>Ga0224500_10000290_pt1 | contig 35505 bp, 30 predicted proteins | sample SF_Oct11_sed_USG_FD_168126 | JGI IMG/M metagenome (GOLD analysis project Ga0224500, IMG submission 168126) | Sediment microbial communities from San Francisco Bay, California, United States - SF_Oct11_sed_USGS_4_1 | ecosystem: Environmental > Aquatic > Marine > Sediment | place: USA: California... | reverse complement strand
CTCGTCGTAGGCCGTCGCCAGCAGCGGGCCGATCGCCGCGATCCACACCGAGACCGCCAAGGCGCCGAACACCGCCGCGCCGAACGGCGACACGGGGTCGGCACCGCTCACTTCGCTCGCCGCGTGGGAGGGATTCGCCGCGCGCGCCTCGGCGCGCTCGATGCGCGCTCGCACGCGCCGATAAAGCAGCGCGTTGGCGAGCGACGCGCCGGTGACGCCCGGCAGCACGAACACGAGCAGCGCGGCGCACGCGACCCACAGCCAGGTCGCGTCGTCGAGCCAAGGCGCCACCCACGCGACCGCGACGGCGCCGGCCAGCGGCAGCAGCGTGAACGCGACGCCGGCACCCCACAAGCGGCGGTAGAACGCCCAGATCGCCGGCAGGAACAGCGCCGGCCAGTGCCAGGCCGCCAACCCGTGGCCGGCCCGCTCGAATGCGATGAAGCGCGGGCCGTAGTAGTCGGCCCGGGGTCCCACGGCAAGGCGGAACAGCACGGCCAGCGCGGGGCGCACGACCCTGTCCTCGGCCTCGCCCGCCTGCCCCGGCAGGCGGATCGTCGCGCTGTCCAGGTCCTCGACGCCGCGCGGCGGCGTGTGCCCTGGCGCGTCCTGCATCCGTTCGACTTCGCCTGCCTGCATCCTGCGCTTCGCTCCTTCCGGCGGAGTCCGCATTGTACGCGACTTGTAGCGAACGGATTGACGGTTGCAACTCGCCGCGGGCCGCGGGCAGTATGATGCGGCCTGCCCACGCGCGCCCGGCCCCGATGTCCTTCTTCCGCATCCTGCCGATCGTCCTCGGCGCCTTGCTCGCGGCTTGCGCCAGCCCGCAGCGCCAGGCCGCTTCGGCGTCCGCGCAGCGCGGAACGATCGCGTCGGTGCGCGGCTGCGACGTGCACTACGCCGTGCGCGGCCCCGCGATCGCGACGGATCCGGTGGCGATCGTCGCCCACGGGTTCATGCGCGACGGCTCCTACATGGCGGGATGGGCCGAGGCGTTCGCGGCGGCCGGCGTCACTGCGGTGACGGTCGATTTGTGCGCGTCGAGCGCGGCCGACGGCCGCCACGCCGACAACGGCGCCGACATGGTCGCGCTGCGTCGCGCGCTCGGGGCGCGCGAGGCCGTGTACGTCGGCGTCTCGGCGGGCGGCCTCGCCGCGCTCATCGCCGCGAGCAACGATCGCGAAGGCACGCGGGCCCTGCTGCTGCTCGACCCGGTCAATGCCGGCGGCCAGGCGCGCAGCGCCGCCGGGAAGGTGCGCGCGCCGGTGGCCGCCCTCGTCGCGAAACCGCAGGCGTGCAACGCATGGGGCAACATCGACCCCGCGCTGCGCTCGCTGGGCAACGCGGCCACGGTGCGCATCGCGAACGCGTCGCACTGCGACTTCGAGTGGCCCGGCGACCGCTTCTGCCGCGTCGCCTGCCTTGCGACCGACAGCGGCGCGAAGCGCGACGAGGCGCAGGCGCGCATCCGCCGCCTCGGCGTCGAGTTCGTCGCCGCAGCGGCGCGCGGCGACGACGACGCGCTCGCCCGCTGGCGCAGCGCCGCCGGACACTTCGCGCTGGAACCCGTCACTTCACTCCCCGAGCATCGCCGATGACCGCCCGACTCGCTTCCGTACTCCTCGCCGCCTGCCTCGCCGCGGCTTCGCTTCCTGCGCCCGCGCAGGAGAAGAAGGCCGAGAGCGCAGGCCCGTACGTGCCGACGCCGTGGGTGATCGTCGACGAGATCATGAAGCTCGCCGGCATCGGCCCGGGCGACTACGTCGTCGACCTGGGATCCGGCGACGGCCGGCTCGTGCTCACCGCGGTCACCCGCTACAAGGCGAAAGGCGGCTTCGGCGTCGACATCGAGGCTCCGCTCGTCGCGCAGGCGAACGAGTCCGCGCGCAAGGAAGGCGTGGCCGACCGCGTGCAGTTCCACGTGCGCGACCTGTTCGAGACGAACGTGGGCGAGGCGAGCGTGGTCACGCTCTACCTCCTGCCGACGTCGATCCCCAAGCTCGAGGTCCGCCTGCTCGCGCAGCTGCCGGCCGGCGCGCGCGTCGTCTCGCACGACTACCCGTTCCCGAACTGGCCGCACGAGCGCTCCGTGAAGATGGACGTGCAGGAGAAGATCGCGATCTCGGGCACGACGCGCACCGCGCTCTACCTCTACGTCGTGCCCGCGCGCATTGCCGGCACGTGGGAGCTGCAGCTGCCCGGAGCGTCGCCGAAGGCGCCGCTGCGGCTCGCGGTCACGCAGCAGGCGACGGGAGCGACGGCGCGCGCCGGAACCGCCGAGCGCATGGTGGACGTCACCGAGATCGCCGTGCACGGCGCCGACGTGCGCATCACGCTGCCGGCCGGCGTGGCCGGACCGAAGCCGGTGACGCTGCAGGGCAAGGCCAGCGGCAACGTCCTCGAAGGCGCCACTGACGGCGGGCGCTGGCGCGCGACGCGGCAGGGCGCGTGATGGACCGGCGTGTCGACGACGCGCTGTCGCGCAAGCAGGCCGCGCTCCTCGCCGACGCGGGGCGCTACCTCGCCGGCGGCGGCCTGGGCCTGTTCGTGCTGCCGCCCGAGCGCAACCTCGTCGTCGCGCGGGGCGAAGGCGCGCGCGTGTGGGACGTCGCCGGCCGCGAGTACCTCGACTACCACCTCTCCTCCGGCCCGGCGCTGCTCGGCCACGCGCACCCGGCGGTCATGGCCGCCGTCGCGCAGCAGCTGCCGAAAGGGACGACGTACTACTTTCTGAACGAGCCGGAGATCGCGCTGGCGAAGCGGCTGGTCGAGGCGATCCCCTGCGCCGAGGTCGTGCACTACGCCGGCTCGGGCACCGAGGCGACGCTGTACGCGCTGCGCATCGCGCGCGCGTTCACCGGGCGCAGCAAGGTGCTCAAGTTCGAGGGCGGCTGGCACGGCATGCACGACTACGGGCTGTGGGGCACGGTGCCCGCGCAGCCTTCCGCCTATCCGACCGCGAAGCCGGATTCGGTGGGCGTCCCCGGGCAGGCGGGCGAGACCGTGCTCGTCGCGCCGTTCAACGACGTGCAGCGCACGCTCGCCATCCTCGAGGAGCACGCGCGCGACATCGCCGCGGTGATCGTCGAGCCGCTGCAGCGCGTGCTGCTGCCCGCGCCGGGCTTCCTCGAGGCGCTGCGCGAGGCGACGCGCCGCCTCGGCATCGTGCTGGTGTTCGACGAGATCGTCACCGGCTTCCGCATCGCCTGGGGCGGCGCGCAGGAGAAGTACGGCGTCGTCCCCGACCTCGCCTGCTACGGCAAGGCGATCTCCGGCGGCTTCCCGCTCGCCGCGATCGCCGGCCGCGCCGAGGTGATGGCGGTGCTCGACGCGCGCTCGCGTCCCCGCGAGCAGGTGGTGTGGGCGACGAACACGCTCAACGGCAATCCGGTCTGCGCGGCAGCGGGCGTCGCCGCGCTCGACGTGCTCGCGCAGCCCGGCACCTACGCGCGCCTCGCCGCCGTCGGCTCGCGGCTGCGCGAGGGCATCGTCGCCGCCGGCGAGCGCCACGGCTTCGAGGTGCAGGCGCCCGGCGAGGACGCGGTGTTCGGCGTGCGCTTCACCGGCCGGCGGCCGCTCTCCAACTGGACGGACCTCACGACGGCCGACAAGCAACTGGGCTGGCGCTGGGCGATGGCGCTGCTCGACCGCGGCCTGCTGGTCAACCCGAACGAGAAGTTCTACATTTCGATCGCCCACACGCACGCCGACGTCGACGCCACGCTGGCGATCGCCGACGAGGCGTTTGCCGAACTCGCGAAGTCGCGTCAGGCCTGAGCGACCGTGCCGTCGGCGACCAGCGCGTCGATCTCGGCGGCGGCGAAGCCGTGCTCGCCGAGCACCTCCCGCGTGTGCTCGCCGAGCAGCGGCGCGGGCCGCGTGACGCTCGCCGGCGTCGCCGAGAAGTGCAGCGGGCAGCCGAGCGCCTTCGTCGCGCCCGCCTGCGGGTGGACGAGGTCGACCACCATGCCGCGCGCGAGCGTCTGCGGGTGCGCGAGCGCCTCGCCGATCGAGTGCACGGGCCCGGCCGGCACGCCGGCGGCGTCGAACGCCGCGAGCCACTCGGCGCAGGTGCGCCCGGCGAGCACTTGCGTCATCGCGTCGACCAGCGCGTCGCGGTTCGCCATGCGGTCGGCGTTGGTGCGGAAGCGCGGGTCGTCGCGCCACTGCGAGCGCTCCAGCACGTCGCAGATGCGCTCCCAGTTCGCCTGGTTGGCGCCGCCCACGTTGATCCACCCGTCCTTCGCGCGGAACGCCTGGTAGGGCGCGGTGAGGACATGCGCCGAGCCGGTCGGCCCCGGCGAGGCGCCGGTCGCGAAGGCGATCGCCGCGTGCCAGTAGGTCTGCTGCAGCGCCGCCTCCATCAGCGACGTGTCCACCACCTGCCCCTGCCCGGTGCGCTGCCGGTGCGCGTACGCCGCGAGGATGCCGGACACGGCGAGCAGGCCGGCGTTGATGTCCGCGACGGGGTTGCCGGTCTTCGCCGGGGGCCCGCCCGGCTCGCCGGTGATCGACATGAGCCCGGCGAAGCCCTGCGCGACGAGGTCGAAGCCGCCCTTGTCGCCCCACGGCCCGTCGCGGCCATAGCCGGAGATCGCGCAGTAGATGAGGCCGGGATTGACGGCCGCGAGGACGTCGTAGCCGAGCCCCAGCTTCTCCAGCGTGCCGCGGCGGTAGTTCTCGGTCAGCACGTCGGCGTCGCGCACGAGGCGCAGCAGCACGTCGCGCCCCGCGGGGCGCTTGAGGTCGACGGCGATGCCGCGCTTGCTGCGGTTCATGATGAGGAACGGCGCGGAGACGCCGTTGATCCGCGGCTCGCGGTAGCCGCGCGAGTCGTCGCCGCCGGGCAGCTTCTCGACCTTGATCACGTCCGCGCCCAGGTCGGCGAGCATCATCCCCGCCGTCGGCCCCGCCATGATCTGCGCGAGCTCCAGCACGCGCATGCCGGCGAGCGGGCCCTTCGCAGTGCCGCCCATGGTCAGCGGCCGGCGAAGCGCGGCTTGCGCTTGGCGAGGAAAGCCTCGTAGCCCTCGCGGAAGTCCGCGGTGTCGAAGCAGTCGAAGCACTCGTCGAGCTCGGCGGCGGTCAGGGGCGTCCCCTGCGCGAGCCGGCGGGCGAACTTCTTGTGCCAGCGCGCGGCGAGCGGCGCGCCCTCCGCGATGCGCTGCGCGGTCGCGCGCGCCTCCGCGGCAACCTCGGCATCCGGCACCACGCGGGTCACCAGCCCCTTGGACTTCGCCTCGGCGGCGTCGAAGATGCGCCCTTCGAGCAGGATCTCGAGCGCGACGGCCCTTCCCGCCAGGTCGACCAGCGGCGCCATCTCCGCGTAGGCCATCACCAGGCCGAGGTTCTTGATCGGCGCGCCGAAGCGGCTCGACTCGCCGCAGATGCGCAGGTCGCACAGCGCCGCGATCTCGAGCCCGCCGCCGACGCACAGGCCGTGGATCTGCGCCACCAGCGGGTGGCGGCAGCCCGCGAGCGCCGCGGCCGTGGCGTGCATGACCTTGCCGTACTCGCGGGCCTGAGCCTTGTTCGAGCGCTGTACGGCGAATTCGCCGATGTCGTTGCCCGGCGAGAACGCACGCTCGCCGGCGCCGCGCACGACGACGCAGCGCACCGTGTCGTCGGCGGATAGCGCCGCGATCGCGTCGCCCAGCGCGCCCCACATCGCGCGCGTGAGCGCGTTGAGCTTCTCCGGACGGTTCAGTACGACAGTGGCGAGCGGCCCGTCGCGCTCCACGAGGATCGACATTGCCGTCAGCGGTAGAAGTATTCGACGAGCCCGAGGCCGACGACGGGCACGTAGGTGACCAGCAGGAGCACCGCGACGAGCACGCCGATGAACCAGACGTTGACCCGGCTCACCGACCAGACCGACTCCTTCGCGATCGAGCACGCGACCATCAGCACGCTCGCCACCGGCGGCGTCTGCTGGCCGATGCCGAGATTGATGGTGACGACGAGGCCGAAGTGCACGGGGTCGATGCCCACCGCGCGCACCAGCGGCATGACGATCGGCACCACGAGGATGATCGCGGCTGCCGAGTGCAGGAACATGCCGAGCAGCAGGAACAGCACGTTGAGCAGCGCCAGCACCACCCACTTGTTCTGCGTGAAGTCGCCGACGGCCTTGGCGAGCGCCTGCGGCGCCTGCACTTCGGTCAGGTAGGTTCCCAACAGCGCGCTCGTCGCCACCAGCAGCATCACGACCGCGGTCTGCACGCCGCCTTCGAGGACCGCCTTGACGAGCTCGCGGACGTTGAGCTCGCGGTAGATCACCAGCCCGACGAACAGCGCGGCGACCACGGCCAGGGCCGCGCCCTCGGTCGCCGTGACCACGCCGCCGAAGATGCCGCCGAGGATGATGATCGGCAGCAGGAACGCCCACAGCGCCTCGCGCGCGGTCCGCAGCACGCGGGCCCCGGAGAACGCCGCCTCGCGCGGCAGGTCGTAGCGGCGCGCGAACCAGTAGGCCATGCCCATCAGCCCGAAGCCGCCGATGATGCCCGGCACGATGCCGGCGACGAACAGCTGCACGACCGAGGTCTCCGCCATCACCGCGTAGAGGATCATCGGGATCGACGGCGGGATGATGACGGCGAGCGTGGCGGCGGAGGACATGACCGCGGCGGCCAGCGGAGCGGGATAGCCTTTCGCCTTCATGCCGGGGATCATGATCGAGCCCAGCGCGGCGACGTCGGCGACCGCCGATCCCGAGATCTCGGCGAAGAACAACGACGCGCCGATCGACACGTGCGCGAGCCCGCCGCGGACCCAGCCGAACAGCGACGAGGCGAACGCGATGAGCCGCTGCGAGATCCCCGATGCGTTCATGATCGCGCCGGCGAGGATGAACAGCGGGATGGCGAGCAGCGGGAAGTTCGTCGCGCCGCTGTAGGTGACGAGCGCCAGGTTCGGCAGGATCGCAGTGCCGTGGCTTGCCACCATCGCGACCAGCGCGACGACGCCGAGCGACACCGCGATCGGCACGTTGATCAGGACCAGCGCCAGCACCGCGCCGAAGAGGAGGAGCATCGTTCCCATGGCTCCTCCTTCAGTGAAGCGCGTCGGCGGGCGCCGGCGCGCCCGCGGAGGGCGCCGGGGGTTCGCCCGCCGCGAGGAGGTCCGCGAGATGCGCAACTTCCGCCACGACGATCAGCAGCGACGTCACCGGGATCACCGACTGGACGAAGCTCATCGGCACCCACGGCAGGCTGACCAGCGCCTCGGTGTGCAGCACGGGGAGGATCGCGAAGCCCACCCATCCCAGCAGCGCGAAGAACGCGATCACCAGTATCTGGGCCAGGATGTTGAAGCCGCGCCGCGCCCGCCAGCCCATCTGGTCCAGCACCTCCGGGCAGCCGATGTGGGCGCGCTTCACCGAGGCCAGCGCCGAGCCGTAGAACGTGAGCCAGGCGAGCAGCACCGAGGCCACCTCGTCGTACCAGGACAGCGAGCGGCCCAGCGTGCGGAACACGACGCCGAGCGTCACCTCGACGGCGAGGACCACCATCAGCGCGCCGACGATCCACTCGAGCGCGCGGCCGTAGCGCGCGCGGAAGCGCTGCAGCCGCCCCGCGCCGCGCCCGCCTTCCCGTGCGGCTGCCAAGCTACTTGCCCAACGCGACGGCGCGGTCGATCAGCTCCTTCGCGCCGGCGACTTCCTTGCCGAACTCCTCGTAGATCGGGCCGCTCGCCTTGACGAACGCGTCCTTGTCGACCTCGTTGACCGCAACACCGGCCGCCTTGATCTTGCCGAGCAGCTCGGCCTCCTCCTTCGCGGCGAGCGCGTAGACGAACGCCTGCGTCTCCTTCGCCGTGTCCTCGAGGATCCTGCGCACGTCGGCGGGCAGCGACTCCCACTTCTTCGTGCCGACCGTGACGTAGGCCGGCGTGTAGACGTGGCCCGAGAGCGAGAGGAACTTCTGCACCTCGTGCAGCTTCGCCGAGTAGATCTGCGTGAACGGGTTCTCCTGGCCGTCCATCACGCCGGTCTGCAGCGCGGTGAAGAGCTCGGAGAACTTCATCGGGCTGGGATTGGCACCGTAGGCCTGGAACATCTTCACGCGCCACTTCCCTTCCGGCACGCGCAGCTTGATGCCGGCCAGGTCCGCCGGCCCCCTGATCGGGCGCTTGCTGTTGGTGATGTGGCGGTAGCCGTTCTCCCACACCGCGATCACGCGCAGGCCCTTCTTCTCGGCCTCGGGGTTGATCCTCGGCCAGAAGATCTCCTTCTCGATGCGCCCCATGTGCGCGCGGTCCTTGACGATGTAGGGCATCTCGAAGATGCCGATCAGGTCGACCTCCGAGCTCATCACGGTGGAGGGGACCGCCATCTCGACGGTGCCCAGCTTGAGCTTCTGGATCAGCTCGCGGTCGCCGCCCAGCTGGCTCGAGCCGAACACGACGACCTTCGCCTTGCCGCCCAGCTTCGCGTTGGCTCGCTTGGCGAACTCGTCGGCGCTCTGCTGGAACAGCGAGCCGGGCTCGCCGACGTGGCCGATCTTGATCTCGAGCTGGGCCTGCGCCGCGGCTCCGAACGCCAGGAACGCGGCCCCCGCGAGGGCGGCGAGCGCACGGGCGATCGTGCGGCGATCTACTGCGTTGGAACGGGACATGGCAAGCCTCCTCCGGTCTTGCGTCCGTGCGCGTTGCGGGGCGGATGCGCGCACGGACGATTCGCGCGCCGCCCTGGATCGTCGGATCAGGCCGCGCGCGGCAGCGTTGCCGCCTTCGCCTCGGCGAGGTACGCCATCGCGGCGTCCACGCCGCCCCTGCGGTGCGGCACCCCGGCGGCCGCAAGGCCCATCTCGACGCCGGCCAGCGTGCCGCACAGCATGAGGTCGTTGAACCAGCCGAGGTGGCCGATGCGGAACACGCGCCCCGCGACCTTGCCCAGCCCCTGGCCCAGCGACATGTCGAAGCGGTCGAGCACGACGCGGCGGAACGCGTCCGCGTCGTGGCCCTCGGGCATGACCAGCGCGGTCAGCGTCGAGCTGTACTCGGCCGGGTCCGCGCAGAGGATCTCGAGCCCCCACGCGCGCGCTGCGCGCCGCGCCGCCTCGGCGAGACGGTCGTGGCGTGCGAACACCGCCGGCAGCCCCTCCTCGGACAGCATGTCGAGCGCCTCGGCCAGCCCGTAGAGCAGGTTCGTGGCCGGCGTGTAGGGGAAGTAGCCCTTCGCGTTGACCGCGAGCATCTCCTTCCAGTCCCAGTACGAGCGCGGGAGCTTCGAAGACTGGGACGCCGCGAGCGCCTTTGCCGAGATCGCATTGAACGACAGGCCCGGCGGCAGCATGAGCCCCTTCTGCGAGCCGCCGACGGTCACGTCCACGCCCCACTCGTCATGGCGGTAGTCGATCGACGCGAGCGAGCTGATCGTGTCGACCATCAGTAGCGCCGGGTGGACGGCGCGGTCGAGCGCGGCGCGCACCGGCGGGATGCGGCTGGTGACGCCGGTCGAGGTCTCGTTGTGCACGACGCACACGGCCTTGATCGCGTGCGCGGCGTCCGCGCGCAGGCGCGCCTCGACCTCGCCGGCGTCGACGCCCCGGCGCCAGTCGCCGGGGATGAAGTCGACGACCAGCGACAGCCGCTCGGCGAGCCTGCGCCACAGCGCGGCGAACTGGCCCGTCTCGGCCATGAGGACGCGGTCGCCCGGCGAAAGCGTGTTGACCAGCGCCGCTTCCCACGCCCCGGTGCCCGAGGCCGGGTAGATGACGACGTCCGCCTGCGTGGCGAACACGCGCTTCATCCCGGCGATCACCGCCTTGCCGAGCTCGCCGAACTCGGGGCCGCGATGATCGATCGTCGGCCGGTCGATCGCGCGCAGCACGCGCTCGGGCACGTTCGTCGGGCCCGGGATCTGCAGGAAGTGGCGTCCGGAAGGGTGGCGGTCGAGCGCGATCATCGAAAGGGCTCCGGAGCGGCCGCTGCTGACAAGCCACCGCGATTCGTATACAAACGATCGTACTGGTCCGCCACGAAGCGCACAAGCCCGATGAACGCCTCCGGCCCCGGCCGCCACGCGCAGGACTCCGAGCTGGCGCGCTGCCTCGCGCAGGCGGTGCGCGGCGAAGTGCTGTTCGACGCCGCCTCCCGGGGGCGCTACGCCACCGACGCCTCGATCTACCAGGTCGAGCCGGTCGGCGTGCTCGTGCCCGCCTCCCACGACGACGTCCGCGCGGCGATCGACGTCTGCCGCAGCCTGCGCGTGCCGGTGCTCCCGCGCGGCGCCGGCAGCTCGCAATGCGGCCAGACCGTGGGCGCCGCGCTGGTGATCGATCACAGCAAGCGCCTCGATCGCGTGCTCGCTTTCGACCGCGACGCGATGACGGTGACCGTCGAGCCCGGCGTGGTGCTCGACGCGCTCAACGCGTGGCTGAAGCCCCACGGCGTCTGGTTCCCGGTCGACGTCAGCACCTCGGCGCAGTGCACGCTCGGCGGCATGGCGGGCAACAATTCCTGCGGCTCGCGCTCGATCGCGTACGGCAACATGGTGCACAACGTCGCGGCGATCGACGCACTGCTGCCCGACGGCAGCGAGGCGCGCCTCGGCCCGGAGGCCGACGCGCTCGCGGGGCCGCCGAAGCTGCGCGCGCTCGCGCTGGCCCTGCGCGCGATCGGCGAGCGCGAGCGCGCCGAAGTCGCGCTGCGCGTGCCCAAGGTCCTGCGCCGCGTGGGCGGCTACAACCTCGACGTCTACCATCCGCAGAGCGAGCGGGCGTACACCGCCGACGGCAGCGTCAACCTCGCGCACCTGCTGGTGGGCAGCGAGGGAACCCTGGCGTGGACGAAGTCGCTCGTGCTGCCGGTGGCGCCGCTGCCCCGCCACCGCGCGCTGGGGGTCGCGAACTTTCCGTCGCTGTACCGCGCGATGGAGTGCGCCCAGCACATCGTCACGCTCGGGCCCTCGGCGGTCGAGCTGGTCGACCGCACGATGATCGAGCTCGCGCGCGGCAACCCCGCGTTCCGGCCGGTGATCGACGCGGCACTCGTCGGCGAGCCCGACGCGATCCTGCTCTGCGAGTTCACCGGCGACGAGCCGGAGGGACCGCGGCGGCAGCTCGCGCGCCTCGCGGACGTCCTCGGCGAGCGCGGGCTGCCGGGATCCGTCGTGCCGATGACCGACGCCGCCGCGCAGAAGGCGCTCTGGGAGGTGCGCAAGGCCGGCCTCAACATCATGATGAGCATGAAGGGCGACGGCAAGCCGGTCTCGTTCATCGAGGACTGCGCGGTGCCGCTGCAACACCTCGCCGAGTACGTCGACCGGCTGACGCAGGTGTTCGCGCGCCACGGCACGCGCGGCACGTGGTACGCGCACGCGTCGGTGGGGACGCTGCACGTGCGGCCGATCCTCGACATGCGCCGCGACGGCGCCGCGAAGATGCGCGCGATCGCCGAGGAGGCCGCGGCGATGGTGCGCGAGTACAAGGGCGCGTTCTCCGGCGAGCACGGCGACGGGCTGGTGCGCACCGAGCGCGTCGAGTGGCAGTTCGGCGCGCGCCTGACGCGCGCGTTCGGCGAGGTGAAGGCGCTGTTCGACCCCGACGGCCTGATGAACCCGGGCAAGATCGTCCACGGCACGCGCATGGACGACGCGTCGCTGTTCCGCTTCCCGCCCGGCCACCGCGTGCTCCCCGTGGCCACCGCGCTCGACTGGTCGGCGTGGAACGTGCACGGCGATGCGGCAAGCGGCGCGCTCACCGCCCCCGGCACCGGCGGCGACCCGGCGCAGGGCTTCGCCAAGGCCGTCGAGATGTGCAACAACAACGGCCACTGCCGCAAGTTCGACGCCGGGACGATGTGCCCGAGCTACCGCGCCACGCGCGACGAGGTGCACTCCACGCGCGGGCGCGCGAACACGCTGCGCCTCGCGCTCGCCGGCCGCTTCGGGCCCGAAGTGGCGAGCGACGAGGTGCGCGAGGCGCTCGACCTGTGCGTGAGCTGCAAGGGCTGCCGGCGCGACTGCCCCACCGGCGTGGACATGGCGCGCATGAAGATCGAGTTCAACGCGCACTGGCAGAAGCGCCACGGGCTCGCGTGGCGCGAGCGTGCGGTCGCCGGCCTGCCGCGCTGGGCGCCGTGGGCCGCGCGGCTGCCGTGGCTCGCGAACCTGCGCGACGCGGTGCCCGGGCTCGCCCGCCTGACGCAGGGGCCGTCGGGGTTCGACGCGCGCCGCTCGCTGCCGCGCTGGCGGCGCGACACGTTCCTCGGCGGCGCATCGGCCGCGGCCGCGAGCGACGCCGGCGCCGACGTCGTCCTGCTGGTCGACACGTTCACCAACTACTTCGAGCCGGAGAACGCGCACGCCGCGCTCGCTGTGCTGCGCGCCGCGGGTTTGCGCGTCGCCGTCGCTCGCGCGTCCGCCACCGATGCGGAGCCGTCGAGGCCGCTCTGCTGCGGCCGCACGTACCTGGGGGCGGGCCTCGTCGACGAGGCGAAGCGCGAGGCGCGGCGGCTCATCGACGCACTTGCCCCGCACGTCGACCGCGGCGCGACGATCGTCGGGCTCGAGCCGTCGTGCCTGCTCGGCCTGCGCGACGAGTACCTGGCGATGGGCCTCGGCGGGCGCGCCAGCGCGCTGGCGTCGCGCGCGCTGCTGCTCGAGGAGTTCCTCGCGCGCGAGCGTCGCGCGGGGCGCCTAGCGCTGCGGCTGCGCGCCCTGCCGCAGCGGCGTGCGCTGCTGCACGGCCACTGCCACCAGAAGGCGTTCGACACCATGGGCAGCGCCGTCGACGCGCTGCGGATGGTGCCGGAGCTCGCCGTCGAAGTCGTCGAGTCGAGCTGCTGCGGAATGGCCGGCAGCTTCGGCTACGAGGCGCGGCACTACGACGTCTCGATGCGAATGGCGGAGGCGGCGCTGCTGCCCGCCGTGCGCGGCGCCGGGACCGACACGCTGATCGTCGCCGGCGGCACGAGCTGCCGCCACCAGATCGCCGACGGAACGCGCGGCGCCCGCGAGGCCGTCCACCTCGTGCGCGTGCTCGAGCGCGCGCTGGTGAGCTAGGCCCGACTCGGCAAGCCCTCGCGTCCACGCGCTTTGGGCGCTGGCACCCCCTTGTCCTCGTCGTCCCCGCGCAGGCGGGGACCCAGCGTCGTTGGACCAGCAGACGGCTGCGGTTGCCGGAAGACACTGGATCCCCGCCTGCGCGGGGACGACGGGATTGACGACGCGTGTCAGCGCGAACGCAACCTGTCGCCAGTTCACGGCCGGCGCCCGCGCACGCCGGGCCCCGTCAGCGGCACGAAGCGCACCGGCAGCACCGCGGTGCGGGTCAGCGTGCCGTCGTCGCGCTTGACGAACAGCATGAGCTCCTGCCCGAACGCGCGGTCGACCGGGATCACCATCCTGCCGCCCTTCTTCAGCTGGTCGACGAGCGGCTGGGGCACGTGCGGCGCACCCGCGGTCACGACGATGGCGTCGAACGGCGCGCGCTCCGGCTTGCCGCGGTAGCCGTCGCCGATCGTCACCTCGACGTTGGTGTAGCCGAGCGCGGCCAGCCGCGCGGCCGCCTCGCGCCCGAGCGGCTCGACGATCTCGATCGTGTGCACCCTGGCAGCCAGCTTCGCCAGCACCGCGGCCTGGTAGCCCGAGCCGGCGCCGACCTCCAGCACCACGTCGCCCGGCCCGACGGCCGCGAGGTCGGTCATCAGCGCGACGATGTAGGGCTGCGAGATCGTCTGGCCCTCCCCGATCGGCAGCGGCCGGTTGTCGTAGGCCTCGCGCTGCAGCGAAGGCGGGACGAAGCGGTGCCGCGGAACGGCGCTCATCGCCTCCACCGTGCGTGGAGCCAGTTCGCGCCGGCCCGTCGTCGACGCCGTCTCGCGCGTCATCGCGACGATCTCGCGCACCATCGCCTCGCGCTCGTCGCGGCGCTCGTCGTCGCCCACCGCGGCGCCGAGCGCCACCCCGCAGCTCATGCCCAGCGCCGCGACCGCGGCTCGCCAACGCCCACTCGCCATCTGCTCTCGGGAACGCGCTTGGGGGCCGGGCAGGAGCGCGACGCCGTCGTGCGCACCCTCTGCCCCGCCTTTCAGCTCTGGATGTACGTCTTGAGCATCCGGTTCTCGAACGACTGCTCCTCGTAGACGGCCTTGGCGACGTCGTGGAACGAGACGACGCCGAGCAGCGTGGAGCCGTCCGTCACCGGCACGTACCGCGAGTGGCGCTCGAGCATCGCGCGGCGCAGTTCCATGACGTCGAGCGAAGGCGTCGCCGTCAGCGGGTCGCGCTCGTAGATCGCGTCGATGGCGAGATCGCCCAGCCCGCCGTCGCGCTGCGCCAGCGCGTCGAGCACCTCGCGGAACGTCAGCATGCCCACCAGGCGCCCCTGGTCCATGACGATCAGCGAACCGATGTCCTGCTGCGCCATGACCTTGACGGCGTCGACGACCCGGTCGCCCGGCGCGGCCGTGTGCAGCGTGTGCCCCTTGATGCGCAGGATCTCGGCGACGCGCATGACGGACCTCCCTACCGGGCCACCCCGATGCCGCGCAGATTACCTCTCCGCGCGGCGTGCCGGCAATGCCAGCATCACTTGTAGAGCACCGACGGCAGCCACAGCCCGATCGCGGGGAACAGGTACAGCAGCGCGAGCGCGACCAACTGGATGCCCATGAACGGCAGCATGCCGCCGAAGATCTGGTTCAGCGTCACGTGCGGCGGCGACACGCCCTTGAGATAGAAGGCCGCCATCGCGACCGGGGGCGAGAGGAATGCCGTCTGCAGGTTGAGCGCGACCAGCAGGCCGAAGAACAGCGGGTCGATCTGGAAGTGCGCGAGCAGCGGGATGAAGATCGGCATGAAGATGACGATGATCTCCGTCCACTCGAGCGGCCAGCCGAGGATGAAGATGATGAACTGGGCGAGCAGCAGGAACTGGATGGGCGTGAGGTCCATCGACAGCACCCAGCGGTTGATGATCTCCTGCCCGCCGAGCAGCGCGAATGACGCGGAGAAGATCGACGAGCCGACGAAGAGCCAGCAGACCATCGCGCTGGTCTTCGCCGCGAGGAACGAGGACTCCTTGGTGATGCCCCACATGTCGACGAGCGTGCTCGCCGCGGGCGAGCCCTTCGCGCCGCGCCGGGCCCCGCGCACGTTGCTGAGGTAGCGGTAGGCCGCGGCGAGGACGAAGCCGCCGAACGCGCCGACCGCGGCAGCCTCGGTCGGCGTCGCGAACCCGAACACGATCGACCCCAGCACCGCGAGGATCATGATCGCGAGCGGGAAGAACGACGACAGCAGCATCTTGAAGATCTCGAGCCGCTCCCAGGTCCACAGCACGTAGGTGAGCACGGCCGCCGCCGCGGCGAGCGCGGCGACGATCCAGAACCACGTCGGCGTGTCCAGCCTCTCCTGCACCTCGGGCGCCGCGGCCTCCTGCGCGGCAGGCGCATCCTTGCCTCCGGGAGCCGCCTTGGCGTCGGGCTCCGCGCCCGGCGGCTCCGCCACCCCTGGCGCCGCCGATTTCGGCTCGGCGTCTCCTTCGGCCGCGGGCGGCTCGGCGAGCCCGGTCCTGCCCTCGTCCTCGGGCTCGGCGAGCCCCTGGCCGGCCGCGAGTTCGTCTGCCGCGAAACCGGCGGCCTGCAGGCCCGAAGTGTCGACCACTTCCGCGGGACGGGTCGCGCCCAGCCACGTGAGCGCCACCATGCCGGCGATCGCGACCGCCGGGATCATTGTCACGAGCAGCTGCCCAAGCACCGTTCGCGCCGGTACGCCGAGGCTGCGCCCTCCGGCAGCCGCGAGCAGGCCGGTGAAAGCATTGCGACCCGCCGCGGCCAGCGGGGCGATCTTCCCCGGCAGTTCGACTCGCGCGTCCTCCTTGGACAGCGGCGGCGCGCGATCGGGCCACACCTTGGCGACGAGGATCACCCATCCCACGTACAGCCCGGCCAGCATGACGCCGGGGAAGAACGCGCCCGCGTAGAGCTGGACCACCGACACGCCCGCAGTGGCGCCGTAGACGATCAGCAGCACCGACGGCGGGATGAGGATGCCGAGGCAGCCGCCGGCCGTAATGGAACCGGCGGACAGCCTGACGTCGTAGCCTGCGCGCAGCATCGCGGGAAACGCGAGCAGCCCCATCAGCGTCACCACGGCGCCCACGATGCCGGTGGCGGTGGCGAAGATCGCGCAGGTGACGATGGTCGCCACGGCGAGCGAGCCCGGGAGGCGCGACAGAGCCAGGTGCAGGCTCTTGAACAGCCGCTCGATCAGGGCAGCGCGCTCGACGAGGTAACCCATGAACACGAACAGCGGGACGGCTATCAGCACGTCGTTCGACATGACCGAGTAGGCGCGCTGCACCATGAGGTCGAGCACCTGCCGCACCGCGGTGTCCGGGTCGACGCTGCGGTAGGCGAGCCAGCCGAACATCACCCCCATGCCCATCAGCGTGAACGCCGTCGGGAACCCGAGCATGATCGCGACGACGATAAGCGCGAGCATCAGCAGGCCGAGGTGGCCATTGGTGAGGTTGCCCCAGGGCGTCAGCAGCGCGATCGGCGTCAGGATCAGCGCCATCAGGCCGAAGCCGAACCACAATTCCTTGCGGATCTTCATCGCGCCGCCCCCCCGTCGTCGACGTACGCGGGGTCTTTGATCGCAGCCTCGTCGACGTGCACCATCTCTTTCAGCTTGTCGACGTCGACCTCCTCGACGTCCTCCTCGCGCGATGGCCAGGCGCCCTCGCGCAGGCAGATGGCGCAGCGGATGATCTCGACGATGCCCTGCAGCAGCAGGATCGCCCCGGCGACCGGAATCACGGCCTTGAACGGGTAGATCGGCGGACCCTCGGCGGTGATGTTGCTGTGCTCGCGGATCGCCCAGGACTCGGCGGCGTAATAGTAGCCGGCGTAGGTCAGCGCGATCACGCCGGGGATGAAGAAGAGGACGTACAGGACGAGGTCGATCGTCGCCTGGGTCCGCGGGGCGAAGAAGCCGTACAGCACGTCGCCGCGCACGTGGCCGTTCTTCGCCAGCGTGTACGCGCCCGCCATCATGAACAGCGTGCCGTACTGGATGATCATCGCGTCGAACGCCCAGGCGTGCGGGTTGTCGAGCGCGTAGCGCGCGAAGACCTCCCAGCTCACCTGCAGCGTGAGCAGGACGATCAGGAACGAGAACGCGTGGCCGACGAAGGTGGAGAACTTGTCGACCGACAGCAGGAAGCGTTGCATGGACCCGATCCCCCGTCGCGCGCCGCGCCGGGACGGGCGCGCGCCATCGAACGTAACTGCCATCCGGCCGGGGGCCGGATGGCAGTCGGCACCGCCTGCCGCGTGGTCAGCCCTTCTTCGCCGGCGCCGCCTTGGCCGCCGCCGCCTTGGCGAAGTAGTAGTCGTACGCCATCCGGCGGTTGGCGTAGGTGTCGAGGTCCCACTTGACCGCGCGCTCGGCGAACTTCTTCTGCGATTCGTTGATCTCCTTGAACAGCGGGTTTTCCGCCGACTTCTTGGTGATGATCGAATCCATGACTGTCAGCTGCTCCCTGAGCACCGCGTCGGGCGTCTTGTAGAACTTCACGCCCTGCTTGGTCTGCAGCTCGATGTAGTCCTGCGAGTAGCGGTCGATCGCCTTCCACGACATGTCCGCCGACGCCGCTTCCACGGCGTTGCTGATGATGGCCTTCATCTTTTCGGGCAGTGCGTCGTACTTCGTCTTGTTGAAGGTGATCTCGAACTGCTCGGCGTTCTGGTGGAAGCTCTGCAGCATGCAGACCTTCGACACGTCGGGGAACCCCAGCAGCCGGTCGGACGACGCGTTGTTGAACTCGGCGCCGTCGAGCAGGCCGCGGTCCATCGCGGGGACGATCTCGCCGCCGGGCAGCGCATTCACCGCTGCGCCCAGGCCCGTGTACATGTCGATCGAGATGCCGACCGTGCGGAACTTCATCCCCTTGAAGTCGCTGAGCTTGGTGATCGGCTTCTTGAACCAGCCGAGCGGCTGCGTCGGATGCGGGCCGTAGGGGAACGAAACCACGTTAGCGCCGATCGACGCGTAGAGCTTGTTCAGCAGTTCGCGCCCGCCGCCGTACTTGTGCCAGGCGAGCAGCATGTTGCCGTCGAGGCCGTAGGCCGGGCCCGAGCCCCACAGCGCCAGCGCGTTCTGCTTGCCGTAGTGGTAGACGAGCACCCCGTGCCCGCCGTCCAGCGTGCCCTTGGACACGGCGTCGAGCAGCCCGAATGCCGGCACGACCGCGCCGGCGGGCAGCACCTCGATCTTGAGGTCGCCGCCGGTCATGTCGTTGACCTTCTTGGCGTAATCGAGCGCGAACTCGTGGAAGATGTCCTTGGCGGGCCAGGTCGACTGCCAGCGCAGGGAGATGGGGCCGGTCTGGCCCTTGGCGATCATCGGGAAGCCGAGCGCGGCACCGGCGGCGGCGACGCCCGAGGAGGCCTTGAGGAACTTGCGGCGCGTGCCGGCTGACGCCGGCGAGGGGGTCTTGCTGGTCATGAGTCCTCCGAGGAAAACGACCGGTTGTGACGCTTCGACTGCGGGTCGGTTGTTGTTCTTGTCCCGCCCAGAACCGCCGACAGGCTGCTGCCGTGCTCCATGCCCGGACCATTATAGTCGCGCGGCCGCTCGGCGGTGGATCTCCCCGTCGGGCGCGGTCCGGCCCGCGGTGCGTCAGCCGCTCGCGGCGACCGGCCGCCGGTCGCGCAGAGCCTGCGCCAGCGTACCCGGATCGACGTATTCGAGCTCACCCCCCACCGGCACCCCCCGCGCGAGCCGGGAAACGGCAAGCCCGCGGGCCACCAGCAGTTCCGCGAGGTAGTGCGCGGTGGCCTCGCCTTCGTTCGTGAAGTTGGTCGCCAGGATCACTTCGCGAACGACGCCGTCGGCCGCCCTCCTGAGCAGCCGGTCGAGGCGTATCTCCTTCGGTCCGATGCCGTCGAGGGGCGACAGCCGTCCCATCAGGACGAAGTACAGCCCCTGGTAGGCGTGCGTCTGCTCGACGGTGACGAGGTCCGCCGGCGTCTCGACGACGCACAGCAGCGAGGCGTCGCGCCTGGCGGAGCGGCACAGCGCGCAGACGGGTTCCTCGGTGAACGTGTTGCAGCGCTCGCAGTGGCGCACGGCCTGCGTCGCGTGCACCAGCGCCTCCGCCAGCGCCAGCGCGCCCGGGCGGTCGTGCTGCAGCAGGTGCAGCGCCATGCGCTGTGCGGCGCGGGGGCCGACGCCGGGCAGGCAGCGCAACGCCTTGGCCAGCGCGTCGAGCGAGGTGAGCGACTCGCTCGCCGGGGCGGCCCGAGGCGTGTCGCTGCGCGGGGGCATCGGCGGCTTCAGAACGGCATCTTGAAGCCGGGCGGCACGGCCATGCCGCCCATCAGGCCGGACATCCGCTCCTGGGTGGTCGACTCGACACGGCGGACCGCGTCGTTGAATGCCGCGGCCACGAGGTCCTCGAGCATGTCGCGGTCCTCGCCGGTGAGCGAGGGGTCGATGGTCACGCGCCGGACGTCGTGGCGGCAGGTCATCGTGACCTTGACCAGCCCCGCGCCCGCCTGCCCCTCGACCTCCACGCGCGCGAGTTCCTCCTGCGCGCGCTTCAGGTTGTCCTGCATGGCCTGCGCCTGCTTCATCAGCCCGGCGAGCTGGTTCTTCATCACGGCGGGGTCCTTCCTTCAGAGGGGCTTGATCGAGTCGGGGCGGATGCGCGCGTCGAACTGCTCGACCAGGTCGCGGACGAACGGCTCGGCGCGGAAGGCGGCTTCGTTGCGCTCGCGGACCTCGTCGCGCTCGCGCTTCTCCTGTGCGGCGAGCGACGCCGGCGCGGCTTCGCCGACCTCGAAGGCCAGCATGAGCTTGCGGCCGCACGCCTGCTCCAGCGCAGCCTTCAGCTTGTCGGCATAGGCGCGGTCGGCCAGGTGCTTGTGCGACGCCGGCAGCCGCAGGTTCACCACGTGGCCCTCGACGGCGCGCAGCTCGGTCTGCGCGGCGAGCTGGGCGGCCATGCCGGTCAGGCGCAGCGCCGCGACGTAGGCAGGCCACTGTCCGGGGTCGTCGGGTAGCGGCCGCCCGTCGCCTGCGGGCGCCGCCGCGCGCGGCGCCGCGGCGGGAGGCGCCGGCACCGCGGCCGGGCGCGCGGATCGCACGCTGCCGACGTTGGCTGCCGGCGCCGCGGTCCGGCCGTCGGCCTCGCGCCCGGCCGGCGAACTGCCGGTCGTGCTCCGCACGTCGAAGGCGAGCAAGCGCAGGAGCGTCATCGCGAGCCCGATCGACTCGTCGGGCGCGACGGCGAGGTCGGCGCGTCCCTGTGTGGCGATCTGGTAGGCGAGCTGCACGTCTTCGGCAGCGAACCGCGCCGCGAACGCCTCCACCTGTCCGGCATCCTCGAAGTTCCTGGCGGCCTCCGGCACGACTTGCGCTACCGCGATGCGGTGGAACAGCGCGGCCAGTTCGTCGAGCGCCGCGGCCGGCGACAGCCCCCGCGCGCCGAGCGCGTCCACCTCGGCGAGCATCGCCGGGCCGTCGCCGGCGGCCAGCGCCGCGACGATGCGGTAGACGGCGTCGCGATCGACCACGCCGAGCATCGCGCGCACCGCCGACTCGCGCACCTCGCCGCCGCCGTAGGCGATCGCCTGGTCGAGCAGCGACAGCGCGTCGCGCAGGCTGCCGCGCGCCGCGCCGGCGAGCAGCGCCACTGCGCCCGCGTCGTGCTCAACGCCTTCCTGGCCGAGGATCGCCTCGACGCGCGCGGCGATGTCGCCCGCCGGCAGCGGCTTCAGGTTGAACTGCAGGCAGCGCGACAGCACCGTCACCGGGATCTTCTGCGGATCGGTGGTCGCCAGCACGAACTTGACGTGCTCGGGCGGCTCCTCGAGCGTCTTCAGCATCGAGTTGAACGCGCCCTTCGACAGCATGTGGACTTCGTCGATCAGGTAGACCTTGTAGCGGCCCGTCGTCGGCGCGTAGCGCGCGTTGTCGAGGATCTCGCGCATGTTGTCGACGCCGGTGTTCGACGCCGCGTCGAGCTCGAGCAGGTCGACGAAGCGCCCGGCGTCGATGTCGCGGCAGGCGTCGCACGCGCCGCAGGGCGTCGCGGTGACGCCGGTCGCGCAGTTGAGGCTCTTGGCGAGGATGCGGGCGATCGTCGTCTTGCCCACGCCGCGCGTGCCGGTCAGCAGGTAGGCGTGGTGCAGCCGGCCGCGCGTGAGCGCGTTGGTCAGCGCCGTGACGACGTGCTCCTGCCCGACCAGCTCGGCGAAAGTCTTCGGGCGCCACTTGCGCGCCAGCGCCTGGTAGGTCATGCGCGGACCGACGCCGGGAAGGCGCGCAGGCTGCTTGCCGTCAGAGCGGGCCCGCGCGGCGGCGAGCGCCGCCGCGGCACGGCCCGGACTGCGGGGCGAAGAGGGGGTGGCGAGCCGTTCCCCCGGCACTTGCAGAGAGCCGCTGTGGCTGCTTCCTTCCGGACCTGACCAGGTTCACGACCATGCAATGCGGGGCGACCCGCCGTGGAACGGGCACCGTAAGGTGCGAGGGAGGATTATAGCCGGAAAGCGGCCCGCGCCTGCCGCTCGTGCGGGTCACGCCCCGGAGCGCGGCGATCCGGCCCATATAATGACAATGTCGTAGACCGCACCGGCGCTGCACGCAGCCGGCAATAGACCGGGCCCTTCCCCGACGCGACCCTTGCGCAAGCCTCCTGCAGCAAGCCCGCGCCTGGCGTGGCTTCTGCCGGCGCCGGTCGCCCGCCTTGCCTTACTGTTCCTCGCCTGCGCAGCGCTGCTGGCGGGCTGCGGCTCGCCCGCCCCGCCCGAGTCCCTGCCCACCGACCGCCTAGTCGTCGCCGTGCGTCCGGGCCCCGCCACGTGGAGCAACGGCCCCGACGGCCGCGCGACGGGCTTCGAGCACGACCTCGTGGCGCACTTCGCCGAGGAAGCCGGCCTCCCCGTGGCCGTCGTGCCTGCCCGCAGCGCAGAAGAGCTGGCGACCCTCCTCGCCCGCGGCAAGGCGCACCTGGGCGTCGGCGGGCTCTACCGCACGCGCGACGGCAAGCCGCCGACGGGTGCGAACGCGCAGGCGCTGGCGCTCGCCTGGACGGCCGGATTCCATCCGGTCGAGCCGGTCGTCGTCCATCCTGGCGACGGCTTCAAGCCGCGCAGCTGGGCGGATCTCGACGGGACGAGCGTCGCCTACCTCCCGGTCGCGGGCTTCGACGCCGGCATCGACGCGCTCGCCTTGGCGCACCCTGGCGTACGCTTCGAGCGGGTCGACCTGCCTGGCGCCGACGCGCTGATCGCGGGCGTGAGCGACGGCCGCCTCGACTACGCGATCGTGAGCTCGATGCAGGCTGCGATCGCGCGCAACGTCTACCTCAACTTCGAGGTGGCGTTCCGCGCGGGGCCGGGCCACGAGCTCGCCTGGCTCGTGCCCGACGCGCACGCCGACCTGCGCGCCAGGCTCGACGCGTTCATCGCGAAGGCGAAGCGCGACGGCTTCCTCGCACGCCTCGCCGACCGCTACTTCGGCCACGGGCGGGAGGTGCAGCGCGTCGACGCGGGCGTGTTCCAGGAGCGCATCCGCAGCCAGCTTCCCGGGTTCCGCCGGCTGTTCCAGGAAGCGCAGGCGGAGAGCGGCCTCGACTGGCGGCTGATCGCCGCGGTGGCCTACCAGGAGTCGCAGTGGGATCCGCTCGCCACCAGCGAGACCGGAGTGCGCGGATTCATGCAGCTCACTGAGGACACTGCGCGGCACCTGGGCGTGACCGACCGCCTCGACCCGCGGCAGAGCGTGATGGCCGCGGCGCGCTACCTGCGCGACCTCAAGGAGAAGCTGCCTCCCCGCATCGAGGAGCCCGACCGCACTTGGCTCGCGCTGGCGGCGTTCAACATCGGGCTGGGACACCTCGAGGACGCGCGGGTGCTGGCGCAGAGGCAGAAGCTCGACCCGGACCACTGGCGCGACGTCAAGCAGGCGCTGCCGCTGCTCGCGCAGCCGGAGTTCCACGAGCAGGCGAAGCTGGGCTACGCGCGCGGCGGCATGCCGGTCGCGTTCGTCGACCGCGTGCGCACCTACTACGACATCCTGCTGCGCCACGAGGCGCCGCAGCAGCCGCGCCTCCGCTCCGGCAACTAGCGGAGACGAGGGTCAGACTCGCATTTCGCAGAGCGGCATTTCCGGGGGCCTTCTTTCCGAGCGGAAATGCGACTCTGACCCTCGTTTCCGCTCGCGACCGGCCGCCGGCCGGTTCGCATATCATGCGCGCCATGTTTCCGCGCGGTCTCCGCCTGGCCGTTGCCTGCCTGCTCGTCGCCGCCGCGCTGCCCGCCCGCGCCGGCGCGGCGACGGTCCTGCTCGAAGCGCTGACCTCGACCGAGCTGAGCGCGATGGTGCGCGAGGGGCACACGACGATCATCGTCCCGATCGGCGGGACCGAGCAGAACGGGGCGCACATGGCGCTCGGCAAGCACAACCGTCGCGTCGCGCTGCTGGCCGAGAAGATCGCGCTTGCGCTGGGCAACGCGCTGGTCGCCCCGGTCATCGCCTACGTCCCGGAGGGCGACGTCGACCCGCCCACGGCGCACATGCGCTACGCCGGCACGGTCACTCTGCCCTCCGCGACGTTCGTGCGCACGCTCGAAGCGGCGGGGCAGAGCTTCCGGCGCCACGGCTTCCGCGACGTCGTGTTCCTCGGCGACCACGGGGGCTACCAGCAGGACCTGCGCCGCGCCGCCGAGCTGCTCAACCGCGCGTGGTCCGCGCTGCCGGCGCGGGCGCACGCCGTGCCCGAGTACTATCGCGCCGTCGACGTCGGCTTTCCCGAGTTGCTGCGCCGGCAGGGCTTCGCGGACGCCGAGATCGGCCGTCACGCCGGCCTCGCCGACACCGCGCTGATGCTGGCGCTCGACCCGTCGTACGTGCGCATCGACCGGCTGCAGTCGGCGCCGCCGCCGGGGAGCGTGGCCGGCGACCCGCGGCGCGCCGACGCCCGCACCGGCGCGCTCGGCGTCGACCTCATCGTCGCGGCGACGGTGCGTGCAATCCGCCGAGCCGAATCGCGTCCGTAACCCGCGCCCCTTCCTTCCTCCACCGACCGCATCGAATCGAGACCCGCCGTGATCGATCCCGCCTCGCAACACCGCGCGCCGCGCGCCGCCGCGCTGCTCGCCCTCCTGTTCCCGCTCGCCGCCGTCGCGCAGAGCCCCGCGCCCCAGGCGCCGACCGCCGCGAGCGCCGTCGCCACGATTCCGGGCATGCCGGGCGTCCCGGACCCCGCGAACCTCTACAGCGAGCAGATGGCAGGCAAGGTGCTGCCGGCGGTGGCCAACGACCTGCCGCGCGTCTACGTGCCGCACGTGAAGTCGAACGACGTCTGGGTCATCGACCCGGCGACGATGAAGGTCGTCGACAAGTTCAAGGTCGGCATCAATCCGCACCACATCGTCCCGTCGTGGGACATGAGGACGCTGTGGGTCGCGAACACCGCGGAAGGCCGCAAGGACGGCAGCCTCACGCCGATCGACCCGAAGACCGGCAAGGCCGGCAAGGCGATCCCGGTCGACGATCCCTACAACATGTATTTCACTCCCGACGGGCGCTCGGCCATCGTCGTCGCGGAGGCGTACAAGCGGCTCGACTTCCGCGACCCGCAGACGTTCAAGCTGCAGTACTCGATCGAGGTGCCCGAGTGCGGCGGCATCAACCATGCGGACTTCTCCATCGACGGCCGCTACGCGATCTTCACCTGCGAGTTCGCGGGCCGGCTCGCGAAGATCGACCTGGTCGGGCGCAGGCTCGCGGGGATGCTGCGGCTCGCGAAGGCGAAGATGCCCCAGGACATCCGCATCTCGCCCGACGGCAAGCTGTTCTACATCGCCGACATGAAGGCCGACGGGCTGTGGGTCGTCGACGGCGACGCGTTCAAGGAGGTCGGCTTCCTGCCGACGGGAGTGGGCGCGCACGGCCTGTACCCGAGCCGCGACGGGCGCAAGCTCTACGTGGCCAACCGCGGCTCGAACGTCATCCAGGGCAAGCCCAAGGGCAAGGGCAGCGTGAGCGTGGTCGACTTCGCGACGGGGAAGGTCGAGACGACGTGGATGCTGAAGGGCGGCGGCAGCCCGGACATGGGCAACGTCAGCGCCGACGGTCGCTGGCTGTGGCTGTCGGCGCGCTACGACGACGTCGTCTATGCGGTCGACACGACGAGCGGCGAAGTCACGAGCATCCCGGTCGGCAAGGAGCCGCACGGCCTGACCGTGTGGCCGCAGCCCGGCCGCTACTCACTGGGCCACACCGGCAACATGCGCTAGGTATTGTGTCGTTCCCGCGAAGGCGGGAACCCAGCGTCTGTTGTTGCGCGCTCGGGGTGCCGATGCAAGGACGCCGGGTCCCTGCCTTCGCGGGGACGACGACGTTTGGCATGCAGGCGTTGCGTGCAACGCGGCAACGACGCCTTGACGCCTCCAGCTCAGTCAGGACGACGAACGACCTCCAGCCCGCCCATGTAGGGACGCAGCGCCGCGGGCACCTCGATCGAGCCGTCCGCCCGCTGGTAGTTCTCCAGCACCGCGACCAGCGTGCGGCCGACCGCGAGCCCCGAGCCGTTCAGCGTGTGCACGAGCTCGGGCTTGCCCTGCGCGTTGCGGAAGCGCGCCTGCATGCGCCGCGCCTGGAACGCCTCGCAGTTGCTGCACGAGCTGATCTCGCGGTACGCATTCTGCCCCGGCAGCCAGACCTCGAGGTCGTAGGTCTTCGCCGACGCGAAGCCGATGTCGCCGGCGCACAGCGCCATCACGCGGTACGGGAGCTCCAGGCGCCGGAGGATCGTCTCGGCGTGGCCGGTCAGCTCCTCGAGCGCCGCGTAGGACCGCTCGGGGTGGACGATCTGCACCATCTCGACCTTGTCGAACTGGTGCTGGCGGATCATGCCGCGCGTGTCCTTGCCGTAGCTGCCCGCCTCGGAGCGGAAGCACGGCGTGTGCGCGGTGAGGCGGATCGGGAGCGCCTCCGCCGGCAGGATCTCGCCGCGCACGGTGTTCGTCAGCGTGATCTCGGAGGTCGAGATGAGGTACAGCCGCTCGTCGCCCTCGGCGCCGCCCTTCACCGCCGCGAACATGTCCTGCTCGAACTTCGGCAGCTGCGTGGTGCCGACCAGCGTCTCGGCGTTGACGATGTAGGGCGTGTAGCACTCGACGTAGCCGTGCTCGCGCGTGTGCGTGTCGAGCATGAACTGCGCGAGCGCGCGGTGCAGCGCGGCCAGCCCCCCCCGCAGGAACGAGAAGCGCGCGCCGGAGAGCTTGGCCGCCGTGGCGAAGTCGAGCAGCCCCAGCGCCTCGCCGAGCGCGGTGTGGTCCTGCGGCGCGAACGCGAACTCGCGCGGGCTCCCCCAGCGGCGCACCTCGACGTTGTCCTCGCTCGAGCGCCCGGCGGGCACGCTCGGGTGGGTGAGGTTGGGCAGGTCGAGCAGGAAGTCGCGCAAGCTGGCCTGCACGGCATCGAGCTCCCCTTCGAGGCGCTTCGCTTCGTCGCCGAGGCCCGCGACCTCGGCGAGGATCGGCGCGGCGTCCTCGCCCTTCGACTTCGCGATGCCCACCTGCTTCGACAGCGCGTTGCGGCGCTGCTGCACGCTCTGCGTGCGCGTCTGGATGTCCTTGCGGCGCGCTTCGAGCGCCTCGAACGCCGCCGCGTCGAGGGCGACGCCGCGCTTCGCGAGGCCGGCGGCCACGCCCGCGAGGTCGGCGCGGAGCTGGTTGATGTCGAGCATGGGGCCGATTCTACTAGGGCCCGTTCACGCTATGGACTCGTGCGCGTTGCGAAGCCGGAAAGGTCATGCCAGTCCCGAAGGGCCGCCCCGCGGGACTGACCAGCCCCCCCGGGGGGGCAGCGAACGAAGGGAGCGTGGGGGCCGTGCAAGCAGGCGCGGAGCCGAAGGCGGGTCGGGAACCCGGCGAGGCTTCGCAACACCGCGCATGGCATTTCCGGCCGCAACCCGAAGGGAGCGGGCCCCTGGGCGCGCCCCTCATTGTTGCTCGCCTTGCGAAGACGCCCGGTCTTCGCGGCGGCGAGCGCCGCGATGGACACGCCCATGGGCCCGCTCGCGCACGCGGCCATAGCGTGAACGGGCCCTGAACGCGCCGCCGCGCACTGCTGCCGCGCAGCGTGCGTCGGCTACGTCTCGTCCTGCTCCCGGTCCGCCCTGGCGCGGAGCGCAGCCAGCCTGTCGCGGATGCGCTGCTCGAGCCCGCGGTCGGTCGGCTCGTAGAAGCGCACGTCGGGCATCGCGTCGGGCAGGTAGCGCTCGCCCGCCGCGAAGGCCTCCGGCTCGTCGTGCGCGTAGCGGTAGCCCTGGCCGTAGCCCAGCTCCTTCATCAGCCTGGTCGGCGCGTTGCGCAGGCGCAGCGGCACCGGGCGCGAGCCGTCCTCGCGGATGAACGAGCGCGCCGCGCCGTAGGCGACGTAGACGGCGTTGCTCTTGGGCGTGACGGCGAGGTAGAGCACGCACTCGGCGAGCGCCAGCTCGCCCTCGGGGCTGCCGAGGCGCTCGTAGGTGGCCACCGCGTCGAGCGCGATCGCCAGCGCGCGCGGGTCGGCGAGCCCGACGTCCTCGGTGGCCATGCGGATCATGCGCCGGCCGACGTACAGCGGGTCGGCGCCGCCGTCGAGCATCCGGCACATCCAGTAGAGCGCCGCGTCGGGGTCCGAGCCGCGAACCGCCTTGTGCAGCGCCGAGATCTGGTCGTAGAACGCCTCGCCGCCCTTGTCGAAGCGACGCAGGCTGCGCGCGATCGTGCGCTCGACGAAGCCGACATCGACGTGGCGCACGTGGCCGTCCGCGGCGGCGATCGCGAGCTGCTCGACGAGGTTGATCAGCCGCCGGCCGTCGCCGTCCGCGTAGGCGACGAGCGCGTCCTTCGCGCCGGCATCCACGGCCATGCCCGGCATCGCCGCGGCGAGCGCGCGCTCGAACAGCTGCGCCAGCTCGTCGCCGGACAGCGGCTCGAGCACGTAGACCGCCGCGCGCGACAACAGCGCGCTGTTGACCTCGAAAGACGGGTTCTCGGTGGTAGCGCCGATGAACGTCAGCAGGCCCTGCTCCACGTAGGGCAGGAAGGCGTCCTGCTGGGCCTTGTTGAAGCGGTGCACTTCGTCGACGAACAGGATCGTCGGCCGCCCGGACTGCGCGCGCACGATCTCGGCCCGCGCGACCGCGTCGCGGATCTCCTTGACGCCGGCGAGCACCGCCGAGATCGCGATGAACTCGGCGTTGAACGCGTCCGCCATCAGCCGCGCGAGCGTCGTCTTGCCCACCCCCGGCGGCCCCCACAGGATCATCGAGTGCAGGCGGCCCGAGTGGAACGCGACGGCGAGCGGCTTGCCGGGGCCGAGCAGGTGGCGCTGGCCGATGACCTCGTCGATGCGCCGCGGCCGCAGCCGCTCGGCAAGCGGCACGCCCTCGTTGCGCGGCGCGGCGGCGAAGAGGTCGCTCATGCGAGGATTCTACCGGTGCGGTGGCGGGCGCCGGGGGCGTTGACGTGGGGCAAGGCGCCCCGCGACTGGCGCGCTAGGCTGTAAAGGTCACGTGGCGGCCGGGCGGAAGACACGGAGGCGGCGATGGCAAGGTCGGCAGCGGGCTCGCGCACGGAAACCGGCAGCGCCGCAGCCGATCAGCGTCGGCTGGTGGCCGCACTCGCCCGCGAGCTCGAGCGAGCGCACGGCGCGGTCACGACGCTCGAGACGCACATCTCGCACGTGCTGATCGCAGGCGATTGCGCCTACAAGATCAAGAAGGCGCTGCGCCTGCCGTTCGTCGACTACTCGACGCTGGCGCGCCGCCGCCGCTTCTGCGGCGAGGAGCTGCGGCTCAACCGGCGCCTCGCACCGCAGCTCTACCGCGACGTCGTCGCGATCACCGGCACGCCCGACGCGCCGAGTCTCGGCGGCGAAGGTCGCGCGATCGAGTACGCGGTGCGCATGCGCGCCTTCGCGCAGGACGCGCTGCTCTCCGAGTGCCTCGCCCGCGGCGAGCTCGCGCCGTCGCGCATCGACGAGTTTGCTCGCGAAGTCGCGGCGTTCCACGCAGGCCTTCCCCCGGCGTCGCCGCGCTCGCGGCACGGAACGCCAGCGCAGGCGCTCGCCGACGCGCTGGCGAACTTCGACGCGATCGCGCCGCTCGCCGAAGCGAAGCAGCGCGGCGTCGTCGCGCGGCTGCGCGACTGGACGATCGCCGAGTTCGCCCGCTGCGAGGCCGCGATGGCGCGGCGCCGCCGCGACGGGCGCGTGCGCGAGTGCCACGGCGACCTCCACCTGCGCAACGTCGCGCTCGTCGACGGCCGCGTCACGGTCTTCGACGGCATCGAGTTCAGCCCGCGCCTGCGCTGGATCGACGTGGCCGGCGAGGCGGCGTTCGCCGCGATGGACCTCGCCGCCCGCGGCCGCGACGACTACGCGTGGCGCTTCCTCAACGCGTGGCTGGAGGACACCGGCGACTACGGCAGCGTCGCGGTGTTGCGCTTCCACCTCGTCTACCGCGCGATGGTGCGCGCCAAGGTGCGCTACCTGCGCGCGGCGCAGGCGGGCGCGGCCGACTGCGCGAAGGCGCGCGCCGAGGCGGAGGACTACGTCGCTCTCGCAGGAAGCCTCGCCGGCGCGGTCGCGCCGGCGCTGGTCGTCATGCACGGCCCCTCGGGCACCGGCAAGACCACGCTCTCGCAGCGGCTGCTCGAGAAGCTCCCGGCAGTGCGCATCCGCACCGACGTCGAGCGCAAGAGGCTGCACGGCTACGCGCCCGATGCCGCGACGGGATCGGCCGTCGACTCCGCCATTTACGCCGCGGATGCGACCCGGCGCACGTACGACCAACTGGCCGCGCATGCGCAGACGATCGCCGCCGCGGGCTACACCGCCCTGCTCGACGGGACGTTCCTGCGCCGCTGGCAGCGCGACCGCATGCGCGAGCCGGCCGCGCGGCTGGGCGTGCCGTTCGTCATCGTAGCCGTCGAGGTGCCGGAGGCGATCCTGCGCAGGCGCGTCGCCGCGCGGGCGAGCGAGGGCCGCGACGCTTCCGAGGCAACGGTCGAAGTGCTCGAGCGGCAGCTCGCGCAGCGCGAGCCGCTCGCCGCCGACGAGCGCCCTCACGCGGTCGTGCTCGACGGCACGCTCCCGCCCGACGACCCGAGTTTCGCCGCGATGCTGGACGCGGTCGCCGCGGCACGCGCGAAGTCCGCACCGCCGTGACGCGCCACGACGTCTGCAACGGCGACGCCGACGGCCTGTGCGCGCTGCAGCAGCTGCGGCTGGCCGAACCCGTTGCGGCGCGGCTCGTGACCGGACGCAAGCGCGAGATCGCGCTGCTCGAACGCGTCGACGCGGCCGCCGGTGACGTCGTCACGGTGCTCGACATCGCGCTCGCCGCCAACCGCGCCGCGCTCGGGCGCCTGCTGGAACGCGGCGCCCGCATTGCCTGGTACGACCACCACCACGCCGGCGAGGTCCCGAGCCACCCGCGACTCGCGCTGCACATCGACGTGCGGCCCGACGTCTGCACGAGCCTCATCGTCGACGCGACGCTGCGCGGCGCGCACCGCCGCTGGGCGCTGGTCGGCGCGTACGGCGACGGGCTCGTCGCGGAAGCCGACCGCCTCGCCGCGGAACACGGCCTCGGCGAGGAGGCGCGGAGCGCTTTGCGCGAACTGGGGACGGACCTCAACTACAACGCCTACGGCGACAGCGACGACGACCTGATAGCGCACCCTGCGCGCGTGCAGGCGCTGCTGCGGGGCCAGCCCGACCCGCTGACGCTTGCCGACGATGGCACGCTGGCGCGCATCCGGGCGACGCGGCACGCCGACGAAGCGCTCGCCCGCGCGCAGCGCGTCGATCCGATCGGCGAGCGCGCGCTCGCCTGCCTGCTGCCGGGCGAGCCGTGGGCGCGACGCATCCGCGGCACGCTCGCGCACGGCCTCGCGCAGCGGTACCCTGAACGCGGTTGCGCAGTGCTGACGCCGAGCGCGAGCGGCGACTACGTCGTCAGCGTGCGCGCGCCGCTTGTCGCCCGCCGCGGCGCCGATGCGCTCTGCCGGCGCTTCCCCGGCGGCGACGGACGCGCCGGAGCCGCGGGAATCGACCGCCTGCCGCGCGAGCGGCTCGACGAGTTCATCGCCGCGCTTCGCTCCGCGTTCGCCTGATCACGGCGCCGCGGCGAGCACCCGCCGCAGCTTGCCGCTGCGCGCGTCGACGACCGGATCCTGCGCGTCGTCCATCACGCGCACGTCCGGCGCCCCCTGCGCGGCGAGGAACTCGCGCAAAGCTTTGCGGCAGGCCGACCGCGCGCGCGCTCCCGGCGCGCCGTCGCCGCCGTGCCGCAGGCGCAGGCGCAATTCGGCGGGCCCTGCGGCGACGACCTGGAAAGGCACGGCGCCCACCGCCGCCTCCACGACCGCCTCGAGGGCGAGCGGCACGATGGCAACGGTTGCGCCACCGGGTGCGGCCAGCGCGATCACGTCGTCGCTTCGCCCCTGAACCTCGATGACGGGCAGCGGGCTGCCGCACGCGCAGGGCTCGGCCAGCACGCGGATGCTGTCGCCGAGATCGTAGCGGATCAACGGCTGCAGGTGGTTCGCGAGGTTGGTCAGCAGCACCGTGTGCGAGGGCTCGCCCGGAGGCACCGGCCGCCCGGCGCGGTCGACCGGCTCGAGGATCGCCCAGTCGGCGTGGCAGTGCATGGCGCCCAGAGCGCACGCCGATCCGATCGCGAAGCATTCGGCGGCGCCATACTCGTCGTGCACGCGGCAGTCGAACGCCTGCTCGATCGCCTCGCGCGCGAACGGCGACAGGCACTCGCCGCCGCACCAGACCGCCGCGGGTTCGATCGCGAGCCGTCGCGCGTTGCGCTCGAGCGCGAGCAGCAGCGCCATCGTCGGATACGTCGAGAGGAACGCGGGACGGTCGCGCTCCAGGGCGGCAGCCAGTTCGTGCAGCGGCAGCGTGATCGGGTACGCACCGCCGCCGAGCAACGGATTGATGCGGGCAAGCCGCCGCCACGCCACGATCGCCGGATACGGCGCACCGGTCGCAACGACGAGCGCGCCGCCGCCCGACGAGCGCGCCCAGCGCCCGACCTCGCGCGGCCCCCACTCGCGCACGTCGGCCTGCGCGGCGATCAGCGCGTCGTACGCCGCCATCGCCGCCGCTTCCTGCACGAACACGCCCGGCTCGCCGGTCGTCCCCGAACTGGTCCACACGACGTAGTCGCGAAGGAAAGGCTCGCCGATGTTGCCCGGCTCGGCGAGGAAGCGCTCGACCTTCGCGCGGGTGATGCGGCGATCGGTCGCCCAGTCGTCGAAGCGCGACATCAGTTCGCGCTTGCGCACCGGCGGCAGCTCGGCCAGCGGCGCGTCGGGCGCAAGCTCGCGGTAGCGCTCCCGGTAGTACGGCGAGCGCTCGCGGGCGTGCGCCACCAGCGCCTCCGCGCGACGGCGCGCCGTCGCCTCGATCCACGCCCTGCCTGCGGCGCGTTCCAGTCGCATCTGCGCGGCGAGCAGCTGGCAGTCGGCCGAGGCGGCGACGAGTTCGTAGGGAAACGGCATCACGCTTCCGCATGCCACTCCGATGCCTGCCAAGGTACTCCGCGCCCGCGGCGAGCGTGTGACCGGCGTCAAGGGTGCCCGCTTGCCTGTACGGCCGGAGCCTGCGGTAGAGTGCGCGGCATGCGCGCCCTCCTCCTTGCCGTCGCTCTCTTCCCCGCCGCCGCCGGCGCTTTCGACCTGCAGGGCCACCGCGGTGCGCGCGGCCTGCTGCCGGAGAACACGCTCGCCGGCTTCCGCAAGGCACTGGAAATCGGCGTCACCACGCTGGAGACCGACGTCGGCGTGACGCGCGACGGCGTGGCCGTCATCTACCACGACCGCCGGCTCAACCCGGCGCTCACGCGCGACGCCGGTGGCAGGTGGATCGAGGCGCCAGGCAAGCTGCTGCGCGAGCTCTCGTTCGCCGAACTGCGCACCTACGACGTCGGGCGCCTCGACGCGAAGTCGGGCTACGCGAAGCAGTGGCCGCTGCAGTGGGCGGCTGACGGCGAGCGCATTCCCTCGCTCGAGGAGTTCCTCGACCTGGCGCGCAAGGCGCCGAAGCCCGTACGGCTCAACATCGAGGCCAAGCTCTCGCCGCTCGCCCCCGACGAGACGGTCGATCCGGCCACGTTCGCCCGGACGATCGTCGACGCGGTCAAGCGCGCGGGCCTCGCCGAGCGCACGACGATCCAGTCGTTCGACTGGCGCGTGGTCATCGAGGCGAAGAAGCTCCTCCCCGCGATCGGCACCGTGTGCCTCACCATCGAGCGCGGCGCGGGCGACAACGTGAAGCCGGACGCGTCGGGGCGCTCCCCGTGGCTCGGCGGCATCGCGCCGGCGAGCGTGCCGAAGATGGCGAAGGAGGCGGGCTGCGACGTCTGGTCGGCATTCTGGCGCGACGTCACGCGCGAGCGCGTCGCCGAGGCGAAGGCGCTCGGGCTGCGCGTCGTCCTCTGGACGGTGAACGAGCGCGACGAGATGCTCGCGGCGATCGACACCGGCGCCGACGGGCTGATCACCGACTATCCCGACCGCGCGCGCAAGGTGATGGCGGAGCGCGGGCTGCCGCTGCCCTGAACCCTCACCCCGAGCCCCTCTCCCACCTGACGGCGGGAGAGGGGAGTCGTGCGAGCTCGCCGCCGTGCACTCCTCTACTCGCCCCGCGTCAGCGGGGAGCGGGGCCGGGGGCGAGGGGGCGTGCGAACGCGGAGGGCCACTGCGCGTTCGCCATCGCGTCGACGAAGCGCTTGCGATGGGCGCGCACGGTGGCCGTCGGATCGGCGAGCTCCGCCGAACGGAAGCGCCACGCGAACTGCCACGCCACGAGGCCGGCCGTGCCCGGCTCGCGGCGATAGCGGTGCACGTTGAACTCGAGGCGGTCGTCGCCGGGCGCCCACGTGAGGAAGTCGACGATCGCTTCGCTGCCGTCGGGACGCGCGATCACCTCGGCGCGCGCCTGCGGATTGTGCTGGCGCACGGTCTGCGCGAGCTGCGCCGCCGCCGCCCTCGGATCGGACTGCTGCGGGAAGTGGCGCACGGCGACGAGCCGCGTCCAGTCCGCGAGCGACTCGCCCTCGCGCGTGTACTCGACCACGCGCCCGGCCGCCGTGCGATTGTCGAATCGCTTCGCGTAGCGCTCGCCGTCGAACGTCACGCTCGCGGGCTGGGCCCACGCGGCGGCCGCGAGCCAGGGCAGCAGCAGGACCGTTGCGCAGCGCACAGCTACCGTTCGCCGATGACGTCGGCGCCCTTCGGCGGCACGAAGCGGAACGTGTCGGGCGGAAGCGGCGGGTTGCGCTGCATGGCGCCGAAGTCGACGCGCGTCGTCTGCCCGAACGTGTCGGTGAGCGCGAGCGCGGCGAGTTCGCGGCCGGCGAAGCCCAGCCTGATCTGCGTGAACGCGGCGTCGCTCGCGGTGGGCACCGCCTCGAGCCAGTCGAGCCCGTCGGCGCTGCCGAGCTCGCGCCAGCGGAACGCCTTCTCGACGTCCTCGCGGCCCGCGAGCAGCGCCGCGGGCGTGCTGCCCAGCGCCGCACCCATGCGGCGCACGACGACCTGGTTCAGGTCCTCGTCGAAGATCCACACGCGCTCGCCGTCGCCGACCACCAGCTGGCGGTAGGGCTTCTCCACGCTCCAGCGGAACTTGCCGGGACGCGACAGCGCCAGCTCGCCGCGCGAGGGCTGGCCCTTGCGTCCCGCCTTGTCCGTCACGGTCTGCGTGAACGCGACGCGCGCCTCGCGCGTGTCGCGCAGGAACGAGCGCAGCGCGTCGAGCGATGCCGACGCCGCGGCGAGCGGGAACGCGGCGAGCAGCGAGGCGAGCGCGAGATGGAAAGCGGGCATCGTGGGAGGCGGGGGAAGCGGGGACCGGTGGCCGGCGCGCCCGGCTACGGGCGTCCGAAGCCCTCGGTGCCGGGAATGTGCGCGAGGCAGTTGCCGGCGCTGTCCAGGATCACGTAGGTGTGCGCGAGCAGCGTCCAGTCGTGGCGCCCGCCGCGCAGCTTGTACTGGTGCGCGTAGACGCGAAACGTCCCGTCGATCTCCTCGGCGTCGACGTCGCAGCCGTCGACCTCGCGCGAAGGCCCGCAGAAGCCGTCGGGAAGCAGCTCCCGCGCGCGCGCCATCGCCACCGTGGCGGTGAGCGGCTTCGCGCCGGCCGGGCGGTCGCGCGGGCAGAAGCGCGGCCCGTCGAGCGTGACCTCGATGGGGCCGGCCAGCGCGGGGGCTGCCACAAGCAGGGCCGCCATAACCGCACTTCGTCGCCCCCGCGCAGGCAGGGGCCCAGTGTCTTGCGCCTCAATTGCGCAACGACACTGGGTTCCCGCCCCCCGACTGCAGTCCTCGGGGGCAGGCTTCGCGGGAACGACGCCGTCCATGATCGTGGCCGCGAGCGCGGCGACCCGGCGCACTACCCCTCGCCCTTCCCAGCCGGCACCAGCACCTCGCGGTTGCCGTTGGCGCCCATCGCCGAGACGAGTCCGGCACGCT
>Ga0224500_10000286_pt1 | contig 36105 bp, 50 predicted proteins | sample SF_Oct11_sed_USG_FD_168126 | JGI IMG/M metagenome (GOLD analysis project Ga0224500, IMG submission 168126) | Sediment microbial communities from San Francisco Bay, California, United States - SF_Oct11_sed_USGS_4_1 | ecosystem: Environmental > Aquatic > Marine > Sediment | place: USA: California... | reverse complement strand
CTCGTCGCGCTCTCCGGACGGGGGGCCCGTGATCACGGACCCGAACCGTACGCAGTCGTCCGCGTGCGGCTCGCAGAGGTCGAGGCGGAACATGCGGTCATGCCCCGACGAGCGAGGCGATCACGTGAGCGACGAGGTGCACGAGCAGGTCGGCCCCGAGCACGAGGAGCGCGCACACGCCCACCGCCCACCCGACGACGCGGAGCCACGCGCGGATCCGGCGACGACCCGCGAACAGGTCGGGGCGGTCGAGGCGGTCGATCGCGACCCCGAGCCAGTCGGGACACCACCACGGGTAGATGCGGTAGGTCTGACCGATCGCGTCGCTGATCCGCTGCGCGAGCGTCCACCGCCGGGGCGTGCGACCCCGCGGGGGGATCCGGTCGTGCGGATGGCCCGTGTAGCGGCTCACGAGAGCACCTTGCGCTCGAGGCGGTCGAGCCTGAACGAGATCGCCGCATCCCCCTCGCGCGAGGCGGAGGCCGCCACCGCGGCGAGGTGCTCGGCAACCTGGCCGATCCGCTGCTCGAGATCGGCGCACCCTCCGAGCCCGCCCGTGCGCTCGTCGAGGTCGTACACCCGCTGCTCGAGCTCGTGGATCTTGCTCGCGCTCACCGCGGCGCTCTCGCGTTGCTGCTCGATCACGTCGCGGGACGTGGCGACGAGCACCTCGAGCTCCTCGATCCGCTGCTCGAGGCGCGCGATCCTCGCCCCGTGATCGTCGGCGCGGGTCACGAGACCGCGCGTGATCTGCTCGTGCACGAGGATGCGCTCGACGAGCTCGCGCACCGAGAGGAACCGCGGGGACGCCCCCGGACCGAGATCGATCGCGTCGTCGGGATTCATGGGAGCACCCCGAGGGCGATCGCGCCCGCGTACCCAGCGATCGCGAGCCCGGAGAGGAGCGCGACCCCGCCGACGAGGCGGAGCAGCCCGAACATGAGGATCGTGCACCCGGTCTCGACCGGACCGGCGGGGGCGTCGTAGCGGCTCACCGGGCACCTCCGAGGAGCACGAGGGCGAGGATCGCCGCGACGAGGAGCGCCCCGCCGACCACGACGACCGCGACGACGAGACCGGTCCGGGGGCGGACCACGACCGGATCGGCGATCGGGATCGTGTCCTCTGCGGGGAGCTCGGGGAGCTCCCGACCGCCCGCGGCGATCGGGCGGTGGGTCTCGCCGATGGCGATCCCGAGGATCTCGTGCACCGCGATCGACCACCGGTTGAACGACTCGGGCGACGCGGGCTCGGCGCGCACAGCATAGTCATGGAGACCGCCATCGGCGATCTCATTGCCCCTCGGGCCGTACCGGGCGACCATCAAGCCACCGCGGTTGACCCACACGTATTGACCGTCACTCGCGATCTCGAGCTCGCGCTCGAGCTGCTCTACCTGCATGTTCGTTTCACTCCGTCGAGGGTTGGGGAGAGCGACGGGGAGCGAAGTGCCCCCCGCCGCTCGGGTGGGATCTTGCCCGAGGCGGGAGCCTCGAGGCGGGGGTCAATCGGTCGTTACAGTGATCCCGTGTTCGGCGGCGACGCGCGACACGTCGCCGGTCGAGAGGCGAACCTCGCACGCGCCGAACACCGCTGCGGTCCAACCCGCGCGCCCGAACGCGCGGCACTTGCAGATCCGTGCGGCGAGGCTCGGGGAGCTCTCGGTCGCCGAGAGGATCTCGCGGGTGTCGTGACCGGCGGGGACGAACCGTCCGTCGATCATGCACCCGGGGACGAGCTCGGCGGTGACGGTGAAGCTCTCGGACGTGCGCGGGGTCTCGTTCGTTGCGTTCATGGTGCCTCCTCGGTGGCGCGGCTGTCTGCCACCGACACACACACCCTACCACGGGACGCCACGAAAGGTCACGCGAAAAACCGACGTGTAACCGCGCGCGCCGAACGGCGATCGCCTGAACACACGAGCAGGGGATCGCCGACCGGCTCGTGCCGAGCGAGCTCGTGCGTCGGATTGCGGCGGGGCACTTCCCGCGCGCTCACCGCGGCGGTACAGTCGCCCCACCGCAGCGGTCGTGATCAGCCGCGCGGGAGCGAGCCCCCTCACTCGTTGGGGCCCCCGGGCGGGGTCGTGCGTCTCAAGCACGACCCCGACCGGACACCCTCACCCAAAACCAGAACCAGAACCAGAACGGAGACGACAATGCACAGCGCCCCGACCGCCACGCCCGACCGCTGCACGAGCAACGATTACCACGGTCGCCGCGAAATACCAAGCGCGCTCGACGTAGAGCTCGCCGCGGAGCGCGATCCCGACCTCACCGTGCACGAGATCGCGGTGCTCGGGGTGATCGCGCGGAGGGCGTCGGGGTGCGAGGGCGCGTGCTGGTTGGCGATCCCGCGGTTGGCGGCCGCGGCGCACGTCGGGCTCCGAACGGCGCAACGGGCGCTCCGGAGGCTCGTCGAGGCGGGATGGCTGAGTGAGCTCCGCGCGCCTCGCTCGTCGACCGTCTACCGGGTGAGAGCGGTACGGGTGCGCACCCCCCCCCGACCAACGGGCCCGCTGTTCGATGCCTCGTTCGAAACGGGAGCCCCCGAGGAGCCTGCACCCGAGCAGCTCCGGGCTAGGGTGTCACAGCGGCACCCCGAGGGTGCCACAGCGGCACCCGATCAGACGAGGGATCAGATCAACCAGATCCCCCCCGACCCCCCCGAGGGGGGGGGCTCACCGGAGAGCCCCGAGGAGGAGATCGATCCGTTGAGCTATCCGGACGGTGATACCCTGGACCCGTTCGTCCTCCTCGAGCTCGAGGCGGTCGCCGCCCGCAAGGCGCCCGCGACCGAGCAGCCGCGATTGCTCGGCGCGACCTCGCTCGAGGGGGGCGACACCCCGCCCCCGCTCGAGCAGCGCCGAGCGGTGGTCGAGTCGCTCGCCGAGCGGATGCTCGCCGAGCTCGAGGAGACCCCCGACCGGGAGCTCGCGGTCGTGCTCGAGGCCTACCGGTGCGGCTCGGCATGGCTCGTCGACCGGTGGATCACCCTCGCCCGCGGTCACCGGACCGTCGACGGGACGGTGCGGCGGGGTTGGGACGCTCCGGACGGGGTCCGTCGCCGGTATGTGACCCGCGCGCTCACCGTGGCGCGTGATCGCTGGGTGGCCTTGCACCCCTCTCGCGTGCGACGATAGCGGCGGAGGTCGTCATGCGGTCTGGTCTGGTCCCGTTCCTGTTTGCGGTGTTCGCGGTGTCGTGTGATGCCGAGCCTGGGGAGTGCCCCGGTGGCGCGCAGCCCGACGAGTCGGGCGTGTGTGTCGGAGCGGGCCCGAGCGTCGAGCCTGGGGAGTGCCCCGGTGGCGCGCAGCCCGACGCAGACGGGGAGTGCATCGGACCCGGTCCGATGGAGTGGCTGCGCGTCGCGGTCGGCGACGCGGGGTGGTATCGCGTCGGGAGCTTCAACGGAACCACGTGCGGGATCTCGTGCGCGGCGCACTCCGCGGTGCCTCAGCAGCAAAGCGAGGAGCACCTCGTCGTCGGCGATTGCCGCTTCACGTTCGTTGTCTCGGGGGACTGCCAATGCGTGAACCTCACGCACACGGCACCGTGCCCCGGTGGAACGGGGGTCGTCTGCGATTGCGTGTGTCCGGGGGTTGTCAGCTACACGAACGAGGATCCGGACTGCGCAGGGGTCACGCTGTCGGGCGGTCCGTATTGATCTGGCTGCTCCTCGCGTGCACTCCGGGCTCGAGCTCGAGCTCGAGCTCGGCGGACACGTCCGACGAGTGCACGGTCGACGAGACCCCGCCCGAGGGTGAGCTCGGCTGCGCGCCCGTGTGGCTGTGCATCACCCCCGGCGACGAGCTCGTGCACGCAGAGCTCGCGGACGGGCGCACGTTCCAGTGTCCGGCGATCCCCGACGAGTGTGTGCGCCTCGAGTGTGCGCGGTGCGTGCTCACTCCGGAGCTGCGCGCCTCTCTCGGCTGTGCGGACCAGACGACGACGCAGTAGGACACGGCTGCACCTCGATCACGCGATCGGGGTCCGCGTCGAGGATCCGCCACCGGGCCCCGCACCTCGCCTGCCATCGCGTCTCCCCGGGGCGCTGCTCCTCGGTCGTGATCGCGGCGCTCGCGCACCAGGGGCACCCCCCGGTCTGGTAGAGCTGTGTCGGCTCGTCGTGCGCCCCGTCGGGGGGAGCCTCCTCCTCCTCGGGGAACGGCTGCGCGGCCGCGCGGCTCGCGAGCTCGGAGAGTGCCTGTTGCAGCCCGCGCGACGTGTACTCCCATTCCGCGGTGATTGCCCCGTAGAGCAATTGCACCCCGAGCTTGCGCGCTGCATGGGAGTCGACGGACACGCGGACGACCTCATGGTCGGGGTCTACCGGATCCCAAACCCTGAGGACGAGCACCTCGTCGACCACGTCGACCTGTACGCACGTGTGAGGTGCGATCGTTAGCTGATCCCATGGTTCGGCGTAGCCCCAACGCGGGTCGTCGTCGCTCACGTGCACCCCCACACAGCGTACCACCGACCGACCGGTCAATATTCGTCCGGTAGGCCCACAGAGTGTCCGATCGCCGCATCCGCGGCCGCTTGTCGCTGCTCCTCGACCTCGAGCCCGAGCATGACGAGGTATCGCACTTGGTCTGGTAGTGACCGGTATGTGCGGCGAGCGAGCTCGATTACGCGCGGCTCCGCGTCTTCTGGCAGGCGAAGACGAAACGGCTCCCCGTAATTGCGGGGTCGTTTCTGTGGTTTGGCTAGGTTCGGGCGGCTCACGAAGCACCTCCGGTGCACACTCTACCACGATTGACCACAGCGAGCCCCCGAGGTAGCCTCGACCCACACGAGGTGCTCATGCGACCGACGATTTGGATGCTGCGGAACCTGATCAGAACCATTGGCGACACCGCGACACAGCTCGACGTGCGGCTCCGAGGAGACGACGACGATCTCGCCGATGACCCGGCGGTTCATGTTCTCCGGATCGAGCTGACTCGACTCGGGCGGGAGCTCGCCACGTGGGAGGCGCTCGATCAGCGGTGCGACGCGCTCGAGGAGGACGTGCGCGACCTCGAGCAGCGGCTCTATGATGCGGTCCCCGCACCCGTCGTCCCGTCCACATTCCCCGAGGTCGCGAGCGCGCTCGGTCATGCCGAGTCCACCGCTTCACCGTTCGTTTCCGGCTCGCGCGAGCTCGAGGCGGGACGGGAGGCGGGACGGGAGGCAGAGCGGGCGCTCGAGGAGCTCGACCTCGCGCCCCCGTTCCGCGTGGCCGATCTCGTGCCCGATCCGGATCCGCCCGCGCACGGGGGGACCGTGTTCCTCGGGGCCGACCTCGCGTCGCCCGAGGGCGATCGGAGCGTCGACCGAGCCCCCGACTCGATCCCGCCCGAGGCGGACATCCGTGCGGCCGCGGGTCTGCCCGATCCGGAGGAGCTCGCCGCGACCGCGAAGCTACACCCGGCGGGCTACCCGGTGGACGACCTCGAGGCGCCGACCGTGTGTATGACTCCGGGTTGCGGGCGGACCGCGGTACGGGGCGCGCGCCATTGCGCCGAGCACCTCGAAATCCCGCTCTAGCGAATGAATCCCGCCCGCACGACATACCCGACGCGCCTCGACTGGCTCCGCGCGCGTCGGATCGGGAGCTCCGACGTGCCCGCGATCCTCGGGGTCTCGAGGTACGCGACTCGGTTCGACGTGTGGGATCGGCTCGTGAACGGCGTCGACGACGAGGGCGAGCCGAACGAGGCGCAGAGCCGCGGGCTTCGCCTCGAGCCGCGCGTGCTCGCAACCTACGAGCGCGAGACCGGGCGGACGCTCGAGCGGATCCCCCCGCACACGCTGTGGTCTCGCGACCGGTGGGCGACCTCGACCCCCGACTCGCTCGTCGTCGACGACCCCGACGAGGGGATCGTCAACCTCGAGGTCAAGACCGACCGCGACGCGTCGCGGTGGGGACCGCCCGCGACGATCGCCCGCTGGGATGACTTCGCGAGAGCGACCGTCCGCCCGGATTATTACCTACAGACGCAGCATCAAATGTGGACGCTCGAGCTCGGCGCGACCGATCTCGCGGTGCTCCTCCCCGGGGACGACCCGTTCCTCCCCGAGCTCCGCGTTTACCGGGTGATCCGCGACGAGGCGCTCGTCGAGCGTATGGTCGCCCGCTGCTCCGAGTTTTGGGATCGCCACGTCGCGACGCGGCTCCCGCCCCCGATCGACCATTCCGAGGCAGCGGGGAGGCTCCTCGCGCAGCTCTACCGAGGCGGTCGACGTCGCGCGACTGCGGAGGAGGTGCGCGTCGCGACCGCCTACCTCGGAGCGGCGCAGATGGAGAAAACTGCGAAGGACGAGAAACGCAAGCTCGGGCGGTGGCTCGTCGCGAGCGCGGGCACGACCCGCGAGCTCGAGCTCCCGAGCGGTAGAGTGACCGTCGTCGCTGGTCAGTCGAGCGACACCCTCGACGAACACGCGTTGCTCGCCGAGCACCCGGAGCTCGAGGAGCTCCTCGCGCGCTACCGACGATCGGGCGCCCCGTTCGTCTACCCGCGCGTCACCGTCAACGGAGGTCGAAAGTGAGCAATCTGCGTCCGATCGAGGGCAAGGCGACGAGCACCCTGATTCTACGGGCGTTCCGCCCCGTGGTCGACGGTGCGTCCAAGGCCTGGGACCTGGTGTTCGTCGAGGTGCACGACGAGGCGAGCACCGAGGCGCTCGAGCTCCCCGAGTGGCTCGAGGCCTACGAGGAGCCCGCGGAGGCCTCGGTCGGGGGCGCCCCCGCGCTCACGGTGACCCAACGGCTCGACGACCGGGTGCTCGTGAGCGCCGCCCGGTCCGACAACGGGCGCCCGTGGCTCTCCGAGGAGCCCGGGTGGCTTCGCCAAGTCAAGCTCAGCGCTCGCGAGGGGCGCGCGGAGCTCGCGTGGATCGTGCGGGTCGAGGGCGGTCCCGAGCTCGCGACGCCGATCGCGGAAATGTGGCTGCTCTCCTCGGTCGTGCACACGTCGCAATTGCAGCTCGAGCTGCCGCTCGAGGAGGGCAAGGGCAAGGGCAAGCCACCGCGGCTCTCGGTGCTCCCGCCCGAGCCCGACGACGAGGGGCGCGAGCACGATCGCCCCGACGCCCCACCCGCACCGCCGCGACGCAAGCGGCGGACCACCTAGCTAGTGTCCACAGAACGGAGAACGGCACATGACGACCGACTTTTTCGACGACGACGCACGATACGAGCCCCCCGCCCGATCTCGACCGGTCGACGAGCCCCTCGAGATCGCGGCACCCGCCGCGGCGACACCCCCGTCGGTCGACCTGCCCGCGCTCGCCCGCCTCGCCCGCGAGCTCGGACCCCGCGAGCTCCCGGTCGTGCTCGAGCGCGCGCGGGAGATCGGGCGCGCGCTCGGGACACAGCTCGATCCGAATCCTCGCAACGCGGGGACAAAGGCCTATTACTCGTGGCAGGTCAAGAATCGCGATGGGACGCTGACGACCGTCGAGGGTCCGACGATCGACCTCATGGACGCGCTCGCCGGGGAATGGGGGCGCCTCGTCTATCAGGTCGAGGTGCTCCGCGAGCGACCCCCGCAAGTGTGGCTGCGCGCGCGTGTCGTGGATCTGCAAACGCTCTTGATTCACGAGCGCCCGTTCGTCGTGCACCTCCGCCCGCCCCCCGCCGCGTTCGCGAGCAAGCCCGACGAGCAGGACCGGTGGCGCGTCATGCAGCTACAGAGCGCGGAGAGCAAGGCGATCCGCGGGGTGCTCGAGCGGGTGATCCCGCAACACGTGCAGCACGCGGCGCTCGAGGCAGCGCGGGACGCGGCGAGCACGACTCAGCTCGGTCTCGTCCCCGAGCTCGGGCGGGACGGAAAGCCGATCCTCCGCGACGGAAAGGCCGTCATGCGCCGGAGGTCGCTTGCGGAGGCGATCAAGCAAGCGGTCGACGGTCTGTCGTCGCTCACGCCCCCGCTCCCGCTCGCCCTCGTCGAGCGCTGGCTCGGCAAGCCCCGCGATCAGTGGCTTGCGGGCGACCTCGGAGCGCTCCGCGGTCTCTACCGGCGGTGGCGCGACGGGGCGATCACCGCGTCGACCCTCGAGGCGGAGATCGGCGATCTCGAGGCGGGGCGGACGCCCGGTGACGAGGGCACCCCCACCGAGAACGGAGCGAGCAGCGACCGCTTGGCCGATCTCGGGCTCGGGCTCGGGGCCCCCCCCGCGGGTGCGCAGGCATCCGCTGCGCCCGCGGCGGGAGCCCCCTCGACCTCGAGCTCCGCCCCGACGACCGCGCGCGCGGCTGCGCCCGATCGTCGGGGAGAGCTCCTCGAGCGGGTCAGAGCCTACGAGGAGAGTCACCCGGAGATCGCCCACCGGGCGATCGACGCGGAGGGCGGGCTCGCTCGAGCGGGGATCGCTCGCCTCGACAAGATCGTCGCGCGGATCGTCCGAGCGATCGCCGACGCGCAGCACGCGGCGATCCAGGGTCCCGACGACGAGCTCCCGCCCGAGGCGGAGCCCGCCCCCTGGACCGGACCGGTCGGCGCCGAGCTCGGCGCCGAGTGCCGCGCGCTCGCCGCCGATCTCGGACCCGAGGTGACGCGCGCGGCGCTCGCCTCCGCGGGGATCCCCGCGATCGACGGAGCGCCAGAGCCCGCGCTCCGCCGACTCCTCGAGGCGCTCCTCGAGGCGATCCCCGAGGGGGGCGAGTGAGAGACGATCTCGCGAAGAAACTCGCGCAGCGTCGCGCTGCGCGGTCCGCGGCGGAGGGCGCTCGAGGAGACGCCCCCTCACCGGCGGGAGGAACCACACCCCCGCCACCGCCGCAAGCCCCGCCCGGGGCGCCCCCGGAGGGTGGGGATCCTCCGGGGGTTTCTCGCGGGGGACCAGGGGTTCGTCAGTGTCGGTCGTGCGGAGCCGCGATCCGGTGGGACGTGACCGAGGGCGGGTCGCGCGTCCCGCTCGACGCGGAACCGGTCGAGATCGTCACATTCAAGCGCCTCGAGCTCGCGGGGGTCGCGGTCGATCCCGCGTGGCGGCGAGAGCCCGTGCTCTACGTCCCGCACGCGCTCGTCAAGATCGAGAAAAAGAGCGCCCGCCGCGCGGTGATCACCGGCGGGGTCGTGCTCGAGGCGAGCGTGCACCCCGAGCTCCCGAGGATCAAGGGCCACCGCTCACATTTCGTGACGTGTCCGCACGCCGACGAGTGGCGCGCGAGGCGGTCGTGATTGTGGTCGGCGCCGATCCGGGGAAACACGGGGGGCTCGCATGGGTCGAGAGCCTCCCGCGCGGGCTGTGCGTGAGCCACGCGTGCAATCTCCCGCTCACCGTGAGGGGCGACCTCGACCTCGAGGCCTTGCTCGGCGAGCTCGAGCGCCGACCGGCGCACCTCGCCGTGCTCGAGCTCGCGCACGCATACCCGCGCATGGGTGCCGCGGGGGCGTTCCGCTACGGGAGCGGGTACGGAGCGCTCCTCTGCGCGTTCGCCGCGCGTCGATACGAGCTCGGGATCGAGCACGTCACCGGGGACAAGTGGCACGGCGACCTGTTCGACCTGGCTCGGCGGCGCAAGGGCACCGCCCCCGCCCGCGGAGAGCGCGGAGAGCGCGATCGAGCCGACAAGCTCGAGGGGCGGGAGGCGGCGAAGGCGCGCGCGGCGGAGCTCGTCGCCGCTCTTTGGCCTGAGCTCGAGCTTCCGCGTCGGAAAGATCGGCGCGAGGGCGTCGTCGACGCGCTGTGTCTCGCCGTGTGGGGACACGAGCACGGCGGAGGCTACTATGCGGAGCTTGCGCGGGGCTCGCGCGGCGGAGGTGCAATGTGCTGATCGTGCTCGCGGTGAAGCTGCAAGACGGGCGCGTGATCGGGCTGTGTCCGGATCACATCGAGTCGATCGTCGAGAGCCCGGCGGTCGTCGACGGGTCGGTCGTGCTCCCGCACCCGATCGTGACCATGCAGAGCGGGGCGGTGCACGAGATCGAGCGGCTCACGTGCCCGCCCGAAATGTCGCAAGTGACGGCGCTCGCCGCGGTGCTGAATCGCGGGCTCGAGACCATCGGCGCGCGCCTACAGAGGCGCGCCTCCATTGCGGGGCACGGGTGACACTCGACGGGTCCGAGCTCCGCGCACGACTCGTGCGCGGCGTCACCGCCGCTCACGAGCTCCGAGCGCGCGCGGAGCGGGATCCAGTGGCACAGATTGCGTGGCTCCCGCTCCAATACGAATTCCTCGCGGACGCGTACCCCTTCAAGGCGATCCGAGCGGGGAACCAGACGATCGGCAAGACGACCGCATCGTTCGGGCTCACGATCGGCTATTGCCGCGGGGTGCACCCCCTCGCCTCCGAGGGGTTCGTTGTCCCGCCTCCGCCGGTCGACTGGTGGCTCGTCCTACAGAGCTTCAACGCCGTCGATCAAATGAAGAAGCTGTGGGAGCTCCTCCCAAAAGACGAGCTCGACCCGCGGACGGAGTTTGACGAGGTGCGGGGGTTCCGCCCCGTGAATGCGCCGGTCGTCCTGTTCAAAAACGGGAGCGTGCTCCGGATCAAAACGGGCAAACAAGATGCGCTCGACTTCGCGGGGGCGACGCTCTCGGGGGTCACGTGTGACGAGCCCCCGCGCCATCAACGGCATTTCACCGAATCGATGCAACGGGTCGAGGAGCTCGGCGGGGTCGTGCTGCTCTCGTTCACCCCGTTGAACGCTCCGGTCGGCTACCTCCGCGAGCTGTGCGAGTCGGGAGCGGTGCACGACCATTGGACCCCGCTCACGCCCGAGCAGCTCGTCCCGCTCGGCGCGACCGAGCCGCTCCGCACCCGCGACGGTCGCCCGAAAGACGCAGCGTGGATCGCCGAGCGGATCCGACTGTGCCCCGCGCACGAGGTGCCCGTCGTCGTCTATGGGGAGTGGGAGACGCGGAGCGTCGGGCGCTACTTCGCACAGTTTCGCAACGGGGGCGGTGACTCGCACGTGCACTCCCGGGTGCCGCGCGGCGAGGTCGACCTCGTGCTCGGGCTCGACCACGGGCACAAGCCCGGCAAGCAAATCGCCGTGCTGATCGCTTTGTGGCGGGAGCGCCCCGAATCTCCGTGGCGTTTGTACGTGCTCGACGAGTACACCGATCCAGCGGGCACCGCGACCCCGCAGGACGACGCGCGGGGGATCTGCGCCATGCTCGAGCGCCACCGGGTGAAGTGGCGCGATCTCGTGTTCGTCGGGGGCGACCGGGTGCACGAGCCCGGCGCTCCGCACAGCAAGAGCAACCGCGAGCTCGCGTCGCACGTGACCCGCGAGCTCGAGCGTCGCGGGGAGCTCCGCCCGGGGGAGGAGCTCTACCCACCGATCCGCACGATCAAGCGCGGTACGGGTCGAGGAGCGGGATCGGCGGGCACCCGGTCGCGGTGGCTCTACCACCGCACGTGCGAGCCCGGCGGGTTCGGCGTACACTCGCGGTGCGTGCGGGTCATCGCAGCTATGGACCGATACGATCTTCGGGACAACGAATACAAGGATCCGATCGATGCCATCGTATACGGGGTCGACCCTTACATATTCGGGAGTGGACCGAGCCGACCGAGCCCGGACGTCGTGTTCGGGTGACCGGTGATCGGCGCCGATCGGGCGCTCGGCGAGCCGACGCTCGGCGATACGCGTCGGGTGCAGGTCGCGCGCGCCAGACGACGACTGCTCTACGGGGATTGGGAGGCGGACGCCATCCGCCGGATCCGCGCGCGCCTCGGAGCGATCCGGCGGGAGGCGGTCGGCTATCCCGACCTCTCCGCGAATCCGTTCCGGTCTGTGTGCCATCAAACCGCGGTTCTCTACGACCGCGCACCTCGACTCTCGCACCCCGACGACACCGACGGGAGCCTCGCAAACTGGCTCACCGTCAAGCTCTCCGAATCGCTGTGGGCGAGCAAGATGCAGCGGATCCAGCGGGACACGATCGGGATCCGTGAAATGCTCGTGCGCCCCGACATTACGAGCCGCGGGCGTCTCACGATCCGCCCCGTGTTCCCGGACCGGTGCGAGATCGAGCCGCACGACGAGGAGCCCGACCGCCCGGGGACGCTGCGGGAGGCGCGGATCCGCAAGGTCGCGGGCGTGCGGCAATGGACCTATGACGAGATCGACCCCGAGAAAGAGCAATACCGCGTCGTCGACGCGCAAGGCGAGGTCATCACCGCGAAAGCGCTCGGCTCGGGCGCCTCGGGCGAGCGCTACCCGTACCGGTGGGACGGGGGCCGCGGCGATCCGTACCTCGCCGCGGTGCTCTACCACGCGACACCCACCGGCGAGCTGTGGGATTGGAGCGAGCTGCGCGAGCTCTACGAGGCGACGCTCGAGTCGTGCGTGCTGTGGACGTTCTGGGGTCACTGCGTGCGGGATGCAAGCTGGCCTCAGCGGTGGGCGATCGACCTCGAGGTCAAGGCAGCGACGACCGAGGGGCCTCCGGGCACCGCACGTCAGGGGATCGTGACCGACCCGACCGTGCTCCTCCGCCTGACGCGCTCAAACCCCGACGCGGGCGCGTCCCCGACGCCCCCCGGACAGTTTGCCCCGGGGGCCGATCCGCTCGCGCTCGCCGAGGCGCTCATGATCTTCGAGTCGCGGATTGCCGCCTACGTCGGGGTCACCGATCCCGACTTCATTCGCACCTCGGGCGATCCGCGGTCGGGCTACGCGCTGGCGATCAGCCGCGACGGGCAGCGCGCGGCCGCGCGGAAATTCGAACCGCAATTCCGCGCGGGCGACGAGGAGCTCCTCGGTATGTGCGCGGCGCTGCTCAATACGCACCTCCACGATCCTGAGGGGGGGTTCGACGACGAGCGCGCGGTCGAGCTCCCCGAATCGGGGTGGAGTGTCCGCTATCTCGGGCTCCCGCTCACGCCCGAGGAGCAGGACGCGCGTCGACGTGACCAGCTCGAGCTACTCGACAAGGGGCTCACGTCGCGCGAGCGAGCATACTCGGTGATCCACGATCTCTCGCTCGAGGAGGCTCGACGCGAGCTCGAGGAGATGGACAGAGGCGCGACGCGCGCGAGCGCATAGGAAAGGGAGGCACGATGGCGAACGAGGGCACGGGCACGGGAGCGAACGGGACGCCCGCAGCGGGCGGAACCGGAGGCGGAACCGGAGGCGGAGGCGCAGCGGGAGCGGCGACGACGCAGCTCCGCACGGTGAGGCAACAGCTCGTTGCTCGGACGACCGAGCTCGAGCAGCTCCGCGGGGAGCTCGAGGCGGTGCGCGCGAAAGCCGAGACCGCGGACACCCTCGGGGCTCGGATCCGTGAGCTCGAGGGCGAGAAAACCAAGCTCGTCGAGACCCACAAGACGGAGCGGGCGTTGTGGGCGACCGGGCTCACGGATCCCGACGAGGTCGAGCTCGTCCGATTCGCGCACGGGCGCCTCCCGGCGGAGAACCGCCCGAGCCTCCCCGACTGGCTCGAGGGCATCAAGAAAGATCCTGCGAAGGCTCCGAAGCTGCTCGAGCCGATCACGTCGCGGTGGAAAGCCCCCGCGGGCAAGGGGAAGGATGCGCCCGCGACGACCTCCCGCGGTCGCCCGCAGCCGAACAAGGGGACGACGCCCGCAGACGACACGGGAGGCGGAGGAGGCGGCGAACCGACGCCCGAGGAATGGGCGGAGGCGCGCGCTCGAGCTATCCGCGGTGACGGGCGGCTGTTCGACGAATTGCGCAAGCGCGTCGGGCGGGGACCCTACCGAGCGCGACGACGGTAGCTTGCCACGTGATGCCCCGCCCGGGTAACGTAGGGGCACGGCACGCCAGCGCGGGCGGTGAAGACGCGCACGGGGGATGCCTCCCCCGGGGCTAAGCCACGACGAGCTGTCAATCGTCGGCGAGGTGCCCCCTCGACCCGGGGGTGACGTCGGTCGTCGGGCTCCCGGTCCATTCCACGGGGGAGGATCGTCGGCCATGGCTGCACCGAACGCAAATACCTACAGCTCGTTGTCGGACCTGCTCACCTCCGAGGTGCTCGATCCTGCGGTGATCCTGCTCCTCGCCGAGCGAAACAACATCCCGCGGCATCCCGCGATCTTCATGGCGGAGCCCGTCGACGCGATCGGGTCCGCGACGCGCAAGGTGAGTCACGTCGGGCTCAACAGCTACGACCTCCCCGCGGCGCTCGCCGACGGGTCGACCGTCCCGTTGACCGCGCTCACCGACGGGAGCTCGACCCTCACGGTCACCCGCTACACGAAGGCCTACGGGTGGACGGACCTCGCCCGCATGACGCTCCCCGACGGGCGGATCGACGCGGACATCCTCGCGCTTGACGCGGTGCAGAGCATGAACAGTCGGGCGACCGACCTGATCTGCGACGTGATCGACGGGTTCTCGACGCAGAGCGGACCGGGGACGGGGACCGATCTCGACGTGGCGTCGGTCATGGCGCTGATCGGGGCGGGGGCGGTGGGCAATCTCCCCGGTCCCGCGTTCATGGGCGTGATCCACGGGCAACAGTGGTCTGACCTGATCGTCGACGGGGGCACCTCGATCGGGTCCGCCGGTGGCGGGACGCAGAACTACAGCGCCGAGCTCGCCGCCATGCAGACGTTGCAGGGGACGGGCTACGTCGGGTCGTGGCTCGGCGTCGATTGGTTCCGAAACAACCGCGTCAAGACGGCGAACGCGGCTGCGGATCGGGCCGGTGCGCTGTTCGCGAGCGGCGGGGTGATCGGGTGCCTCGGGATGTTCGTCCGCGGGGTCGACGACCCGAACAACCAAGTGCTCGTCGGCGGAAACTCCGAGGAGGGCAACGCGGGCGTGATCCTGTTCGAGAGATCGCGCGACGCGTTCTCGGCTGAGACCGCGTTCGTGAGCCACGCGTACATGGCATGGGCGAAGGGTGTCGAGGCGGGGATCACGCTGATCAGCGACGCGTGACCCACACAACCGGAGGGTGAGCGATGGCACGACTGCAAGACGGTGACGAGGGGACCGAGGCGCCCGCGAGCCCGGACACCCCGAACGTCCCGCAAGGGGCGACCCGACCGATCGGGCGGTTTTTGCTCTCGAGCGGAGCCGCGGAGGCGCTCGACATCCTCCCCGACGTGGCGGGACGACCGGCGGAGCAGGACCCCTATCCGCGCGTCCCCGCCTCGCCCCCGTTCCGCCTCGTCTACTGCGCCGACCGGTGGGACGTGCTCGAGGGGCACTTGATCCCGCAGCTCTACCGGTTGTCGTTCAACCCCGGGGTCAACGGGGTGTCGCGCGGCTCGGGAGGAGCGCCCGATCCGACGGACGCGCTCGCCGCGGTCGACCGCCAGGGGCACTACGCGCTCCCCTGGGACATCGGGTACGAGGGCAAGCCCGGCGAGCCGCGGAGCTACCTCCGGGGCTTTCAGGTCGGGGTGGCGCAAGACCGCAAGACGGGCGCGTTTGTCAAAGTGATCTCGTGGCATACGCGCTTTGAGCAGCTCTATGCGGGGTCCGAGCACATTCAATCGGACACGATCGGCTATGTCACGTGGCTTTCGGGGCTCGTGCAGCGCGGGCTCCTCGGGCAGCCACGGCCCTACGTGATCGAGCGGCTCGTGCGCCATTACGAGACGCGGCTCGGCAAAGAGCTCTCCAAGGCGAACGGGTCCGCGGAGAGCGCGAACCTGTACCGGCAACGGCTCGGGGTCGTCCGCGCGTGGCAGGAGGATCTGAGGGCGGAGCAAATGCAGACGCCCGTCGCCCCGCTCGAGGAGATCGAGCCCGTCGTCGCGACCCCCGAGCCCGTCGAGCCTCCGAGCTCGCCGCGGGGCAAGCGGTGAGCGACGCGATCCGCCGACTGCTCGCCCGCCCGGGTGCTCGAGAGCGCCTCGAGCGTCGCGCGCGGGGGACGCGCCTCGGGGTCGAGGCTCGGGTCGCCCCCGGGTGGACCGAGTATCGCGAGGGGAACGCCATCGAGCAGCACGCCCGAGAGGTGCACTATGACGTGCTCCGCCGGGAAGGGTTCGATCGCCAGCGCGCGCGAGAGATCGCGGCGGAGTCGAGCGAGCGCCAAGCGGAGGAGCTCGCGCGCATCCGTGGCGACCGCCTCGTCGTGAGCGGCGGGAGCATCCCCGAGGGCGAGCCGCGTCGCCCCGGGTGCGGGCTCGCGCTCCCCTCCGCGCTCACCGACGAGGGGTGAGACCATGCCCGCGACCGACACCCTCTACAGCGCCCGCGCGACCTCGCACGAATGCCTCGAGAAAGGGCGGGTCAACAACGTGCAACAGCGGGTGTATGACGCGGGCGCGCTCGTCTCCCCGAGCTCGGGGACGCTCACGGTCTACAACGCGAGTCAGGTCGCGGTGCTCTCGGGGGTGACCGTCGATCTCACGGGATCGATCGCCAACTACGACATCCCGGCCGCTACATTCACCGACGAGCCCTATGGAGAGGGGTGGATCCTTGCGTGGGCTCTCGTCATGCCCGACGGGACGACGCGCAACATCCGCCGCACCGCGTCGCTCGTCGTGTCGCGACTGCACCCTCCCGCGGTCGCGGCGGATCTGTTCGGGCGCCTCCGCGCGCTCGATCCGACCAACGCGCACCCCATCACCGCGTTGACGCTCGCCGAATTCGACGACTACCTCGATTCGTGCTGGCTCCAAATCGAGGAGAAGCTCCGCAGGAAAGGTCGGCGCCCCTGGCTGATCCTGTCCGGCGAGGCTCTCCGAGAGCTGCAAATCGTCGGGACGATCGCGCTGATCTTCGAAGACCTCGCGACGCGGAACCAAGCCGCATTCGGCGACAAGGCGGCATACTACCGCGAACAATGGCGCGTCGAATGGGCGGACGCGCGGTTTCAATACCTCGAGGTCGACTCGAGCACGGGGAGCGCGGACACGGATCAGGTCGGATCCGAGCCCGCCGTTTGGCTTCAATCGTTCGGTGAGCCCGTCTCTCCGAACAGGTGGGGGTGAGCATGATCGCAGGACGATTGATCGCCATCGCGACCGGCGAGGCAGCGGAGGTGGAGAACACGACGACCGAGGGCAGGCTCTACGGGCGGATCTTCGCCGCCTACGCGCTGCAAGCCGGGAAGCTCTACACGATGCGTGTCCCCGTGATCGTCAACGACAACAACAGCACGGACACGCTCACGCTCAAGGTGCGATTCGGGAGCTCGTCGACGCCCGGATCGAACACCGCGTGCGGTGCGTCCGCCGCGATCGACGTGGTCGACGCGGACGCGGCGGTCGTCGAGTGTCACCTCGAGGTGCACAGCGCGACCCGCGCGATCGTCTACGGCATGATCTCGGCAACCGACGCGGCGAACGTCGAGAAAGTGTCGAGCTTCGGACCGACGGTGATCACGCTCGACAACACCGTTGCGAACTACTGGGACGTCACCGCCACGTGGAGCGTGGCGCACGCGGACAACGAGGTCGCCGCGGCGGGCGGTCACGTGATCGAGTACGCGTGAGCCTCGCACCCGCCACGATCCGGGCGAGGATCCAAGCACGGCTCGCCGCTGTGCTCGGGATCCTCTCGCCCCCGTGGCGACCGTCGGCGCTGTCCTACGACCTGTTTCCGGGCGCCGACCTGCAAGACGTCGAGGCGCTCGCCTACGCGGTCGGGCTCCCCTCGACGACGTTCCTCGACGGGCGCCAACCCAGCGGCGGGCAAGCACCCGCGCGCACGATCGTCGGGATCAAGTTTTCCAGCTACCTCCGCGCGGACGCGCACGTCGGCGACTATGACGTCGCCCTCGCCCGGGAGGCGGCGCTCGTCGTCGCCCTCGGGGGCACGACCGGGAGCGGCGGACCCGCCCCGCGGGTCGTGCAGGTGGATCGGCAAGTGATCGGCGACGGGACCGTGTTCCTCGGGCACGTGACCGTCGAGGTATTCCACGGCTACCCGCTGTAGCGGGAGGGGGCGTCAATGGCGGCGGAATCGACCTTTTGGAAGAACAACCTACAGGGGGCGATCACGCTGATCGACGGCACCGGGACCCCGGTCACGCTCGCGCTCGCCACCGACCGCGGCGATCTCAAGATCACCGGGCTCGGACCCGCGAACCAGAACGCCCCGGTCGTGATGACACGGCGGGGCAAGTTTGGGAGCCTGAACCGCGGCGAGCGGATCTTTCCGCAGGTCACGTTCACGTGCTTCACGGGCAACGTGATCGGCTCGTCCGGAGTGGCACCCGGAACCCCATGGGAGTTTGCCGGCAAAAAAGGCGCCTATGCGGCGAACGTCAGCACGCTCGGCGCCAATCGCGAGTACACGATCGACATCAAGCTCACGATCGAGGGCACGAATTGGGGCGATACCGCCGACGAGACGATCACGTGCGAGGATTGCGTCGTCGCGTGCGAGTGGAACGAGGCGATCGACGGCAACATCCTCGCGATCAGCGCGCAATGTCTCGGCGACATTGTGCTCGTCAACTCGCAGACGGTCACGCTCACCGAGGCCTAGCGCCTCACGGCACGGGAGATCGAATGGCACTTGCAATCGTGAAGGACGCAGCGGGCACGGAGATCGAGCGCTACCAGCGGCGGGACGCGCGGCGTGCGTGGCTCACGGTGCAGGGACAGTCGCACACCGACGTCCCGATCCGCGGCGAGGGGTGGGAGCGCCGCGGGCGCTTCCCGGTGGGCTCGACGTGCACGCTCGACGGGCGCGTGCACGCACAGCTCGGCGCCGATGGCGAGTGGCACCTCGTGCCCGATCGGGAGCCCGCCCCCGCCCCCGTCCCGCAGCCCGAGGCGCGTCCCGCGGTGGCGGAGCCCCCGCCCCGCACCCTGACGCCCGCGCGCTTCCCCGGGTCGCTCGACGCAGGGGGCGACGGTGAGTGAGCCGATCCGGTTCGCGGGCTCCGAGCTCGTCCTGACCGCCCCGCCGCGCGTGAGCCACGCATACGCGCTGCTCCTCGCGGTGGAGGACATCGCGGGCGACACGCGCAAGGTACGCCCGACGCACTTCGTGCTCGCCGCGGCGCTCGGTCTGTGCGTGGCGCGCGTGCGGTCGCGGATCCCGTTCGACGGGGACGTGCTCGCGTTCGGGATGAAGGTCGTCGACCTGTTCCTCGGGCCCGACGTGAAGCTCGGTCCGGGCGACGAGGCTCCGACGATGCTCGAGCTCGTGCAGCACGGGCAACGCGCGCTCGAGGTCATCCGCGCCTCGATCCCGACCGCTCAAATGGTCGAGCGCACGGCGGTTTTTTCCGAACCCCCCTCGGGAGACTCGAGCGCGAGCGGCTCGCGATTGAACGATGGTGGGGACGCGCCCCCGGATGGCTCGCCGAGCTAGCGCCCGACGAGCAAGCGTTGCTGATCGCGGACTACCGCGAGCACAGCGCGGAGCTCGCCAAGCTGACCTCGACCGGAGGGGACCATGCCCGACCTGATCCGCTACCGGGAGGGGGACGTCACCGTCACCGTTGACGATGGCCTCCGCCGCTGGGTCGAGTCGCTCCTCGAGGAGACCGGCGGGGTCGTCTACGAGCGGATCGAGCGCGACGTGCGGGCGATCTTCGACGAGGCGGTCGCCCGGTGGCCCGTCAAGACCGGGCGGAGCCGCGACGGGCTTCGCACCGCCGTGCTCCTCGACCGGGGAGCCGCGCGCGTCGAGGGGCAAATCCTCGCCCTCGTGCCGTATTCGGTCTACATCAAGAGCGTAAAGGGCGGTTTGCAGGGAAAAAACGCGTGGCAATCGCTCGTGCGCGGGCCCATGACCCTGCTCAAGCGTCGTCTACTCGCGGAGCTCGGCGACGTGATCGTCGGGGGGGGTCGTCGTCGTGCCCGGTGATCGCCTTACAGTCGCCGTCACCGCCGAGCTCCGCGAGTTTGAGCGCCGGTTGGCGCTGCTCCCCGACATCGGCGGAAAGGAGGCGAAAGAGCTCGCCTCCAAAGTGCGAAAGGAGCTCAAGCACGCCGAAAGCGGGGCGACCGACGTCGGCAAGGCGATGTCGGGGTCGTTCAAGAAAGCCTCGGAGGTGCTCAAAAAGGGGTTCGAGAGCGCCGGGGGGCCGATCGCCTCGATCGGAAAAGCGATCTTCGACTTCGCGCTCCCGCTCGGGCAAGCGGCGGGGGGCGTCGGGGAGGTCACCGCGAGCCTCGGGGTCGCCGGGGTCGCGGCGACGGGGGTTGGGGTCGCCGTGCTCGGAGCGGCCGCGGCGATCGGGGTCGCGGCGGTCGCGGGTGGCGTGCTCGTCGCGGGGATGGCAGCGGTCACAAACGCGGCGGGTGAGGCGGTCAAGCGCCTCGACGCAATGGGCGAGTCTGCGCTCGTCGACCCCGCCGCTCGGGAGGCGCTCGATCAGTATCAGCACGCGACCGCAGCGCTGTGGCAACAGGTCGACGTGCTCACGACACAGCTTGGCGCGGCACTCGCCCCCGCGCTGACTGCGCTCGCCGGGAAGGTCACCGACCTGATCGAATGGGTCAACGGTCTCGAAAAGAGCTTCGATGCGGTCCGTCGCAAAATCGACGAGGTCATCGACTGGCTCCCCGAATGGGCGCGGTGGGCACCCGCGATCAATCTCGTAAAGGGGGCGGTCGACGACCTCGAGGGCGCCTATCAAACGCTCGTCGACACCGCGGCGGAGGCCAAACTCGCGCCGACGCAGGCGGAGATCGACCGGTGGACTAAGCTCGCGGAGGAGCGCGAGAAATTGCGCCTCGACGACGAGGCGCGTCAACGGCGGGAGCTCACGGATGCGATCGCTGCGGAGGTCGCCGAGCAAGAGCGACTGCTCGCGCTGCAAGAGTCGGTCTCGAGCTCGATCGATCAGTGGGCATGGGACCAGCGGTTCGCCAATTACGAGCGCGAGCTCGAGGCGGTCGACAAGCTCAACGAGGCGATCGTCGCGCGGCGACTCGAGGAGCAGCGGACGAGCGACGCGGCGCTCGGAGCAGCGCGCGAGCGGATGGGGGTCGCCGCAAAAGAGGCGCAATACGTCGCGAGTGCGTTCGGCGAGGCGACCGCGGCGATCGAGCTGCTCACCGACGGAGTGATCGCCAGCTACACCGCGCGGCTCGAGGCGGGAGACGCGGTCACCGCGGCGGAGGTCGCGCGAGCGCAACGGGCGCTCGCGTTGCAGAAAACCCTCGAGCTCGTCAGCCTGACCGCGTCCGCGATCGCGACGTGGTTCAACCTCACGCGCGATCTCTCGACCATCCCAGGGAACGCGATCGGGGCGCCATTCGAGGCCGCGGCGATCGTGCTCGGTTCGATGGTTGTTCCCGCCTCCCAAATCCTCGGGGAGTCGATCCCGTTCCCGCGGAGCAGCGGCGGAGGGGGCGCGGGGAGCGCGGGGAGCGCGGTCACCGCTCCGAACGGCTACGAGCCACCGCCGGATCAGGGCGCGAACTACAAAGACGACGGCGGGGGCTACCGCGGCGGGCAATCGGGCGCCTCGAGCTCGCGCTCGAGCGGCGGGGGCGAATCGGTGACCGTCGTCGCGGTCACCTTCACAAACGGCCGGATCGGCAAGCGGAGGATCTAGGATGGGACGCGACGATCCGACATTCGGTCTGGTAGTGCTCGAGGCGCGACACGACTCCGACGCTCTCGCCGCGATCGGGGTCGCGACCCGCTCGAGCGCCTACACGCAAGACGGGTCCCAACCGGGGCAACCGGTCCCGACCGACACCGATTCGACGTGGCGCCCGCAGGTGAGCCGTGCGCAGTCGGTCGACCTGTTCGTGCGCACGATGCGCGGCGGGTACGCGGGTCGTGCCGGCGGAGCCGAGATCGCGTATCGCCTCGCCGACGACACCGCGTCGACGGACTATCGGGGATGGAACGACCCGAACATCGTTACCGGATTCTCCGGCGGGATCAGCGCGGGCGCCACGGGGACGTTCGGGAGCTCGGTCTCGTGGACCGGCGTTGCGGCGTGCGCGCTCCCCGACGGAATCATCGTCCTCGCCGCGGTGGACAACAGCGCAAAGACCGGTCGCGTCTGGTCCTACGACACCCGCTCGGGCGTGTGGACCGATGGCGCGACGTTTTCGGCGAACGCTCCGGGGCTCGAGGGGCCGATCGGTCTGGTGTATGACGAGGGCAACGACCGGGTGATCCTGTACTCCGGGCTGTCTGCGAACACGGGCCTACGTCAAGCCGCGTTCTACTCCACCGATCAGGGGGCGACGTTCTCCGGATTCTCGCGGTTCGTGCTCGGCGGGAGCTCACAGCCGAGCTTCGAGTTTGGGGCGATCCGCGTCGCGTATCGGCCGAACGGGCTCGACTGGCTCATGATCACGACCGACGAGACCGACGGGAGCGGCACCTCGAGTCAGTTTGCGTCGAGCACCGCGGGCGCCTCCTTCGATTCGGTCAACGCATCGTTGTCGGGGACGGCGCATTGGCCCGTGTGGACCGGATCACACTTTCTCGTCGCCTACGTCAACCCCTCGACGCTGGCGCCAGAGGTGCGCCTCCTCGCCTCCGCACGCAGCGACTTTGCGGACGCAGCCGCGATTGTCGTCGATTCGGGTCGCGACGCTCAGGTCGTCGTCCCCGTCGTCGACGCAGACGGGGTCATCTACCTGTACGCGACCCGGATCGTGACCGCGACGGTATACGAGGATCTCGCGTGCTATCGGTCGCTCGACGGGGGGGCGACCTGGGCAAAATACACGTGCGAGGTCACATACCCGAACACGACGACCGATTGGCTCGAGTGGCAGGGGGCGTGCGCCGCGGCGGGCGCTGTCTACTTGGTCGGGCACGGGATCAGCCCGGGGAGCACGAGCACCGACAACGTGCTCGGGGTCCTTCGCCTCGGTGGGTGGAGTCAGGTCGCGCACGGTCCGGGGGCGCTCGGCACGGTGATCACGCACGAGCTCCGCGCGGCGTGGGGCGCCTCCGCACCCGCGACGACGATCGAGTCGCGGCTCTACTACCCGATCGCCTACCCGCATCACCATGGGTGGACGGCGGTCGCAACGACGACGCTCCCGAGCTTGTCGACCGCCGGGTACGACGCGCTCTATTTCAACGCGGGGCTCGCGAGCGGCTACACGTGGAGCTACACCGCGACCGTGGCGCACAGCTCGGTCATGTTCGAGATCGAGGCCTACGTGACCGCGGGCGCGACGCGGGCGCAAGCGCTCGGGGTCGGAGCGCTCAACGCAGGGGCGAGCATTCGGCTCTCGGACAATTCCACCTACGAGTACGAGGTGCTCGTGCACCTCTGCACCGACGGGATCGCGCTGCAAAATGCGAACAGCGGCGCAACGATCGAGTCGATCGCGCTCACGATGAATGGGACCGACGGAGGCGGGAACCTCACGTGGACCCGCATCCGCGTCATGCTCACCGCGGGGAAAGTGGAATGGTGGTACACGCAAGGGACCGGCGATCTCGCGGAAACGTGGACGAAGGGCACGGGGGGTTCCGTCTCGAGCGGGGCGGTCGCGACGCTCGATCGCGTGCTGTGGGGGTACGGTGCGACGCACGCGGGGACGTGCACGCACGCGATCCGGTGGGTCGGGGTCGCGTTCGGCGGGGAGTGGCAGCACTCCATTGAATCGACCGACGAATGGGAGAAAGCCTACAGCGCCGGATCCCGCGGGCATACTTACGGCAAGCCCGTACCCGGGAGAGCGAACCCCTACCCGGTCCCCGAGCTCACCGCCGACGACGAGGAGCTCGGGCTCATTGCCGCGACCGGGGGGCCCACCTACCTCGGGGAGACGACGACGCTCGCGACCTCGTATGCGTGGCCGATCAAGGCCATACACCCGACGCAGTCGCCCTCGCCGCGGGATTCGTGGCGCACGACCGGCGACTCGCAACCGCTGCTCGTGTACGATCTCGACAATGCAGAGTGGTACGGGGACGGGATCGCGCTGCTCGCGCTCCGCGCGCGGCCGCATCAATGGCTCCTCGAGACCGACGACGGGTCGACCGGATGGACGACGCTCGGGACCCTCGACCTGACCGTAGGCTCGAGCCTCACCTACACGCGCACGGGGTCGGTCGTCGCGGCGAACGGCGGCACGCAGGGCTCGCGCTATTTCGCCGAGAACGAGCTCGCGGGGGGCTACGTCGTATCGAACAGCGTCGCGGTGAACATTCTTGCGAATAGCGCCGGATTCTGGGGATCGCAGAGCGCGACCCGCCAACCGCTCCGGATCACCCTCGCGTCGATCGGGAGCTTCCCGAGCTCGGGGAGCGACCTGCGGATCGTGAGCCCCCGCGGGCTCCTCGTCGTGTACCCGTCCGCGCTCACGGTGCGGCGCTACGTGCGGATCAGCGCGACCGCCTCGGTGACCTCCCCGTCGAGCAAGTATGGTGCGGGGATCCTATCGATCGGGCGCGTGCTCGGGCTCGGCGCCGAACCTGCATGGGGGTGGACCCGGGAGCGCCGCGCGTTCGTCCGTCGCTCGATCTCGAGCGACGGGGTGAGCTCCGCTCGGGAGCTCGGACCGCCCGCGCGGCGGATCACCTATTCATGGCCCGAGTATCAGGACACGCGCAAGCTCCGCGAGCCCGAGAGCTACGTCGCGATCTCCGGCGGGATCCCGATCGGGACCGGAGAGGACGCGGCAGCGCTCCCCGAGCTCCTCGACGTGGTCGACTCGGGCGAGGTCCCCGTGTGTGTCGTGCCCCGCCTTCCGACGAGCTCGGGCTCGACGCTGATTGGCCTCGACGACTTCGTCTATGGGCGCGTCGTCACCGATTCGCTCGCGATCACCGGCAAGCTCGGGACCGAGGGCACGAACGAGATCGTTACCGTCGGAGCGCTCACCGTCGACGAGCTCTGCTGAGGCGAGGTGCCGCGTACCGTTAGGGGATTGCGGAGAGGCAAGACGGGTGCCCGCTCTCTCGACCCGGGGCCCGACCGCGCGCGGCACACGGCGGGAACGCTGAGCAGACGTCGACCTCGACCGGATCGGACAAGAGCACCCGAAACGTTCCACACGCTCTACGACGCCCGTTTCACGCGGGTCACGTGTGAAACGTGCCCACCGCCGAGCGGCGGATCGCCCGTGGAACGCGCGGAGGCAACCGTCGACGACGGGAACACCCGAAACGTTCCACACGCTCTACGACGCCCGTTTCACGCGGGTGCAGCCGTGAAACGTCCATGCGGACACGATCGCAATTCGTCGTGAAACGCTCGGGAGCAACCGACGCGACGGTTGACCCGAAACGTTCCACACGCGCTCGCCCGCGCCTCCGGCGCGGGTCGCCGTGAAACGTAGGTGCTACCGTTGCGGGGCGGACGAGCGCCTCGTCGCGGTAGTCTGTGGCGGGAGGTCGTCGTGCATTGGTTGCTCGAGATCGTCGTCGAGGGGCGCACGTATCGGTGGTCGGTCGATCGCATCGAGGTCGACGCGACGCACATTTACCGGCCCGGGCTCTCCGATCTCGAGGTCGAGGATGGAGCGGAGCGGATCGCGATCCAGGTGCAAGACGCTCGGGCGGCGTGGACGTCGCTCGCGCCCCGGATGCAGGGGGCTCGGGCGGTGCTCCGCCGGTGGCTCGCGGGCACCACCTACGACGAGGCGCTCGTCGTGCTCGCGGGTGCGCTCGTCGAGGTCGAATACGACACGGACGATCAGCCGATGCGCTGCAAGATCGACTCGGATTCGGAGCTCGTCGTCGGGCTCCCGGTCCCCGATGCGTTCTCTCGCGCGGGGGCGCTCACGTGGCCCGTCACCGGTACGCTCGGCGACGAGGGGGTCGCGTACCCGGTGATCTTCGGCTTCCCGGGCTACGAGGGGACCGCGACCCCGTACCCGGTCGTTCCCGTCGCGCTCGCGCAATGGTCTGCGACGCGGGCGGACACCCTCGCGATCGTGTCCGAGGATCCCGACCTCGACCTCACCGGGTGCCGGATACGCAACGACGTCACCGTCGGGGAGGCGGATCAGACCGTCGCGGGAAAGGTCGACCTGCTCGGGAAGGGCGTCCGTGCGGCGACGTTCGCCGACTCTGCGACCGGCTACCCCGCCACCGCCACCGACGCGCGATCGCTGTTCGCGGGGTTTCACCCGGACACGGGAGGCGGACCGCGATCCGCATGGGAGGTCGTCACCTATCTGTGTCGGCGGTGGGCGCCCGATACGCTCGAGTGGGACCGAGCCGCGGAGGTCGAGGAGCTCCTCTCCGCCTACCTCGTCGACACGTGGATTGATCAGCCGATGTCCGACGCTTGGACGTGGCTCGAGAGCGTGCTCCTCCCCGACCTGCCCGTCGTCGTCCGGATCGGGCCCACCGGTCGCCGCTACCTCGTCGGGCGCGACTGGACCCCCTCGGGCGCTCGCGTCGTCGCCGAGCTCACGACCGGGCGTCACCTCGAGGCGGCGTCGACGGTCCGCACCGAGACCCCCGGACCGACGAACGAGTTTACCGCCGACTACCGGGAAGATCGGGCGGGCGTGTACCGCGCTCGGGTCGTCGTCACCGGCGGAGTGAGCGCGCGCGAGCTCGCGAGCTCTGTCCCGCTCACCGCCGAGCCCGGATCGACCTCGAGCCAGTCGGTCACGGTGATCCGGTCGGGGATCTGCGCGGATAGTCGCGCGCGCTTCGGATTGCGCCGGGCACGGGGGGTACAGGTCATTGACTGGACCTGGGACGAGGGGACCGTGCTCCGCGTGCTCGAGGATCGGGTCGCGCGGGAGGCGATCCCCGCGCTCGTCACCCGGTACGCGGTGGTCGATCGAATGCGGTTCGACCTCCGCGAGGGCGACACCGTGCGGATCACCGACGACGAACGCGGATGGACGAGCAAGCTCGCGACGATCGTCGCGCCTCCGCGACTCGCCGCGGACCGCACGACGATCACGCTCCGCGTCCCGAGGTAGACTGTCGCGGGGGGTCTCATGGCGGCGAAACAGCTCGTCATCAACGTACCGTCGATCGACACGAGCGAAAGCACCGCAAACAAGGTGCGGCGCTACCTCGCCCCGACGACGGGGGCGCCGAAGTGGTATCGGCTTTTCTGTGCCTCCGACCTGTACCTCGAGCTCGGCGACGTGACCGACGCGGCGAGCCTCGGGAGCGCTTACGAGACGCTCAAAGGGGGGGTCGAGCACGTGCGGGCGATCCGCCGCGGGGAGTTTGGTCTCGCGTGCGCCGCGACGAGCGCCTCGGTCGAGGTGACCGCAATGTCCTCCGTCGGTCCGGGCTGATCCCGTGTCGGGCTACTTCACGGGGGCGCCCGTCGCGCTGGCAGGGGGCGCCTCGGTCCCCGCGTTCGACTTGATCACCGGTTGGGGGTCGCTCAACGATCCGGGGGCCCGCACGACGACGGGCACCGCGCACGATGGCTCGGGGGGGCTCACGTTTGTGATGGCGGGCGACGTCGTGCAATACGACGGGTGGCAAGAGACTGCGCCCGACTTTGACGTGCTCCTCACCGACCTTTACCCGGATTGGTCCGACGAGACGGACCGGTTCGAATGGTGCATGAACATCGGCGCAATGCCGCTGTCGACCGCGAAGTATGGCCTAGCGACGTGGTTTCGGGACGCGAACAGCGCGGGACGCGGCACGGCGAACGGGACCGGGCTCCTTATCTACCCGAACAGCACGACCGTAGTCAACGCAGCGCAGGCGGGCCCGACCGGAGCAGCGGTCACCGCAGCCGCGAACGGATCGAACACGAACGTACCGAGCCAGGTTTACGGCTCGGTCACGTTCGACTCGGCCGGCGTGCCCCGCGTGACCGGGCGGGTGCAGCGGACGAGTGATCAGGGGGAGATCGTGCTCGCGGGCACCGCTCCCGCGGCGCTCGGGGCGGCGGCGAATCGGCGATTCTGTTGCGCGGTCGTGCACGTGTCAGTGACGACGGGGACCCCGACGCTCGCCGCGTCGGTCTACTCGCGGAGGGTGAGGACGACGGGCCCTTTCGCGTGAGCTCGGCGGGTGCAAAGCCCGACTCGCCGAGCGTCGCACTCGTGCTCGGGCACTCGATCGCCCATGGGGTCGGGGCGACGGACACCGTCTATGGCGGGGTCACGCTCCCCGCGGGGATCAGCGTCCGCGACGGGGGCGTCAACCTCTCCGCATGGCCCGACTCGAGCGGGACCGGTCCCGATCCGGGGGTGCTCCCGTACCTCGCGGCGAACATGGGAACGGGGACCATCATTCGCCGCGCGACGAACGGTCAGATCCTCTCGGGGGTGGAGACGACCGAGCTCCCGAACGCCATCGCCGACTGCACCGCGCTCGGGATTGATCGCCGCGACGTCACCTTGTGCGTGCTCATGATCGGCGAGAACGACGCGCAGAACGGTGCGGAGAGCGCCGCCTATGCCGCACGGATCGGGCAAACGTGCGCGCTGATCGAGGCAGCGTTCCCGAACGTGCGGATCGTGGTTCAGAACATGAGGACTGAGGATGCGTCCTATTCGGAATTCGCGGTGATTCGCGCTGCGAACGTGTCCGCGGTCGCCGCTCGCGCCACGCGCGCGCTTGCCGACTACACGGGGATCACGCTCAACGACGCAGTGCATTACGACCTCGCCGGGTACGCGACCGCGGGCTCGTTGCAGTGGGTGGGGTGGCAAGCGGCGCTCTGAGCTATGCTCCCGCCCGAGGGGGTCCCGTGAAGCTCGTCGGTCTACTGCCCGCGCTGATCGAGATCGGCATAGCGGTGGCGATCACCGCGTTCACCGAGATCAAGGGCGCGATCGCCCGCTCCTCCGACGGCGGGCGCAAGATCACCCCGAACGAGTGGCAGCGGATCGCGTCGCGGTGCGCCGCGGCGCTCATGCACGGGATCACCGAGGCAGCGTCACCCTGGTTGGACGACGACGCGGTCGCGCTCTTTTCGCCGGACACGGGACCGACCTCACACCCCGCAGCGTGATCCCGTGGCGGACGAGACTCGCGAGCTCGTGCTCGAGCTGCGCGCTGACCTCGCGCGCATCCGTCAACAGGTCGCCCGCAACGGAGACGATCTCGAGATCGTGCGCGACCGCCTCGACGAGCTTTTGGTCGTCCTGAATCGGATCGCCGACGTCGAGGAGCGGCGGGAGGAGCGAGAGCGCCTCGAGGCGCGCGAGCGAGCGAGCGAGCGAAAGGACCGTCGCATCGAGCTCCGCGCACGCGAGAAAGAGCGGATCGAGGCGCGCCGCTGGTGGCGCGTGTCCGTCGCCGAGCGGATCCTCCTGCCCGCCGCGACCGCGGTCGTCTCGGTGCTACTCTCTCGGTGGGCGCTCCCGCTACCGGAGAGCGCAGCGATAGACGATGTCGTCCCGACGCAGTCACCGCCCCCGTCTGCACCCCTGCCATCGCCCCCGCCTTCGGGGGCACCCGAGGAGGCGCCCCCGCCCCCGACACCCGAGGCTCAGCATGACTGATCGCCAGCGCAAACCTCCGCAGATCCCAGCGACGGGGCGGGCGCCACGTGTAGAGCACGCGCGCCGTGAGCTCGAGCGGCGGGGGTTTTTGCGTGTCGGGACCGACCATGATTCGCGGGTCGTGCGGGACCCGTCGGGACGACCGACCGGGCGAGTCGAGCCTCCGTCACCCCGAGGGGGGGTCGCGGTCGTCGCGTACCACCGCCGCGGCCGCCCGGGTGACAGCACGAGCGAGGGCGATCCCCCGAGCTCGTCGCGCAACGTCGTCCCCGATCCCGCTGGCAGCTACTCCGACCACGGACCCGATCCGGAGGGGCCCACCGGGCCGACCGGCGAGCTGCTCCCGCCCGAGGGCGAGGAGCTCGTCGACGAGGCGCTCCTCGAGGTCACCCCGTACCCCGGGGACGCGCCCGAGCTGACACGGTTCCCGCCTCCGCCTCCGCCGTTCTCCGGGCGTGATCTGTGGCGGGAGATCACGCAGCCCGGGGCGGACCCTGCTCGGGTCGTGAGCGAGCACGTGCGCGTGTACCTCGAGCGGGAGCACGTGGCGTGCGCGCTCGTCGGGCTCGTCGTGCTCTCCGGGCTCGCGGGGATGGGTGTCGCGGCGCTCGCGATCGCACTCGTGCTCGTGACCTCGCTCGGCTGATCGCGTGCCAAGGCAACCCCGCAAACGGTCCGTCGCCGAGCTCGCCGCGCTCGAGCCGCACGAATTCCGTCGCGCCATGCTCGCCGCGGTGCTCTCCGACCTCGAGAGCGCGCGCCAGAAAGGCAGCATGACCGCGCTCATGCAGCTCACGAGTCAGGCTATGCGGCTGCGTGCGGAGATCACCGCCGCGGACGACGCGGATCGGCGCGACTCACTGACGATGCGCTCGAGCGACGAGCTCGTCGACGAGCTCGTGCGACTGATCGCAGACGTGCCCCCCGCGGTGTTCGATCGGATCGCCGCTGTGGTCGATCAGCGGCGGACCGGGCGCCCCCGCGTGCGCGTCATCGGCGGTCGGGAGTCGTAGCGAACAGCACGACCGCGATCGCGAACAGCACGACGAACGCGCCGACGACGAGCCCGAGAGCGAGCGCGATCCCCGTGTCCCGAGCTCGCGCGCGCACCTCGAGGCGACGGAGCTCGAGCTCGAGGTGCTCGTCGGGAAGGAGCGTTTCGCCCCCGTAGGGGCCCGCGGGAGGCCTCGGGAGGGGTGGCGGAGCCCCGCAGTCGACACAGACCCGCGTGCGCGGTCCTGGGGGCACGGGGAGGCCTCGGGCGCGTGCGCAGGTCGGGCAGCGGGGGGTCAGAGGAATTCCAATGCGGGCGCAGCGATCCGCGCGAGCCGCACCTCGAGGGTCGCCCATGCTTCCCATTCGGGCCCATAGCGCCCGTCGCGCTCGGCGAGCTTGCGCGCAGCCCGAGCCCACCGAAAGCCGCGCTGTGCGGCCGCTTGGACCCCATACCGACCTTGCTCGACGAGCACGCGAGCGATGGCGCTCTCGCTCGGCGGGGTCATGGCGCGTTTGCCCGCGCGTGCAGGTCGGCGCGGGCTTCGTCGCGCTCGCGCTCGTCGCGCTCTACGCGAGCGACGAGCTCGGGCACGAGCGACGGGTCGCTCACGACTCACCCCGACGACGAGCCGCTCTCCGCTCCTCGACGAGCCGCTCGAGCGCGTCGAGGTCGTCGTCGGTCTCCCGGTGGGCGTACCGAGCTCGAGCTCGAGCCGCGCGGCTCACGCCCACCGACGCGAGCGCGTCCCGAGCCTCCCGAACGAGCCGCGTCCCCGCGCGGGTCATGGCGGGGATCAGTCGCTCTTTCCGGCGACGCTCGATCGCCATTCCACACCACACCATCATCCCCTCGACCGTCGCCGCGCAGAGCAGCGCTGCATAGGCCTCGGGCTCGCCCGCGCGGATCGCGTAGAGCGGGAGCAGGATCGGCGAGCTCGGGCCCGACGTGTCGACGTAGAGCTCCCGCGCGGGCGCCTCCGTCGGTCGCCATTCCGCGGGAGCGACGGACCAGATCCGCACGTCGAGGAGGTGCAGCTCGTCGGGAGTGAGCCCCTCGATCGGAGTGTGCACGATCGCCTCGAGGGGCCCGAGCCTCCCCTCGAGGAGCGCCGCGGCGAGCGACGCGTCGGTCTGTTGCTGCGCGAGCGCTTTCGCCCGCGGTCCGTAGCCCGCCCGCCCCGTGCCCGTGCTCCCGTCGCGGATCTCGTCCGCCTTGAGTGCTCCGAGGCTCCCCGCCGTCTTGCGGAGCCCCTCGAGCTCGCTCGCGTGGCTCGTGTAGACCGAGGCGACGAGATCGGCGTGCGCCCGCTCGGCGAGGTCGGTCGCCGCGGCGGTCCGCTGCGCGTGCGTCATCCCCTCATAGTAGGTGAAAAAACCGAAGTAGATGCACGCGATCGCGAACAGCGCTTCCGCCGAACCCTTGCGCAATCGGTCGTGCGCCATCGCGAGACCGACGAGCAGGGTCCAAAGGAACCCGCACAGAAACACGGTGATCAGAACGGCGAGCTCGGGACGCAGACCGATCGCGGTCGTCCCGTGCCACGTGGTCCCTACCGAGACGAGCCCGGCGATCGAGAGCCACGCGAGCGAGCCGAGGTCGCGCGACTCGAGGTCGAGCACGAGGAGCACCCGGTCGCGCAGCGTGAGCGGAGCGCGCGCCTCTCGGCGGGCGGTGAGCTCCGCGACCCGACGCTCGAGCTCGAGCTCGCGACTCGAGCGCTCGGGGCGTCGGATGACCGGTGCGGTCGGCTCCTCGACGAGCTCGGGCGAGTCGTCGACCTGCGTCGGTCCGGTCGGGACCTCGAGCTCGTCGGTCGGCGGCTCGAGGTCGTCGGGTGCCCCCGGTCGACCGGTCGCGTGCTCGCGCTCGACGGTGCCGCTCGTCGCGTCCGCGTCGACCGGGGACGCTCTCGGTGGTAGCACGCGGAGCTCGGCGATCGCATCCGTGAGGAGCCGCACGTGCTCGCCGAGCGAGTCGAGGTCATTCTGCGCCACGCGGACAGACGTGAGATTGCGGAACCGGTCGAGCTCCTCGAGGGCGAACAGGGTCGCGACGACCTCCTCGAGCTTGCCGAACGGGACGACGCTCGTCGGCTCGGGCTCGCCTCGGGCGTGGAGGTGAACCTGCCGATCGCGGAGTGAAATACAGTCGGTGGGCTTCCCGGAGGTCGGGGACACGTAGCGCTGCATCCGCTTGTCCCACCGCGCGCGGAGCGCAGGATGCGCGGGGAAGATCAGCGCGTCGGTGATCGCTGGGAGGCGGGTCACCGCGGCGAGTCGCGCGAGCAGCTCGACCGGTCGTCGCACGAGCTCCGCGTCGCTCGTCGCGAGGTAGCTCCGCAGCCCGGAGCGCTCGAGCATATCGACCGGCGGGTCGACGCTCTCGGGGAGCTCGGGAAGCTCGGGATCGTCGCGGTTGGGGGTCACGGGCGAGCTCCGGACGACGACGATCCGTTTGCGCCTTTGCGCGGTCTGCACCATGGTAGCACCTCTAGAATCACGGGTGACTCTCCGTCGAGAGAGGTAGGAACAGGATCGGTCTACTGCGGGAACACCGCGAGCACGCTCGCGAACGGCGCCACCGCACAGCGGTAGTCGCCGACCTCGAGCTCGCGGGGAGCGGTGACGAGCGCCACGACGTCACCGGGAGCGCACGGGCGCACGTCATCGTCGCCTCGAGGCGCCCCGACGACCTCGACGCGGTAGCGCTCGACTGCGGGGTCACGCGTCGCGCTCCCGGGCACGTGGAGCCCGCCGCGCTTGGTCTGCTCGAGGTGCACGACGACGAGCATCCCCGGAGGGGGTGCGACGAGGGGCGACGACGCGGGGCGCGATTGCCACGTCGCGTCCACCCGGCGCAGGGGTCGGGCTCCATCGATCCCGACCGTGACCCCGCGGGCGACGTCCCGCACCGCCGTGAGCCTCGAGGTGAGCGAGCTCGGGCGCCATCCGTGGATCCGCTCGAGCTCGTCGTCGACCGCATCGAGGTGCACCTCGAGAGCGGCGAGGCGATCGGCGCGGCTCGTTACCGGGTCGATGTCGGGGGTGAGGCGCGCGATCGAGCGCTCGAGCTCGATCAGCTCGGCGATCCTCACGTCGTGGGCGTCCGCCTCGGGGTACGGGGGAGCTAGGAATTTCTCGGTCATGATCTGGTTTCTCCGTCGAGGTCGTGTGATCGAACGGAAAGGGCACCCCTTCCCGCCCCTTGTCCCGTGCCACACACACACGGGGCGCACATTTACAGGGGCCATGCCCCGAAGTGGTACGCGGCGATCGCGATCACGAGGAGCGCGATCGCGTTCCGCTCGAGCGCGCTGAGATTCTGCTCGGGCGACGCGGGATTGCGCACGATCAGCGCGACGCGCCCGAGGGCGGAGGCTCCGATCGCCGCGATCGCCGCGGTCGCGACGTGCTCGGGGCTCACGCTCCGATCCCGTCGTCCGCCGTGGCGTCCGCGACCGCGGTGTCGGTGGCGGAGCTCGCCGGATCGGCGGGAGGCTCGCCCCCTTGAAGGACGTTCGTGATCGAGGTGAGCAGGTCGATCGCGGGCGCGATCCGCTCGACCTGGGACGCCACGACGTCGCCCGCCTCGAGGGTGGGCATCGAATCCGCCTCGGTGGGCATGATCTCTTGCGCTTGCACGAGCAGCTCGAGAGCTTGGTTGATCAGGTCGAGTGATTGCATGACGGGTGACCTCCGGTGGCGACTCTACCCCGGGTGTGACGCTCCGCGCTCGTCCGCCGCGATTAGCGACCCTGCCATTGTGTCTCGGGCGGGATCTCTCCGTCACTCCACGTGCACCCTCGGTCAGACACTTCGAATGCGAGGAGCGCGGGGCCGTTCGCCCACCCGCACCGATCGCACCATAGGCGGTCCGCCTCTGCTTGCCTCGAGGCGGGCTCGGACCATGTGCCGGGCCCGACCTGCTCGAGCTCGACCTCCCATCCCCACCCGTAGAGCTCGCCCGCGTACCACGACCCCTCGCGGCAATACCAGAACGCCTCGCACACATAGGCGGGCAGCCCGTCTCGGTCCGCACCCTCGATCGTGCCCTCGTATCCGGCGTCAACGCGCCGACAGTCGGTAAGCGAGCTCGGAGGCAGGTCACACGCGAGGAGGAGCAGCGCGATCACCGCTCACCTCGCCCGAGGTAGGCTGCACGCACGAGCTCGTCCGCCTCGAGCTCGAGGAGCCGCTCGAGCTCGTCCGCGAGCACGACGAGCACGAGCGCCCCGACGGGACCGTTGAGATCGTCTCCCCGTTCAAACGCATCGAGGAGCGCGAGGAGCTCGGGTGCGTAATTGACCCGGTCGACCGCCTCGGTGACGAGCGCTCGAGCGGACCGGTGCGAGGGGCTCACGGGGCGCACTCGCCGGCGAGCTCCGCGCGCGCCTGGTCGAGCAAGCCCGCGACCTCCTCGAGTCGGTCGCACCCCTCGAGGTCGCGGGCGAGGTAGCGGTCGACGGCGATCGCTCGGAGCTCGCGCTCGAGGCGATGCACCTCCGCCGCTCGAGCGGCGAGCTCGTGCCGGCGGTTTTCCGCCTCCGCCTCCGCGCAGGCGAGGCGCTCCTCGAGATCGAGGACCTCCTCCTCGAGGTCGTCGAGGTGCTCGAGCGCCGCCGTGGCGAACGGGCTCCTCGACCGACCCAACCAAGCCCGCACGCCGTCGAGGTCGATCGCGCTCACGGCGACACCACACGGACACACGCCAACCCGCCGATCAACACGCGCTCGAGCACGCCCTCGTCGACGAGGCGGCGCACGTCGGCATACCCCACGTCATTGCTGCTCCATCCGCCATCGGCGCGCATTTGCGCGGCGAGCCAGTCGGGCGGGGCGGTCCCGCTCGGACTGTCGCGCACGATCGCGAGGATCCTCGCCTGCGCTTGCTCGCGAGTGTAGCGCTCCCGGCGGTAGCTCGGGAGGAGCCGCTCGCCGCGCACGCAACGGATCGGCTCGTAGGCCTCGACGAGCGCGCGGTACAGGGGCGCCCCGTCGAGGTGCTCGTTGCCCTCGACGCGGCGCACGAGGTCGAGAGCGAGATCGAACAGCGTCGCTTTGGACATTGAGAGGAACGCAGCGCGGAGCTCCTCGTCGTCCGTCTGCGTGATCGATCGGTCACCGCGGCGGGGTCCGCCGGTCTGGTTGCGGTTTCTGGTCACGGGTTTCTCCTGGGTGGGGCCTGGGGGTTGGGGTGCCCGCGCGCACGATCACGTGCCACGCGGGGCGGGATCCGCAGAGCGCGCACTCGTCGCGCTCTCCGGACGGGGGGCCCGTGATCACGGACCCGAACCGTACGCAGTCGTCCGCGTGCGGCTCGCAGAGGTCGAGGCGGAACATGCGGTCATGCCCCGACGAGCGAGGCGATCACGTGGCCTTGCGGGCGCGCTTCGCGGTGCGGTGCGCCTTGCGCTGCGCCGGGGTGAGGGTGCGGCTGTACAGCCTCCTGGGAAGGGCGGCGGGCGCGCCCATGGCGGCCATTGCTGCGACGAGGACGCTGGTCTTCATGGTGCCTCCGTGCGCGCGCGGAATCGCGCCTGTTCCAACCTGGCTTCGGCCGCACGGACACGATCACGAGGCATTGGGCTCTCCTGCCCGCGCGCGCAGGTCGGCGAGGATGGCGCAGACCCTCCTCCGATTCCATTCGCCCTGCGCGGCGACCAGATCACCGGTCAACACCGTCGGCGGCGGTACCAACCCCCACAGCCGCTCCGCCTCATCGTCGCTCGGCTCGGCGAGGAGAGCCCGCAGGCGGGCGTTCTCGGCGCGGGCATGGTCGCGCTCGTCCATTAGCGTCTGCAACGCGCGGTACAGGGGCGCCCCGTCGAGGTGCTCGTTGCCCTCGACGCGGCGCACGAGGTCGAGAGCGAGATCGAACAGCGTCGCTTTGGACATTGAGAG
>Ga0224500_10000285_pt1 | contig 36195 bp, 19 predicted proteins | sample SF_Oct11_sed_USG_FD_168126 | JGI IMG/M metagenome (GOLD analysis project Ga0224500, IMG submission 168126) | Sediment microbial communities from San Francisco Bay, California, United States - SF_Oct11_sed_USGS_4_1 | ecosystem: Environmental > Aquatic > Marine > Sediment | place: USA: California... | reverse complement strand
CGGTGGCGCCGGCGCCGACACGATCCTGGGCGGCGGCGGTGGAGACCTGATCGCCGGAGACCTTGCTGCGATTTCGGGCGACGCAGCCAACGCTGTCTTCGAGACGATCGCGACCGCCCTGGGGGGCAGCGACGACATCCATGGCGGTGACGGCACCGACATCATCTTCGGGGGCAGCGGCGCGGACGAAATATCCGGCGATGCCGGAGTCGACGGCGTATACGGCGACGATGGCAGGGTCATGCTCCTGCCGGACGATCTCGTCGTCACGCTGCTCAATCTGGGCTTGCACGGAAACGACCTGCTGGTCTGGGACGTCGGGGACGGCAGCGACATCGTCGACGGCCAGCTCGGCAGCGACATCCTGGACCTCTTCGGCACCGACGGCGGCGCGGAGCAGGTGACCCTCGGCGCCTCGGGCGCGGGGTTCACGGTGGGCGTCGGGGCGGAGACGCTCGGCGTTGCCGGCGTCGAGACGGCGAACGTCGACGCACGACGCGGCGGCGACACGCTCACGGTCAACGACCTGGGCGGATCCGGCCTGCAGCAGGTCAACCTCGAGCTGGGCGCCGACAGCGTGCAGGACGCTGTTGTCATCAACGGCTCGAGCGGCGCCGATATCTTCACCATCGCGCCGGTGGGAGACGTCGTGCGGGTGCAGAAGGCGGGCGGCGCAACCATCGATATCGCCGGCACCGGGCCGTCGTCCGGCGGCGATGGCATCACGCTCGACGCAGGCGACGGGGCAGACCAGATCAACGTCCTGGGTACCCGGGCCGGCACGCTGAACGCGGTGCACGGCGGCGCGGGCGCGGACACGATCAACATCGGCAGCCTCGCTCCGGCGACGGGCGGCACCGTCAACGGCATCGCCGCGCCGCTGGTCGTGGACGGCGGCGACGGGGTCGATGTCCTCAACGTGGACGACTCCGGCGATGCCGACGCGAACGCTGGAACGCTCACCGGCACGACGATCAGCGGCCTGGGCATGGCGGCGGCGATCGGTTATGGCGCCTTCGAAAGCGTGGTGCTCGGCCTAGGCTCCGGTGCGGATGCCTTCCTGATCGCAAGCACGCACGCGGGCGTCACGCGCCTCGACACCGACGAAGGCGACGACACGGTGGACGTGTTGGCGATTTCCGGCGACACGACGGTCGACACGGGTGCCGACGACGACACGGTCAACGTCGGCAGCGCAGCGCCCGGCACGCTGGAGGGCATCGGCGCGTGGCTCACGGTCGAAGGCGATGAGCCCTCGAGCGGCAGCGACGTGCTCAACGTCGACGACTCCGGCGACACGGGCCCCAACAGCGGCGCGCTGACGGCGACCACCGTCACCGGCCTGGGCATGGCCGGCGGCATCGTCTACGGAACCATCGAAACGCTCGACATCGACCTGGGCTCGGGTGCGGACGGCTTCACCATCGAGAGCACGCACGCCGGTACGACGAGTCTGGACACCGGTGCCGGCAACGACACGGTGAACGTGTGGTCGGCTTCCGGCGAAACGTCGGTGAATACCGGCGCCGACGACGACACGGTGAAGGTCGGCAACCTTGCGCCGGCGACGGGCGGGACGGTGAACGGCGTCGGCGCGCCGCTCGTGATCAGTGGCGGCGAGGGCACCGATGCGCTCGACGTGGACGACACCGGGGACGCTGATCCGAACAGCGGGGTGCTGACCGCGACGACGCTCTCCGGCCTCGGCATGGCGGACAGCATGTCCTATCTCGATTTCGAGACGCTGCAGATCTCGCTCGGCGCGGGGGGCAACCAATTCGCCATCACCGGCACGATGCGGCGCGACGACGTCGGGACGATGACGACCGTGAACTCGGGCGACGGCGACGACGTGGTGACGGTATCGCTCGACGCGGCGACCGACGGACCGCTGACGGTGAACCTGCAGGGGGGCAACGACACGCTGGACGCCTCCGGATCCACGCTTGGCCTCACGATCTCCGGGGGCGAGGGCAATGACGACATCGCCGGCGGGGCCGGCGACGACACACTGTGGGGCGGCGGGGGCGACGACGCACTGCGCGGCAATCTGGGCAGCGACACGCTGCACGGCGAGGACGGAAACGATGTGCTGCTCGGCGATGCCGGCGTCGTCTCGGAGGGGAACGTGCTCCTGACCGACGTGGCGCACGTGACCGGCGAGCTGGCGCTTGGCGAGGACTGCCTGCCGGCGGCGAGCGAAGAGACCGTGCGCGCGCTCCTCGAGGCCGACCTCGTGCTGCTCGTCGGCAGGGAAGGCGCCGACGGCGCGCCGGATTTCCGGGCGCTGCTGTTCGAGCTCATCGCCGGCGGCGACGATACGCTGACCGGCGGCGAGGGCGACGACGCGCTCTTCGGCCAGGGGGGCGACGACACGCTGCAGGGCGATGCCGGCAATGACCTGCTCGCCGGCGGCGCCGGGAACGACGAGGCTCAGGGCGGCACCGGCGACGACACGCTCGTCGGCGACATGCTGGCGATCGACTCGGCCGGCGCTGCCATGCCGAACGTAGCCCATGGCCTTTTGATCGGCGGCGCCGTGGTCCTGCCCGCGGTGCAATCGGATCCGGGCGCGGCGCCGGCCGGCATTGCTGGCGTCCTGCCGTCCGTGTTCGGCGACGGCACGCAGAACCTGATGGCGGCGGGCGACGGCGGGCCGGCGTTCGTCGCCTACGCCTCGGTGATCACAGACTTTGCGCATCACCTCGGGCAGGTGCGCGGCAGCGACGTGCTCGCCGGCGGCGATGGCAACGACACGCTGGTGGGTGACGATCAGCGGGTGGTCGTGCGCGACGTCGTCTTCGACGACGCGACCATGGCGCGCGCCGAGGCGCTGACGCGCGGCCTGCTCGATGTGGCCGACGATCTCTCCGATCTCGTGCACCGCCAGTACTCGCTGCTCGACGATCACCACTACCGCGACGAGCGCACGGTGGTCGATAACGTGTTCACCGTTGGTGCGGACCTGCTGGACGGCGGCGATGGCAACGACGTTCTGATCGGCGACGACAACGTCCTGGTCGACACCTCGATCACGCTGCCCGTCGGCCTCGCCGGGGACTTCGAGCGCTTCGCCGAGGGCATGGCGCTGGCCGCGCACGAGCTCGGACACGTCGTGCAGGACCTGGGCGACCTGGATCGGCATCTGCGCGAAGTGACCGTGCTCGTGCCTCACAGGAGTCATTTCCACGAGGTGCTCGAGCGCCACGGCGACCTGGTGGAGATGGGCAACGACACGCTGCTCGGCGGCGAGGGCAACGACCTGATCGTCGGCGACGCGTTCGTCGCGCTCACGGCCGAAGTGTCACTCGTTCCGGGCGGCTCGCCCTGGAAATCCGGCAGGAGCGATGATTGGCTCGATGACGACTGGAAAGACAGGAAAGGGCACGGCGGCTGGGACTGGCATCACCATGACCACCACCATCATGATGGCTGGGCGCCTGTGAGCGGCAAGTCCGGTGCAGACGTCATCTCGGGCGGCGCCGGCGACGACCTCATCTTTGGCGACAGCCTCGCGCGGATCAGCAGCGCGGTAACGCGCGGCGCCGGACTGGGCTGGCACGATTTCCACAAGGCGAGCGACGAGGCGAAGGACGCGCTCGAGGCGATCGTGGCGCTGGACGACAGGTACCGTGACGATGGCGCCGCATGCGCCAGCAGCGACGACATTTCGGGCGGCGCGGGCAACGACATCCTTTTCGGCCAGGCCGGCAACGACACGCTGCGCGGCGATGCGGGCAACGACCGGCTGGTCGGCGGCGATGGCAAGGACAAGCTCGACGGCGGGCCGGGCTGGGACCACACGACCAGCGGCAACGAGAACTCCAGCTCGCTGCGCAAGGCCGTCGCCGCGCGCATGGTCGACTGGGAGGGCTCGTTCCCGCAGTTCGTCGGGCTGACGCTGGCCACCGGCGGCTGGCAGCCTAATCTGTCAAATTTCGCATTCCTCTCGTACGATTGTCCCAGGCACGGGCGCGGCCGTGACTAGCCGGGCGACGCCTGGAGTAGAATGAAAATCAAGTAGTTGGGGGCGTACCCGGTGCGGCGTCCGCCGCGCCGGGGTGCGCCTTTTTCAGGCGAAATCAGAGGAACACATGGCAGACAAGACTCCGGAAGCACCCCAGATCCGCGGCGACACCGCGGGCATGAAGATCAAGTGGGACGACTCGATGATGAAGAGCTCCTACGCCAACGTCTGCAACATCACGAGCACGCGCGAGGAGGTCGTACTGCTGTTCGGCATGAACCAGGCGTGGAACCGGGGACAGAAGGAGGTCACGATCCAGCTGACTGACCGCATCGTCATCAGCCCCTATGCGGCGAAGCGCATGAGCATGCTGCTCGACAGCGTGGTGAAGGAGTACGAGAAGCGCTTCGGCCCCCTCAACATCGAGACGGGCGGCGGGCCGAAGGCGTAGTACGCCTGAGGCGCGGTCGTGAGCTCCGCCCCGCCGGAAATCCACGAAACCGTCGGCCACGGGCCGGTGGCCGACCTCGCGGCGCGCCGCGCCTACGACCAGGCGTGGCGCCAGTTCGCGCAGCAGCAGAGCGCCGAGGAGTTCTGCGGCAGCTGGCTGGTGATCCAGTCGCACAACATCGGCGGGGTATCCGACGGCGTGGTCATCCTGCTCAAGCCGGGCACGAAGTCCTACGCGCCCGTCGCCTTCTACCCGGAGAATCCGCGCGACCGCATGCACCTCGCGCGCGTCAGCGAGCGCGCGCTGCAGGAAGGGCAGGGGATCGTGCAGCCGGTCGAGCAGGGCGCGGAGCTGGAAGCGGGCGGGCCGCGCTACCAGCTCGCGTATCCGGTGCGCGTGGATGGCGAGATCCGCGGCGTAGTCGGACTGGAGATCGCGCCGCGTCCCGAGCCGCGCCTGCAGGTCGCCATGCGCGAGCTGCAGTGGGGCTCTTCCTGGCTCGAGGTGCTGCTGCGGCGCCACGCGGATCCCGTAGAGGCCGAGCGCCAGCGCCTCAAGCTCGCGCTCGACCTAGTCTCCACGCTGCTCGAGCTTCCGAGCCTCAAGGAGAGCTCGACCGCCTTCACCACCGAGCTCGCGTCGCGCCTGGGCTGCGACCGCGTCACGCTCGGCATGCTGGAGGGCAAGCGCGTGCGCGTGGCCGCGGTATCGCACTCGCCGCAGTTCGAGAAGCGCGCCAACCTGCTGCGCGCCATCGAGCGCGCGATGGAGGAGTCGGTCGACCAGGCCGAGATGGTGGTGCACCCGCCCGAGCGCGAGGGCCGCATGGTCGTCGCGCAGGCGCACGAGGCGCTCGCGCACGAGTCGCAGGCCGGCAGCGCGGCCACGTTCCCCCTCGTGCATGGTGACCAGGTGATCGGCGCGCTGACCTTCGAGCGCGCCGCCGGGCAGCGCTTCGACGCGCCGTCGCTCGAGCTGTGCGCCGCGGTCGCAGCGGTCGCCGGGCCGATCATCGAGCTCAAGCAGGGCAACGAGGCCGGCCTGCCGCGCCTCGCCGGCCGCTCGGCGAAGAACCTGTGGCAAAAGGTCGCCGGGCCGGGCCATCCAGGCTGGAAGCTCGGCGCGCTGGGCGTCGGCGCGCTGGCGCTGTTCCTCGCCTTCACCACGGGCGAGTTCCGCGTGTCTGCCGACTCGACTGTCGAGGGCGTGGTGCAGCGCGCGATCAGCGCGCCGATCAACGGCTTCGTCACCGAGGCGCCGCTGCGCGCAGGCGACACGGTGCGCCAGGGCCAGGTGATCGCGCGCCTGGACGACCGCGATCTGCGCCTGGAGCGCATCCGCATCGAGAGCCAGCGCGAGCAGTTCACCAAGCAGTTCCGCGAGGCGATGGGCAAGCGCGAGCGCGCGCAGGTGGCGATCGTCAGCGCGCAGATCGCCCAAGCCGAGGCGCAGCTCGCGCTGGTCAACGAGCAGCTGGCGCGCACGGCGCTGGCCGCGCCCTTCGACGGTCTGATCGTCAGCGGCGACCTGTCGCAACGGCTCGGCGCGCCGGTCGAGCGCGGCCAGGTGCTTTTCGAGGTCGCGCCGCTGGCGGACTACCGCGTGGTGCTGCACGTGGACGAGCGCGAGATCGCGTACGTGGCCGAAGGGCAGTCCGGCGAGCTCACCGTTACCTCGATGCCCGGCGAGCGCTTCGCCTTCAAGGTGCGCAGCATCACCCCGGTGAACGTCGCCAAGGAGGGGCGCAATCTCTACCGCGTCGAGGCGGCGCTGGCGCAGGAGGCCAGGGCGCGCCTGCGCCCCGGGATGGAAGGCGTCGGCAAGATCTCGATCGACGAGCGCAAGCTGGTCTGGATCTGGACGCACGGCCTCACCGATTGGGTGCGGCTGTGGCTCTGGTCGCACCTGCCTTGAGCGCGCGGGGCTGAGGCCGCCCGATGTCCTTCGACCTGCTCAGCTCCTCCTGGTACCGCGTCGCCGAGCTGCGCCCGCGGCTGCGCAGCCACGTGCGCATCCACCGCCACCACTACCGCGGCGAGCTCTGGTATGTGCTCGAAGACCGCGTGTCGCGCCGCATGCACCGCTTCAACGCCGTGGCGCACTACCTGATCGGCCTGATGAACGGCCGGCGCACGGTGCAGGAGATCTGGGACGCGGCCATCGACCGCTTCGGCGACGACGCGCCGACGCAGGACGAGACCATTCGCCTCCTCGGCCAGCTGCACGCCGCCGAGGTGCTGCAGTCGGAGGTGACGCCGGACATCGCCGAGCTGCTGCGCCGCGCGCGCAAGGGCAAGCCCTCCACCTGGATGCAGAACCTGCGCTCGCCGCTCGCCATCCGCGTGCCGCTTTTCGACCCGGATGCGTTCCTCGAGCGCTGGCTGCCCTGGTACCGGGCGCTGTTCGGCTGGGCCGGGCTGGTGCTGTGGTGCGCGGTGGTCGGCTGGGGCGCGACCGCCGCCGTCACGCACTGGGACGCGCTGAGCCAGGACTTCGGCAGCCGCGTGCTCGCGCCGCAGAACCTGCTGCTCATGTGGCTCATCTTCCCGGTGCTGAAGCTGTTCCACGAGTTCGGCCACGCCTGCGCCACCAAGGCCTGGGGCGGCGAGGTGCACGAGATGGGCATCATGTTCCTCGTGCTGATGCCGATTCCCTACGTGGATGCCTCCTCGGCGAGCGCGTTCCGCAAGACGCACCGCCGCGTGCTGGTCGGCGCCGCGGGCATGGTGGTCGAGCTGTTCATCGCCTCGCTCGCGCTCTTCCTGTGGCTCGAGGCGCAGCCCGGGCTGTTCCGCGCCGCGCTGTACAACGTCATGCTGATCGCCGGCATCTCCACGGTGCTGTTCAACGCCAACCCGCTGCTGCGCTTCGACGGCTACTATATCCTCGGCGACTTGCTGCAGATCCAGAACCTGCGCCAGCGCGGGCAGCAGTACCTCGCCTGGCTCGCCGAGACGAAGCTGTTCGGGCTCAAGCAGCCCGAGTTCGAGGCCACGCGCAGCGAGAAGCGCTGGTTCGTCGCCTTCACCATCGCCTCGTTCCTGTACCGCATCTTCATCATGCTCGCCATCGCCATCTTCATCGCCAGCGAGTACATGATCGTCGGCGTGCTGCTCGCCCTGTGGGCGCTGGCGACCGGCGTGTTCCTGCCGCTCGCCAAGGGCGTTGGCTTCCTGCTGTTCCACGCCAAGCTGCGGCGCAACCGCGTGCGCGCCCTGGCCGCGACCTCGGCCATCCTCGGGGTGCTCGCCGCGCTGCTGTTTGCGCTGCCGGTGCCGTACTGGACGCGCGCGGAAGGCGTGATCTGGGTGCCGCACGACGCGCAGGTGCGCGCAGGCGCGGACGGCTTCGTGCGCCGCATCGTCGCCGAACCGGGGTCCATCGTCGGCCGCGGCAGCCCGCTGCTGGTGAGCGACAACCCGGAGCTCGCGCCGAGGATCAAGGTGCTGGAAGCGCAGCTGCGGCTGCTGGAGGTGCGCGCGCAGGCGGAGCTGATCGACAACCGCACGCGCCGCGAGATGACGCTCGAGGAAATCGCCGCCACGCGCCAGGAGCTCGAGCACGCGCGCCGCCTGCATCGCGATCTGACGGTGCTGAGCCCGACCAGCGGCACGTTCGTGCTGTCGCTGCCCGCGCAGGACCTGCCCGATCGGTTCCTGCGCAAGGGGCAGGAGATCGGCTACGTGGTGCCGGCCAAGACCGTGACCGCGCGCGTGCTGGTCTCGCAGGACGACATCGACCTGGTGCGCTCGGGCACCGAGGCGGTGCGCGTCAAGCTCGCCGGGCGCCTGTACGAGACGTTCCACGCCGAGCTGAGCCGCGAGGTGCCGGCGGCGAGCAACCGGCTGAGCAACCTCGCGCTCTCCAGCGCGGGCGGCGGGCCCGCGGCGCTCGACCCGCAGGACTCGCGGGAGCCCAGGGCGCTCGAGACCTGGTTCGAGTACGAGCTCGCGCTCCCGGCGACGCACGCCTTCGTGCTCGGCGAGCACGTCTACGCGCGCTTCGAGCACGGCGCGGAGCCGGTCGCCTGGCGCATCTACCGCTCGGTGCGGCAGCTGTTCCTGCGCCAGTTCGCGGTCTGATGAGCACGCCCGCGGCGTCGCTGCCCGGCGCGGCCTACCCGGAGCGCGAGGAGCCGCGCGAGGGCAAGCTCGAGCGCTTCGTCACGGCGCTGCGCTACTTCACCGGGGGCGGTCGCACCCGCGAGCGCAGCCTGGCGCGCATCGTCGCGGCGACCGAGCGGGCCGGCGCGGGGCTCGCGCAGGTCACGGCCGACGAGCTGCGCGCGCGCGCCGACACCTTGCGCGCGCGCCTGCGGCGCGAGGGCTCCGGCGACGTGGCGCTGGCCGGCAGCGCCTTCGCGCTGGTGCGCGAGGCGGCATCGCGGACGCTCGGGCTGCGGCACTTCGACGTGCAACTGATCGGCGGCTGGGCGATGCTGAACGGCATGCTCGCCGAGATGGAGACCGGCGAAGGCAAGACCCTGACCGCGACGCTTGCGGCGGCCACCGCGGCGCTCGCCGGGCGCGCGGTGCACGTCATCACGGTGAACGACTACCTCGCCGAGCGCGACGCGCAGTGGATGCGCCCGGTGTACGAGGCGCTCGGCATCACGGTGGGCTGCGTCAGGCAGGGCATGGATCCGGCGGCGCGCCGCGCCGCCTACCGCTGCGAGATCGCCTATTGCAGCAACAAGGAAATCGCCTTCGACTACCTGCGCGACCGGCGCGTGCTCGGCGGCCGGCCGCGGGCGATCGCCATGAAGCTGGACGCGCTCGCCGGCACGAGCGTGGCGAACCGCCTGCTGCTGCGCGGCCTGCAGTTCGCCATCGTCGACGAGGCCGACAGCGTGCTGGTCGACGAGGCGCGCACGCCGCTCATCCTCTCGGCGGAAGCCGACCACAGCCAGGAGGAGACGCTGCACGCGCAGGCGCTCGCGTTGGCGCGCAAGCTGGACGACGCGCACTACCGCATCGGCGAGACGGGCGTGGAGATCACCGAGCAGGGGTTGCAGCGGCTCGAGGATCTCGGCGCGCGCATGCAAGGCGTGTGGCGCGGCCCGCGCCGGCGCGAGCAGCTCGTGCGCCAGGCGCTCTCCGCGCTGCACGCGTTCCAGCGCGACAAGCACTACCTGGTGCGCGAGGGCAAGGTGGTGATCATCGACGAGAACACCGGGCGGCTGATGCCCGACCGCTCGTGGGAGCAGGGGCTGCACCAGCTGATCGAGCTGAAGGAGGGCTGCGAGGTGACCGGGCAGCGCGAGACGCTCGCGCGCATCAGCTACCAGCGCTTCTTCCGCCGCTACGTGCACCTGGCGGGCATGACCGGCACGGCGAGCGAGGTGGCGAGCGAGCTGTGGGCCGTTTACCGGCTGCGCGTCGCCACCATTCCCACGCACAGGCCCGGGCGCCGCGTGCGCGCGCGCGACCAGGTGTACGGGCGCTCGGCGCGCAAGTGGCGCGCGGTCGTAGAGACCATCGCGCGCCTGCAGGCCGACGGGCGCCCGGTGCTGATCGGCACGCGCTCCGTGGCCGCCTCGGAGACGCTCGCCGGGCAACTCGACCAGGCGCGCATTCCCTATCGCCTGCTGAACGCGCGCCAGGACAAGGACGAGGCGGAGATCATCGCGCAGGCCGGCCAGCCGGGCCGCGTTACCGTGGCGACCAACATGGCGGGGCGCGGCACCGACATCAAGCTCGCGCCGGGCCTCGCGGAGCGTGGCGGTCTGCACGTGATCGCTACCGAGCTGAACGACTCCGGGCGCATCGACCGGCAGCTGTTCGGCCGCTGCGCGCGCCAGGGCGACGAGGGCAGCTGCCAGGCGATCCTCGCGATCGAGGAGGACCTCGTCGCCTCGTTCCTGCCGTCGGCCGTGGCGCTGCGCGGCATCGAAAGACTGCCGCCGTGGCTCGGCCGGCTCGTGTTCGGCGCGGCGCAATGGCGCGCGGAGCGCGCGCATTCCCGGGCACGGCGCGACCTGCTCGACCTGGACGACTACCTCGGCGACATCCTCGCGTTCTCAGGACGCGGCGAGTAGCGCCGCCACCGGGAAGCGCCCGCAAGCGCGCGCCAGGGGCAGCGTGCCGCCGTCCGCGTCGAGCCGCTCGACGGTCAGCACGCTCTCCAGCCGCGTGAGCTTCGGCGGCAGCCGCACGGCCGTATCGCCCCAGGCCTCGCCGAGCGGCAGGCGTCCTGCCTCGCCGCCCAGCATCTTCGCGTACAGGCGGCCGGCCACGATCACCAGGGTGCCGCTCGCGTGCGGGCGGGCGAAGGCGAGCGCGTGCGCCGCGCGCGAGCCCTCGACGGCGAGCGGCAGGTAGGCGCCGTCGCGGAACAGCGCAGGCAGGGCGCGACGCAGCTCGAGCAGCCGCCAGGCGACCCAGAGCTTGGCGCGGCCGTCGTGCAGCGAGTCGAGCAGGGGGCGCGGGTCGCGGAGCGCTGCGAGCTCCTCGAGCAGCGCCGCGCGCCGCGCGTAGTCCACGGGGCGGCGGTTATCCGGATCGACGAGGGACAGGTCCACGAGCTCGGTACCCTGATAGAGATCGGGCACGCCGGGCGAGGCATACTTGAGCGCAGCGAGGCTGAGGCCGTTCAGTTCCCCGAACCAGGCGAGCGGCCCGGCCTGCGCGCGCAGCTCGTCGAGGAACGGGTTCGGCGCGAGCCGGCCGAGCAGCGCCCGCACGAACCCGGCGAGCGCGCCCTCGTACTCCTCGTTCGGGCTGATCCAGCTCGTGTTGGCCTTGGCCTCGCGCGCCGCCTTGACCATGTAGCGCTCGATGCGCTCGCGCCAGCCGGCGAGCGCCGCCTCGTCGAGCGTTGCGGCGGGCAGCGTGCCGAGCAGCGTCTGGTAGAGCAGGTACTCGTCGGCGCTCGAGGGCGCCGGGCCCGCCTCGAGCTTGCGGCGATGCCCGCGGTTCATCGCGCTCCAGCGCCGCAGGGCGAGCCGCCACCTGGCGGGCATCTCGGACAGCACGTCGATGCGGCAGCGCACGTCCTCGGCGCGCTTGTTGTCGTGCGTCGAGGTGGCGAGGATGGTGTGCGGCCAGCGCGCGGCGCGGTCAGCGCTCGCGCCGTGGAAGGCGCGCACCGTCATGCCGAACTGTGCCGGGTCGCCGCCCACCTCGTTCAGCGACACGAGCCGGTGGTACAGGTAGAAGGCGGTATCCTCGACGCCCTTTGCCGCCACCGGCGCGGTGAACTGCTGGAAGCGGACGGCGAAGCGGCGTACCAGGGACTGCAGCGCCGGCGGCGCGCCCTCGAGCGCCTGGCCCAGGAGCGAGGCGCGCACGAAGTCGAAGATCGAGACGTCGGCCGCGCGGCTGCGCCGGCGCGCGTGCGCCACCGCCCAGTTGACGTAGCGCAGGTCCTGCGCGGAAGGTCCCTCGACGAGATAGGTGCGGTACACGGGCATGCACGCCGCCACCTCGGCGAGTGCCCGGCGCAGCGTGTTGAAGGTGAAGTCGCGCGTGCGCCGGTCGGCGCGCGCGATGCGCAGCAGCTCCGTGGCGAGCACCGTGAGCTCGGAGGCGAGCGCGCTGCGCATGATGGCGTGCTTGCCGAAGTAGGCGAGCTCCTCGAAGGGCTCGTCCTCGCCGCTGAAGGCGCGCCAGATGCGGTCCATGCGCGAGGCCGCGGCGGTGTCGACCAGCACGCCGTTCGCGACCATGGCGAAGCGGTAGCCGGTGGTGCCGTGCACGTGCCAGTCCTCGGGCACGTCCTCGTGCGGGGCGACGATCTTCTCGGCCACCACGTACAGCGGGCGCGCCGGGCGGCCGGCCGCATCGCGCTCCGCAAGCGCGATGCCCGCGCGGCGCGCGTAACCCTCCTGCAGCCGGCGGAAGTACTGGGCCGGGTCGTACAGGCCGTCCGGGTGGTCGATGCGCAGGCCGTCCACCAGGCCGGCGGCGGCGAGCTCGAGCACGAAGGCGTGCGTCGCCTCGAACACCTGCTCGTTCTCCATGCGCAGCGCGGCGAGGTCGTTGATGTCGAAGAAGCGCCGGTAGTTGATCTCGTCGGAGGCGACGCGCCAGTAGGCGAGGCGCCAGGCCTGCGCCTCGAGCAGCTCGTGCATGGCCTCGCGCGCGCCCGCGGCATTCAGCTCCGCGAGCACCGCTTCGATGGCCTGCGCCACGGCGGCCTGCCGGCCGGCGAGGCGCGACAGGCGTCCCTTGTGCACCTCCTTGTCGCGCGCGCGCTCGGCCAGCGCCTCGGGCGTGGCGGTGTCGCGCGCCGGCAGGTGCCCGAACGCGGCGGCGAGGCTGGAGAGTGCGTCGCGCGCCTCGCTGTCCGCCACGCGCGGCTCCGCGCGCTTGAGGAGTTCCGGGTAGGTGCGCGGATCGAGCGGGAAGCGGTGCTCGTGGTAGCGCAGCGCGAAGGTCCCCGTTTCGCGCTCGAAGGCGAGGGCGAGCGCCGGGTCGGATATCGCGTTGCCGTAGTGGTCGGCGAGCACCGACACGAGCACCTTGCCGTCGAGATCGACGTTCACCGGGTGCCAGTCGATGTCGAAATACTGCGCGTAAGCCGAGGCCGGCCCGTTCTCCAGCACATCCATCCACCACGCGTTGTCCGCGCCGAGCACCCCCATGTGGTTCGGCACGATGTCGATCACGAGCCCGATGTCGTGGCGGCGCGCCGCCGCGGCGAAGCGCTCGAAGGCCTCGCGCCCGCCCAGCTCGGGATTGATCTCGTCGTGCGCGACGATGTCGTAGCCGTGCGTGCTGCCCGGCCGCGCGCGCAGGACCGGCGAGCAGTACACGTGGCTCACGCCCAGGCGCGCCAGATAGGGGAGGATCCGCTCCGCATCCTCGAACCTGAACTCCTTGTTGAGCTGCAGCCGGTAGGTGGCACGCGGCACGCGCGCCTCCGCGGCCGGCGCGGCCGCCGCGCGCAGCGCCGGGTGCGGCCGCAGCCGGGCAAGCGCGGCGGCGAGGCTGCGCACACGCTCATTGGACGCGAGAGCCTCGAGCGTCTCGGGGAGCTTGCGCATCCAGTTGGGGTGCTGGCTCGTGGTGCCGGGCATGTTGGCCTGCTCGAGCACGCCGATCGCGTCCTCGGCCTGCACCATCATCACGCGCGACGGGGCCGAGGCCACGAAGGCGTGCACCGCCTCGACGAGCTCGGGCGTCAGCTCCTGCGCGCCGGTCGGCTCGACCACGACGCTCGCCGGCAGCAGCGCGGCGTGCTGCAGCGCGAGCATGAGCCGCACGCGCTCTTGCGCGCGGTCGACGAGCTGCTTCTCGTAGACCTCGCGGTTCGGGAACAGGCCGAGCTCGAGCCGCAGCAGCAGGTCGCGTCCCGACCACCAGCCGGCGAGCGTCGCCAGGTCGTGCGTGCTCACCGCGACCAGCGCCTCGCGCGGGTACTCGGCGTTCGGCTTGAAGGCGCCGCCTTCGCCGCGCTCGAAATACAGCAACCGGTAGGAGAGGATCTCGTGGCGCGCGAGCGCAGCGCGCATTTCCGGGGCGACGGTGCCGAGATCCTCGCCGATCACCATGCAGCGGTTGCGCTCGCTTTCCAGCGCGACGATGGCGAGCAGCTCGTCGCGCGCGTAGTACACGTACGCGCCGTCCGCGGCGGTCTTGTCCTGCGGAATCCAGAACAGGCGCATCAGTCCCATCACGTGGTCGATGCGCAGCGCGCCCGCGTCGCGCATGTTCTCGCGCAGCGTCTCGATGAAGAACCGGTAGCGATCGGCGCGCAGCCGGTCGGGGCGCAGCGGCGGCAGCCCCCAGTTCTGGCCGTTGGGGTTGAACTCGTCGGGCGGCGCGCCGACCGAGGCCCCTTGCGCGTAGCAGGCGCGCCGCGTCCAGGCGTCCGACCCCGCGCGGTCCACCGACACCGCGAGGTCGAGGTACAGGCCGACCGCGAGCCCGCGCGCGCGGCAGCGCTCGGCGACCTGCGCGAGCTGCCGCTCGGCCTGCCACTGCAGGTACTCGTAGTACTCGATGCGCTCGAGCTGCTCGCCGGCGAAGCGCCGGACCGCCTCGCCGCCGGCATCGTGGTACCCGGCCGGCCACACCGGCCAGCCCCACACTTCGGGCGAGCGCGCGTGGAAGTGCGCCTGCAGCGCCTCGAACAGCGCGTGGCGGCGCAGCGCCTCGCCGCCCGCTGCCTGGAAGTCGCGGAAGGCGGCGCCGCGCAGGCTCCCGGCGGCGAGGTGGCGCTCGCGGAAATGCGCATAGAGGAGCTCCGCAACCTCGAGCTTCGCCGCCGCGACGCCCGCGTAGTCCACCATCGGCGCCTCGCGCAGCCGGGCGAGGCGCGCCTGGAAGTCGGCCGCGCGCACGCGGCGCTGCGCCGCCTCGCACTCGCGGAAGTCCTCGATCGCCTCGATGTCGACGTACAGGATGTTGAGCTGCTGGCGCGAGGACGGGCTATAGGGGCTCGCGTGCAGCGGGTTGTGCGGGAACAGCGCGTGCAGCGGATTCAGGCCGATGATCCCTGCGCCGCGCTCGGCCCATTGCTCGGCGATCTTGCCCAGGTCGGCGAAGTCGCCGATGCCCCAGTTGCGCTCCGAGCGCACGGCGTAGAGCTGCAGTGCCGGGCCCCAGACGCGGCCGCCGTCGGCGAGCATCGGCGGCCGGTAGCAGCGCGCCGGCGCGGCGACGAGCAGCGTGTCGCCCGCCAAGCCGTCGATCATCAGCCGGTGGTAGCCGGGCGGAAGGCGCAGGCCGATCTCGAGCCGGCCGTCGGCCGGCGCGGCTTCGCCGGCGTGCTGCCTGCCGGCCTCGGTGACGATGCGCCAGCGCAGGCGCTGGGTTCCCACGAGCGGAACCGACCAACGCTCGGCGTCGGCCGCGACCGCCGCGACCGGGGGCAGTCCTTCGCGCGCCGCGGCGGTCTCGGCTTGGCGCAGCGCCGCCTCGACGCGCTCCGCGCTGCCGGCATCCACCTCGAACGCGGCGAGCAGCGCGACGAGGTTCGCGTCCGTCACCGTCTGGCGCCTGCCGAAGATGTCGTCGTACCCGGGCGCGATCCCGAAGTGCGCGCACAGCCGCTCGAGCGCGGCGCGCGGCTCAGCCACGCGCGGCCTCGAGCGTGACGCGCACCGCGCCGGGCTTGAGGCGCAGCTGCCCGGTGCCGTCCTCGCGCGCGCCGTCCGTGTATACGACGGTGCCGCCGCCGGCGGCCGCGGCCGTCGCCGTGCCACCGAAATTCGCGAGCATGCGCCAGCGCGCGCCCGCGGCGAGCGCCCATTCGACGTGCAGGAGATTGCCCTCGACCTGGTGGCGCCCACCGGCGCGCTGGTCGACCAGGTGCGGCACGAGGTGCTGGCGGCGAAGGTGCAGCAGGCCGGTCACCAGCTCGAGCCATGCCCGGTGCGGCGGGCGCTGGCGCTCGTCCCAGCGCAGCTTGGAGCGCTCGAAGGTCTGCACCGCGTTGGGGTCTGGAATGCGCGCGCGCGCCGCCTCGTCGCGAAACGCGGCGAAGCCCCTGAACTCGTTGCGCCGCCCGTCGCGCACGGCGTCCGCGAGCTGGTCGTGAAAGTCGCAGAAGTACTGGAACGGGGTGGAGGCCGCGTACTCCTCGCCCATGAAGAGCATCGGCACGTGCGGCGAAAGGAGCACGCAGGCGTAGGCCGCACGCAGCAGCCGCTCGTCCCGGGCGAGCGCGTGCAGCCGCTCGCCGTAGGCGCGGTTGCCGACCTGGTCGTGCGTCTGCAGGAACGAGACGAACGCGGTGGAGGGCAATTGGCCGCTCGGCTCGCCGCGCGGCTGGTGGTCGTGGAAGGGCGAGACCTGCCCCTGGAAGATGAAGCCTTCGGCGAGCGCGCGCCCGAGCTGTGCGAGCGGCGCGTCGGCAAAGTCCACGTAGTAGCCGTCCTTCTCGCCCGTGACGAGGACGTGGATGGCGTGGTGGATATCGTCGTTCCACTGCGCCGTGGCGTGGCGCGGCACGAGATCTGCGCCGCGCTCGAGCAAATGCGCCTCGTTGGCGCCGTTCTCGAGCACCAGGTGCACGCGCCGCTCGCGGCCCGGCCCGTCATGCAGGGCGCGCGCGATCTCGCAGACGATGTGCGGGTCGGACTCGTCGCGGATGGCGTGCACCGCGTCCAGGCGCAGGCCGTCGAAGCCGTACTCTTCCACCCAGTACAGGGCGTTGTGCACGTAGAAATCGCGCACCGTGCGGCTGCCGGGGCCGTCGAAGTGGATCGCGGCGCCCCACGGCGTCTGCTTCTGCGGGTTGAAGAACTGCGGGCAGTAGGCATGCAGGTAGTTGCCGTCCGGGCCGAAGTGGTTGTAAACCACGTCGAGCAGCATCATGAGGCCATGGCCGTGCGCAGCGTCCACCAGCGCCTTCAGGTCCTCGGGCGCGCCGTAGCTCGCGTCCGGCGCGAAGTGCAGCACGCCGTCGTAGCCCCAGCCGCGCGTGCCCGGGAAATCGGCCACCGGCATGAGTTCCACCGCGGTGACGCCGAGCGCGACGAGATCCGGCAGGCGCTTGCGCGCTGCCGTGAAGGTGCCCTCGGGCGTGAAGGTGCCGACGTGCAGCTCGTATACCACCGCCTCGTGCCACGGCCGGCCGCGCCAGCCCGCATGCTGCCATGCGTAGGCGCGGGGATCGACGAGCTGGCTCGCGCCGTGCACGTCGTCCGGATTGAAGCGCGAAGCGGGGTCCGGCACGGAGACGCCGTCGCCCAGGCGGTAACGGTAGCGCTGCCCGGCACGCGCCGGGACGGTGCACTCGTGCCAGCCGCCATCGTCGCGCCGCATGGGCGCCTCGGCTTCGCCCACCTCGAGCGTCACGGCGCGCTCTGCCGGGGCCCACATCCGGAACCGGAACGTGCCATCGCCCCGCGGCGCGGCGCCGAAGGGCATGTCGTGCATGCGCCTCATGCCGTCGGGGCCGCCGGGCGGGTCAGCAGCGCCAGGCCGCGCGCGCCGAGCACATAGGGCTTCTCGGGCGCGAAGCGCTCGGTCGAGGTCTGCAGCAGGTCGAACCAGGTGTCGAACACCGCGTGCCAGGCGCCCTCGCCGAGCGGCGGGATGCGGAACTCGACTTCCGCGCTGTGCGCGTTGAACAGGATCAGGAAGTCGTCGTCGCGCGCCGGCATGCCGAAGCGGTCGAGCTCGCCCAGGTCGCCGCCGGTGAGCAGCACGGCGAGCGAGCGCGCGTGCTCATGGTTCCACTCCTCGTCGGTCATCTCGGTGCCGTCGGGCTTCAGCCAGTGGATGTCCTTTGCCTCCTGGCCGTGCAGGGCATGGCCGGCGAAGAAGTCGCGGCGGCGGAAGATGCGGTGCGAGCGGCGCAGGCCGATGAGCAGGCGCGTGAATTCGGTGAGGCTGTCGCGCTCCGGCGTCGCGCTCCAGTCGATCCAGCTGATCGGGTTGTCCTGGCAATAGGCGTTGTTGTTGCCCTGCTGCGTGTGGCCGCGCTCGTCGCCCGCCAGCAGCATCGGCACGCCCTGGGAAAGCAGCAGCGTGGCGAGGAAGTTGCGCTTTTGCCGCTCGCGCAGCGTGCGGATATCCGGGTCGTCGGTGGGGCCCTCGGCGCCGCAGTTCCACGACAGGTTCTCGTTGTGGCCGTCGCGGTTGTCTTCGCCGTTCGCCTCGTTGTGCTTGTCGTTGTAGGAGACGAGGTCGTGCAGCGTGAAGCCGTCGTGCGCGGTGATGAAGTTGACGCTCGCGAACGGTCGCCGGCCGCTGCGGCCGTAGAGGTCGGAGGAGCCCGTGAGCCGCCGCGCGAACTCGCCGATCAGCCCGCCGTCGCCCTTCCAGTAGGCGCGCATGCCGTTGCGGTAGCGGTCGTTCCATTCGGCCCAGCCGAGCGGGAAATTGCCGACCTGGTAGCCCCCCTCGCCGATGTCCCAGGGCTCGGCGATCAGCTTGACGCGGTTGAGCACCGGGTCCTGGCGCACGACGCTGAAGAAGCCGCCGAGCTGCTCGACCGCCCGACCTTCGCGCGCGAGCGCGGGCGCGAGATCGAAGCGGAAGCCGTCCACGTGCATCTCCTCGACCCAGTAGCGCAGCGAGTCCATGACCATCTGCAGCACGCGCGGGTGTTCGAGGTTGAGCGTATTGCCGCAGCCGGTGAAGTCGAGGTAATGGCGCCGGTCGTCCTCCACCAGCCGGTAGTACGAGGCGTTGTCCGCGCCGCGGAAGGAGAGCGTCGGCCCGAGGTGGTTGCCCTCGCAGGTGTGGTTGTAGACCACGTCGATCAGCACCTCGATGCCCGCCGAGTGCAGGCGCTTGACCATGGTCTTGAATTCCTTCGAGCTGCCGCTCGCGGAGTAGCGCGGCTCGGGCGCGAAGAAGCCGAGCGTGTTGTAGCCCCAGTAGTTGCGCAGGCCCATGTCGACCAGGCGCCGGTCGTCGACGAAGGCGTGCACCGGCATCAGCTCGACGGTCGTCACACCGAGCTTGCGCAGATACTCGATGGCCGGCGCCGAGGAAAGCGCCGCATAGGTGCCGCGCTGCGCCGGCGGAATGCCGGGATGCTGCCGGGTGAAGCCGCGCACGTGCAGCTCGTAGACGACCATGTCGTGCCAGGGGATCTCGGGGCGTCGGTCCGCGCCCCAGGTGAACGCCGTGTCCACCACGCGGCACTTCGGCATGTAGGCGGCGCTGTCGCGCCGGTCGAGGCCCAGGTCCTCGCGCTTGCCGCCCAGCGGATAGCCGAACAGCGCGTCGTTCCAGCGCACCTCGCCGACGATCTCGCGCGCGTAGGGATCGGCGAGCAGCTTGGCCGGATTGAAGCGATGCCCGTCCTTCGGCCGGTAGGCGCCGTGCACCCGGTAGCCGTAGATCTGGCTCGGACGCGCCTGCGGCAGGTAGGAATGCCAGACGTTGTCGGTGCGCTCGCGCAGCTCGATCCTTTGCAGCTCGCGCCGGCCGGACGGATCGAACAGGCACAGCTCGACCTTCTCCGCGTGCTCGGAGAACAGCGCGAAATTGACGCCCTCGCCGTCCCAGGTCGCGCCCAGGGGATACGGCGCGCCGCGCCAGACTGCGCTGAACGCCGGTTGCTCGGCCATCAGTCGCGGCCGCGCGGCCACCAGCGCTGCAGCAGCTCCGAGGCGGCCTTCTGCCCGCCGATGCCGAACGCGAGCGCCAGGCCGAGCACCACGCCGCCCAGCAGGATCAGGAAGCTGTGGCGCACGATGTCGCCGCCGACGCTCATCTGGTCGAGCGCGATCAGCACCACGAACGCGATGATGGCGTACTGGGCGATCCTGCCCAGCAGCTCGCCGTCCTTCAGGCCCACGTTCTTGCAGTACGTGGTCACCGTGCTGCCGACGAAGGCCGCGAAGTACGCGCCGAAGGCGAGGATGACGAGCGCGACGATGACCTTGGGCACGAACAGCACCACCTGGCCGAGCAGGTCGGTGATGTAGGTAAGCCCCAGGCCGTTGCAGGCGATGACCAGCGCGACGAACACCACCAGCCAGTACACCAGCACGGCGAAGATGTCGGTGGTGTCGCTCTGGATGCCGCCCTGCTTGAGGAAGCCGTCGATGCCGGCGCGCTCGGTGAGCACGTTGAAATTGATGGCGCGCAGCCCCCGGTTGACGGTGAAGCGCGCCAGGCGCGCCAGCAGCCAGCCGACGATCAGCACCACCACGGCCACCGCCAGCTTGGGCAGGAACACGCCCACCTGGGTGAGCGTGGCGCGGATCGGCTCGAGCATCACGTTGAAGTCCATGCGGTCCTCCAGTCTTGGCTATTCCAGCAGCGCCAGGATGCCGGTCAGCGGGATCCCGACCCAGCCCGGGCGGTTGTTCAGCTCGTAGCGCAGCTCGTAGAGCGCTTTTTCCAGCTCGAACAGCTCGAGCAGCTCGTGCAGGTCGTCGAACGAGGCGTACAGGCCGCTGCCGCGCGCCGCCTCGTCATAGGCGCCGAGGAACGCGCGGCGCACGCGCGCCACCCAGTCGGCGGCGTGCGGCGCGAGGCGCTCGTAGTCGGCGTGGCCCTCGAGCGCCTGGCGCAGCGCCGTCCAGCGCGCGTAGTCGAAGGAGCGCAGCATGCCCGCGACGTCCCTGAGCGGCGAGTGCTTGGCGCGGCGCTCGTCGAAGCTGCGCGCCGGCTCGCCCTCGAAGTCGGTGATGACGAAGTCCAGCTTCTGCAGCAGCACCTGCCCGAGGTGGTAGTCGCCGTGGTAGCGCGCTTTCAGGGTCGCGCCGGCGGGCAGGCGCACGCGCTCGATGCGCGCCTGCAGCGCGCGGCGTGCGTCGATCAGCGTGGCCGCGTCGTCGCGCGCCGGCGCGGTCATCTGCCCGCGGCGCGCCGCGAGCAGATCGAGCGTCGCGGCGGCCTCGCTGCGCACGGCCGCCTTCCATTTTGCGAGGTCGTCATCGGTCACCGGCTCGGGGTCGAAGGCGGCGTCGCCCGTGCGCGTCAGCAGGGCACGGTGCAGCTCGGCGGTGCGCGCGCCGAGCGTGTGCACCAGCGACAGGTACACCCCGTGCGCGTCGGGCGGCGGCGGCGCGCCGCGGCGCTCCTCGAGGTAGCGCTCCAGCGTCTCGACCGTGTGGTTCCAGCCGTCGCCCTGGTTGGGGACGTAGGCCTGCAGCAGCGCGAGCGTGCGCTGCGTGCCGTCGGCGGCCGTGTATTGCACGGCGCCGGCGACCGGCACGCAGTGCGCGAAGCGCAGCTTCTCGGTCAGGTGGCGCCCGATCTCGAACTCGGGGTTGACGCCCGCGCGCACGCGCCGGTAGCCCTTGAGGAACAGGCGCTCGCCGAGCGTCACCACGGTGTTGCTGCTCTGCGCCTTGGGCCGGCCGACCGGCAGCAGGTTGACGTCCTCGCAGGCGATCTCGGCGAAGGCCGCGGTCGGCGTGAAGCGCAGCGTGCCCTGCGCGCCCTTCACTTCACTGCCCTCGCCGATCGCCACGACCACGGCGCGGCAGAACGCCTCGTCGGCGAGCGCATCGGCCAGCAGCCCGATGCTCGCCTGCTGGCGCACCTTGGCGATGGCCGCGCCGCTGAGCGCCTTGACGCGCTCCTCGTCGCGGTCCTCCCAGGCGAGCGCCAGCGGCGCGAAATACTGCGCGCTCTCGCCGCCCGCCTCGACCTCGAGCAGCGCGAGCATGCAGCTCGCGCGCCCGGTTTCCCACAGCGCCCAGTCGCCGAGGCGCACGCGCGCGCTCGCGTCGCCCTTGGCGGCGTACCAGCGCTGCACGCCCAGCCACGCGGGCAGCACCTGCGTCTCGAAATGCTCGCGCGTCTTCACCGCCATGTTGATGCGCCACGGCACCACGCGGTCGCGGAAGAAGCTGGTCCAGCCGTCGAACAGCACCAGCACCGGCAGGTCCTCGCGCCCCATCACGTCGGCGTGCCACACGGGCGCCGGCGCGTCGGTGGCGAGGCGAAACCAGTAGAAGCCGCATCCGGGCAGCGTGAGCAGGTAGGGCAGCTCGCCGATCGGCGGGAACGCGGTGCGGCCCATCAGCTCCACCGGCACGCGGCCCTTGAAGCGGCGCAGGTCGAGCTCCACCGGCTGCGCCGTGCGTCCGAGGTTGGCCACCACCAGCACGGCCTCCTCGCCGTGCTCGCGCACGTAGGCGAGCACCTTGCGGTTGCCCGCGCGCAGGAACTGCAGGCGCCCGCGGCCGAACGCCTGGCTGGTCTTCCTCACCGCGAGCAGGCGCCGCATCCAGCTGAGCAGCGAATTGGGCTCGCGCGACTGCGCCTCGACGTTCACCGCCTCGAAGCCGTAGATCGGGTCCATGATCGGCGGCAGGTACAGGCGCTGCGGGTCGGCGCGCGAAAAGCCGGCGTTGCGGTCCGGGCTCCACTGCATGGGCGTGCGCACGCCGTTGCGGTCGCCGAGGTAGATGTTGTCGCCCATGCCGATCTCGTCGCCGTAGTAGATGATCGGCGAGCCCGGCATGGTGAGCAGCAGGCTGTTCATCAGCTTGATGCGGTCGATGTCGTTCTCCAGCAGCGGCGCGAGGCGCCGGCGGATGCCGAGGTTGATGCGCGCGCGCGTGTCCGCGGCATACGTGCGGTACATGTAGTCGCGCTCCTTGCTGGTCACCATCTCGAGCGTCAGCTCGTCGTGGTTCCTGAGGAAGATCGCCCACTGGCAGCTGTCCGGGATCTCGGGCGTCTGCTGCATGATCTCCACCACGGGATGGCGGTCCTCCTGCGCGATCGCCATGTACATGCGCGGCATCAGCGGGAAGTGGTAGGCCATCTGGCATTCGTCGGCCTCGCCGAAGTACTCGCGCACGTCCTCGGGCCACTGGTTGGCCTCGGCGAGCAGCAGCTTGCCCGGATAGCGCGCATCGAGCGCCGCGCGGATCTTCTTGATGACCGCGTGCGTCTCGGGCAGGTTCTCGTTGGACGTGCCCTCGCGCTCCACCAGGTAGGGGATGGCGTCCAGGCGGAATCCGTCCACGCCGAGCTCGCACCAGTACTCCATGGCCTTCAGCACCGCCTCCAGCACCTTCGGGTTGTCGAAGTTGAGGTCGGGCTGGTGGGAGAAGAACCGGTGCCAGAAGTACTGCTTGGCGACGGGATCCCAGGTCCAGTTCGAGGATTCCGTGTCGGTGAAGATGATGCGCGTGCCCTGGTACTTCCGGTCGTCGTCGCTCCAGACGTAGAAGTCGCGCTCGGGCGAGCCCTTGGGCGCGCGGCGCGCCGCCTGGAACCAGGGATGCGCATCCGACGTGTGGTTGACGATCAGCTCGGTGATGACGCGCAGGCTGCGCTTGTGCGCCTCCTCGACGAAGCGGCGGAAGTCCTCCGCGCTGCCGTACTGCGGGTGCACCTCGTGGTAGTCGGCGACGTCGTAGCCGTCGTCCTTGAGCGGCGAAGGGTAGAAGGGCAGCAGCCAGATGGTGTTGACGCCGAGGTCGCGCACGTAGTCGAGCTTCTCGGTCAGCCCGCGGAAGTCCCCGAGGCCGTCGCCGTTGGAGTCGTAGAAGGCCTTGACGTGCAGCTGGTAGATGACCGCGTCCTTGTACCAGTGCGGGTCGTCCGTCGCGGGGGCTTGCGCGACTGCGGGCGGCGTGGCGGCGTCGGGGGCGTTCATGGCGCGCTACAGGAAGTAGTCGAAGTCCTGCTCGCGGTGCAGTCGCCGGCGCACGCGGAACACGTGCGCCGGCGAGCGCTGCGGGTCGAGCTGCACGAAGTTGCGCGCGCCCGTCCACAGGTAGCGCGCGCCGGACAGCAGGTCGTGCATCTGGTAGGGCAGGTCGGGCCCGATGCCGAGCGCGCCCAGGTCGAGCTCCACCCAGCCCGAGTGCGCATGGTGCGGGTTGAGGTTGACCACGCAGACGATCTGGTTCGCGCCGTCGGCGGTCTGCTTGCTGTAGGCGAGCAGCTGGTCGTTGTCGGTGCGATGGAAGATGAGGCTGCGGTCGGCCTGCAGCGCGGGATTGTCGCGCCGGATGCGGTTGAGCGCCGCGATGTAGCCGCGCAGGCTGTCGGCGCGCGCGAGGTCCCAGTGGCGCAGCTGGTACTTCTCCGAGTCGAGGTACTCCTCGCTGCCCGGCTCGCGCGGCTGGTGCTCCATCAGCTCGTAGGCGGGACCGTAGATGCCGTAGCTCGCCGCCAGGGTCGCGGCGAGCGCGATGCGCTGCATGAACACGGCGCGCCCGCCGATCTGCAGCGCCTCCGTGAGGATGTCGGGCGTGTTCGGCCAGACGTTGGGGCGGAAGTACTCGCGTCCCGGGCCCTGCGCGAGCTCGCTGAAGTACTCGGTCAGCTCGTGCTTCGAGTTGCGCCAGGCGAAGTACGTGTAGGACTGCGTGTAGCCGAGCTTGGCCAGGCGGTGCATGACCTTGGGCCGCGTGAACGCCTCGGCGAGGAAGATCACGTCGGGGTGCGCGCGCTGCACCTCGGCGATCGCCCACTCCCAGAACGGGAAAGCCTTGGTGTGCGGATTGTCGACGCGGAAGATCTTCACGCCCTCGCCGATCCAGTGGTCGAGCACGCTCTTCAGCTCCGCCCACAGCGCCTTCCAGTCCTCGCTCTCGAAGTCGAACGGGTAGATGTCCTGGTACTTCTTCGGCGGGTTCTCGGCGTACTGGATGTCGCCGTCCGGGCGCTTGCGGAACCACTCCGGGTGCGCCTTCACGTACGGATGGTCCGGGGCGCACTGGTAGGCGATGTCGAGCGCGATCTCGAGGCCGTGCTTCGCGGCCGACTTCACCAGCCGGCGGAAATCCTCCGCCGTGCCGAGCGCCGGGTGGATCGCCTTGTGGCCGCCTTCCTTCGCCCCGATCGCCCAGGGGCTGCCGACGTCGTCGGGCGCCGCGCGCTGCGCGTTGTTCCTGCCCTTGCGGCGCTCGCGCCCGATCGGGTGGATCGGCGGCAGGTAGAGCACGTCGAAGCCGAGCTCGGCGACGTAGGCGAGGCGCTTCTCCACGTCGGCGAAGGTGCCGTGGCGGCCCGGCGTGTCGCTCGCCGAGCGCGGAAACAGCTCGTACCAGGTGGAGTAGCGCGCCCGCTCGCGGTCCACCGTGAGCGGCATCTCCACCGGCCAGCGGGTCTCGAACGTGCGATCCGGGTAGCGCGCCGCGAGCTCCGCCATGGATGCGTCCAGCGCAGCGCTGCGGACGTTCTCGGTCCCTTTGGCCGCGCGCAGCGCGCTCGCCCACTCGGCCAGCTTCTTCGCGTCGGCGCCTTTCGCGCGCGCGGCCGCCTGCGCGGCGAGCTCGGCGCCGGCGAGGATCGCCACCGCCTGGTCGGCCGGGTCCTCGCGCCGCTCGAAGTCGTGCCGCCAGGTCGCGAAGCGGTCGGCCCACGCCGCGACCGTGTAGCGATAGCGCCCGATCGATTCCGGCGTGAACGCGGCGCGCCAGACGTCGTTGCCCAGCGGCCGCATCTCCGCTTCCCGCCAGGCCTGCTCGTCTTCGGCGCGCCATAGCAGGCGCGCGCGCAGCACGTCGTGCCCGTCGGCGAAGCAGTGCGCTTCGACCTCGAGCGGCTCGCCGGCGATGCGCTTGACCGCAAAACGCCCGCCCTCCACCGCGGGCAGCACCGCGTCGATGACCGCGCGCACCTGGCCGGCCGCGTTCACGTCTCGCTCCGCAGGAACAGCGTGGACAGGGGCGGCAGCGTCAGGGTGAGCGAGTACGGCCGGCCGTGCGCCGGAAGCGGCGCGGCCTCGACCGCGCCGAGGTTGCCCCAGCCGGCGCCGCCGTAGACCTTCGCGTCGCTGTTCAGCAGCTCGCGCCACGCGCCGGCGCGCGGCACGCCGAGCACGAAGTTCTCCCTCGGCAGCGGCGTCAGGTTGCAGGCCACGGCCACAAGCGCGCCGCCGCCCTTCGGCTTGCGCAGGAACGCGATCACGCTCTCCTCGGCGTCATTGGCGTCGATCCATTCGAAGCCCTCGTGCGAGAAGTCTACCTGCCAGAGCGCGGGCTGGTCGCGATAGACACGGTTCAGGTCCGCGATCCAGCGGCGCACGCCCTCGTGCTCGGGCCGCTCGCACACCCACCATTCCAGCTCGCCGTCGTGCGTCCACTCGCGCCGCTGGCCGAACTCGCCGCCCATGAACAGCAGCTTCTTGCCCGGATGGCCCCACATGTAGCCGTAGAGCGCGCGCAGGTTGGCGAACTGCTGCCAGGCGTCGCCCGGCATCTTGCCGATGAGCGAGCCCTTGCCGTGCACCACCTCGTCGTGCGAGAGCGGCAGCGCGAAGTTCTCGTTGAAGGCGTAGATCAGCGAGAACGTGAGCCGCCCGTGGTGGTACTTGCGGTGGACCGGGTCCTCCTTGAAGTAGGCGAGCGTGTCGTGCATCCAGCCCATGTTCCACTTCAGGCCGAAGCCGAGGCCCCCGAGGTAGGTCGGGCGCGAGACCATCGGCCAGGCGGTGGACTCCTCGGCCACGGTGAAGCAGTCCGGGTGGTCGCGGTACACGGACTCGTTCAGCGCGCGCAGGAACGTGATGGCCTCCAGGTTCTCCCTGCCGCCGTAGCGGTTCGGGATCCATTCGCCGTCCTTCCTCGCGTAGTCGAGGTACAGCATCGAGGCGACCGCGTCCACGCGCAGGCCGTCGACGTGGTACTTGTCGAGCCAGAACAGCGCCGAGGAGAGCAGGAACGCGCGCACCTCGTTCCTGCCGTAATTGAAGATGCTCGAGTTCCACTCCGGGTGGAAGCCCTGGCGCGGATCGGCGTGCTCGTAGAGGTGCGTGCCGTCGAAGCTGGCGAGCCCGTGCGCGTCGGCGGGGAAGTGCGACGGCACCCAGTCGAGGATCACGCCGACGCCGGACTGATGCAGGTGATCCACCAGGTACATGAGGTCCTGCGGCGTGCCGTAGCGCGCGGTCGGCGCGAAGTAGCCGGTGGTCTGGTAGCCCCAGGAGCCGTAGAACGGGTGCTCGGTGAGCGGCATCAGCTCCACGTGCGTGAAGCCCGTTTCCTTCAGGTAGGCGGCGAGCTCGTGCGCGAGCGCGCGATAGCCGAGGAAGGCGCCGTCCTTGCGCTTCCAGGAGCCGGCGTGCACTTCGTAGACCGACATCGGCGCGTCGAGTGCGTTGCGCGGCCCGCGCGTGCGCATCCACTCGGCGTCGCCCCAGGCGTACTCGAGCGTCCAGGCGCGCGAGGCGGTCGCCGGCGGCAGCTCGCTCGCCAGCGCGAAGGGGTCGGCCTTCTCCGCGACGCGCCCGCCGACGCTCGACTCGATGCGGAACTTGTACGCCTGGCCACGCTCGACGCCGCGCACCGTGCCTTCCCAGATGCCGGTGCCGTCGCCGCGCGCCGCGAGCGCGTCGGCGCCCGCGCGCCAGCCGTTCCAGTCGCCGATGACGGAGACCGCGCGCGCGTTCGGCGCCCACACGCCGAAGCGCGCGCCGCGCTTCACATCGGGATGGCAGCCCAGCCGCTCGTACAGGCGGCCGTGCGTTCCCTCGCGAAAAAGATAGGCGTCATGCTCGGTCAACAAGGTGCCGGCCTCCGGTTCAGTTTGGATTGCGGTCGCTTGTGGACCGTCGGGGCGATGCACGGGACGCTCGGGCCCCGCGGCTGCTTCTTTGTTGATCGCGCTTCGCAGTTCGCATTGCGCGAGGCAATTTTAACACGGCGACCTATCGCGAACAACCCGAATTCGCGATCGCACACGCACTCGCAGAAACTTTGCGTCGAACCAGAGTCGGAGTTATGTTGTGCAATGACATCGCACAGACCGACGGGGGATCCATTGCCAGGTCAAACTAGTTCGGTGGCGCATCGATGAAGATCTGGGAACAACTGCTGCGCGACAATGCGCCGGACGCGTGGCTGCTCGCGGGTGCGATCGCGGTCGCGGTGCTGTTCGCGATCTGGGCCGTGCGCCGGCTGCGCCTGATCACGTGTCTGGCGCGCACAACGGGCACGCAGGCCGGCGACGCGCTTGCCGGCGCGCTCGACGCGACGCGCTTGTGGCTGTTCCTGCCGCTCGCGGTCTTTGCCGGCGCCTCGGTGCTGCAGATTCCGGTGCGCCTTGACCGGCTGCTCGAGAACCTCGCCATGGTGGGGCTGGTCGCGCAGGCCGCCGTGTGGGGGAACCGATGGTTCACGCGGTGGCTCGATCTGCGCGCCGAGGCCGCGCGCGCGGTCGACCCGGCCGCCACCACGACCGTCAGCCTGCTCGGCTTCGCCGCGCGCGTCGTGGTGTGGACGCTGGCGCTGCTCATCGCGCTCGACCAGCTCGGCTTCAACGTCACCGCGCTGGTGGCGGGCCTGGGCATCGGCGGCATCGCGGTGGCGCTCGCGTTGCAGAACATCCTCGGCGACCTGTTCGCCTCGATGGCCATCGTGCTCGACAAGCCGTTCCAGGTGGGCGACTTCGTCATCGTCGGCGAGCACGCTGGCACCGTCGAGAAGGTCGGCCTCAAGACCACGCGCGTGAAGAGCCTGTCGGGCGAGCAGCTGGTGTTCGCCAATGCACAGCTGCTGAACGCGCAGATCCGCAACTACAAGAAGATGCAGGAGCGGCGCATCGCGTTCGCCGTGGGCGTGACCTACGAGACGCCACTGGAGAAGCTGCGCGCCATACCGGACTGGCTGCGGGCGGCGGTCGAGGCGCAGCCCGACACGCGCTTCGACCGCGCGCATTTCAAGTCCTACGGCGATTTCTCGCTCGACTTCGAGATCGTGTACTACGTGCTGAGCGCGGACTACGCCGCCTACATGAACGCGCAGCAGGCGATCAACCTGGCGATCTTCGACAAGTTCGCGCGCGAAGGCGTGGAGTTCGCCTACCCGACGCGCACGCTGTACATTAGGCAGGACGCCACTGCAGTCCGCTAGGGAGGGAGCATGAACGCGCACGGAGGAGGGCGCGAGCGGCTTATCGTCGTATCCAACCGGCTGCCGTTCACGTTCCGGCAGGACGCGGGCGGCCGCTGGTGCGCGGAGCCCGGCGGCGGCGGGCTGGTGACGGCGCTGCTGCCGGTGCTGCGCAATCGCGGCGGCATGTGGATCGGCTGGACCGGCGCGGCGGGCGACTCCGGCGCGCTGTCCGAGGCGCTGGCGAGCGCCGGCGCCGGCGCCGGCTACCGGCTCGAAGGCGTGGCGCTGACGGCCGAGGAGATGGAGAAGTTCTATCTCGGTTTCTCCAACGAGATCATCTGGCCGCTGTTCCACGACCTGCAATCGCTGTGCAATTTCGACCCGGCCTACTGGCGCACCTACTGCGACGTGAACGCCAAGTACGCCGACGCGGTGCTGGCGCACGCCAAGCCCGCCGACTTCATCTGGGTGCACGACTACCACCTGATGAACGTGGCCGCGGAGCTGCGGCGGCGCGGCGTGCACTCGCGCCTGGGGTTCTTCCTGCACATCCCGTTTCCGTCGCCCGACCTTTTCATGAAACTGCCGTGGCGGCTGTCGCTGCTGCAGGCGCTGCTCGAGTACGACCTGGTCGGCTTCCAGACCGCGGACGACCGGCGCAACTTCGTGCAGTGCGCGCGCCTGCTCGTCAAGGACGCGCAGTTCGAGGGACGCGGCCACGTGCTGGTGGCGCGCCTCGGGCGGCGCGAGGTGCGCATCGGCGCCTTCCCGATCTCGATCGACTACGCGGCCTTCCAGCGCCGCGCCGGCACGCCCGAGGTGACCGAGATGGCCGCCGAGCTGCACCGCCGGCTGCCCGAGAGGAAGCTCATCCTCGGCATCGACCGCCTCGACTACACCAAGGGCATCCCGCTGCGGCTGAAGGCGTTCGAGAACCTGCTCGAGCGCTCCCCCGACCTGCGCGAGCGCGTGTCGTTCATCCAGGTCGTGGTGCCGAGCCGCGAGGACATTCCCGAGTACCACCGCCTGCGCTCGGAGATCGAGCAGCTGGTCGGACACATCAACGGGCGCTTCGCGCGCCCGGGCGGGTGGGTGCCGATCTGGTACGAGTACCGCAGCCTGTCGCGCCTCGAGCTGCTCGCCTACTACCGCGCCGCGGACATCGGCCTCATCACGCCGCTCAAGGACGGCATGAACCTGGTGGCCAAGGAATACTGCACCTGCAGCATCGAGGAGGACTGCGTGCTGATCCTCTCGGAATTCGCCGGCGCCGCCGCGCAGCTCTACCGCGGCGCGCTGCTCGTCAACCCCTACGACATCGAGGGCGTGGCCGACGCCATCCGCCGCGCCTACGCCATGGAACCGGCCGAGCGCCACGCGCGCATGCGCCGCATGCGCAACTCGATCCGCGAGCACGACGTGTTCTGGTGGGTGGACTCGTTCCTGCGCGCCGCGATCACCAAGGACCTGCGCGCCTTTCCCCAGCCGCACGGCCAGCCCGCCGAGGACGCGACCGAGTACCAGCTGCCGTTCTAGCGACGGCGCGGTGGGCGAGCAGGAAGCCCGCCGCGTTCCACGACTGGCCGCGCATGCCGCGCGGCACGCCGGTCAGGCCGTACAGCCACTCGTTGAACGCCCAGCCGTCGAGCGCGTTGGCGCGCGCGAGCGCCACCAGCGCGCGCCGCGCCGCGGCCGCCTGCCCGGCGTGCGCGAGCGCCGCCACGTACAGCCCGCCCGCGAACGGCCAGATGCCGCCGTTGTGGTACTGCCAGGGGAAGTTCTGCCGGTGCCGCGCGAGGTACGGCCGCCACTGCGGGCTTTCCTCGTCGATTGGCCGGCACACGGCGCGCACGGGGTAGGGCTCGGCGACGTGCTCGCGCGCCAGCGCGGCCAGCACGCGGCGCGCGCGCCGGCGGTCGGCGACCCCGTAGAGCACGGCGAGCAGGTTGCCCACCACGTCGCCCTCGTCGCCGAAGTGCGCGAGGTTGAGGTACGACACGTACAGGTCGCGCAGGCCCGCGCGCCGCCGCGGCTCCTCGGCGAGAAGGCGCGCGCGCCGGTCGGCGAGCGGCGTGCGGTCGGCCGGGTAGAGCAGCGCGTTCACCGCGGTACGCGTCGCCGCCGCGGCGTGCGGCGCATAGCGCTGCTGCACCGCGACCCACAGGGCGTTGGTGTAGAGCACGAAGCCGGTGCGCGGCATGATGTCCGCCCAGTCGCTCGCCTCGTTCTGCTGCAGCAGCCGCCAGCGCGGGTGCTCCTGGCAGCGCAGCCACGCGAGCGCCTTCACCGCCTGGCGCGCGTAGCGGCGGCGCAAGCCGAGGAAGTCCACCGCCAGCAGCCACCACAGCGTCGCGTCGATGCAGCCCAGGTACCAGAAGTCGCCGCGCGCGCCCGGCGCCTCCACCAGCTTGGGGATCTGGCCGTTCTCCGCCTGGCGCGCGGCGAGCGTGGCCAGCCCGTTCGCGGCTGCGCGCCGCAGGCCGGGGTCGCCGGACACCGCCATGCCGAGCGCGCAGATCGAGGCGTCGCGCCCGAACACGGCGTCGTAGCGCCGCTCGCGCGCGCGCCCGTTGGGGGTGGCGGCGCGCATGCCGCCGGGCCCGAGGTTGGCGCGCAGCAGCGCGAGCGCGCGCCGCCGGCACTCCTCGACCAGCACCTCGCTCATACGAGGCCTTCGAAGGGCTGCACGCGCACCGTCTCGCCCGCCTGCACGCGGCCGCGCTCGTGCTCGAGCACGATGAAGCAGTTCGCCTCCGACATCGAGCGCAGCACGCCCGAGCCCTGCTGGCCGGTGGTCCGCACCTTGAGGCCGCCTTGCGCGTCGCGGAACAGCACGCCGCGCTGGTACTCGGTGCGCCCGGCCACCTTGCGTAGCGGCTCGGCCGCCGCGGCCTCGAGCAGCGGCGGCGCGCCGTCCTCGCGCCCCGCGAGATGCAGCAGCGCCTCGCGCACGAACTGGTAGAAGGTGACCATCACGGCGACCGGGTTGCCCGGCAGGCCGAAGAGAAACGCGTCGCCGATGCGGCCGAAGGCCATCGGCCGGCCCGGGCGCATGGCGATCCGCCAGAACAGCGCCTCGCCGAGCTTGGCCATCATCGGCTTGACGAAGTCGGCCTCGCCCACCGACACGCCGCCGGTCGTGATGATGGCATCCGCGTTCTGCGCCGCGTCGCGGAACGCGGCCTCGAGCTTCTGCGGGTCGTCGCGCACCACGCCGAGGTCGCGGAGCTCCACGCCGAGGCGCGCCAGCATGCCGTGCAGCGTGTAGCGGTTCGAGTCGTACACTTCGCCCGGCTTGAGCGCCGTGCCGATCGAGGCGAGCTCGTCGCCCGTGGAGAAGAACGCCACGCGCACGCGCCGGCGCACGGCCACCTCGCCGATGCCGAGCGAGGCGACGAGGCCGAGCTCTGCGGGTTGCAGCAGCCGTCCGGGCCGCAGCACGGCGACGCCCTTCTTCAGGTCCTCGCCGGCCGTGCGCACGTTCTGCCCGCGCATCTGGCCGGGAGGGATCGTCACGCGCCCGTCCTTTACCTTCACGACCTCCTGCACGACGACCGTGTCCGCGCCCGCCGGCATCACCGCGCCGGTGGTGACGCGCACGCACTGCCCGGCGCCGAGCGTGCCCGCGAAGGCTCTGCCGGCGAGCGCGGCGCCGGCTTCCTCGAGGACGGTTTCGCCCTCGCGCAGGTCGGCTGCGCGCAGCGCGTAGCCGTCCATCGCCGTGTTGTCGTGGCCCGGCACGTCGATCGCGGGCACGATGTCCTCGGCGAGCACGCGGCCGAGCGCCGCGCGCACCGGCACGCGCTCGGCCGCCGTGAGCGGAGCAAGGCAAGCGCGGATCGCGGCGCGCGCCTTGTCCACGTGCAGCGCGTCCGGGTCGTAGCCTTCGATGGCGTGCGCGATCTCGATGATGCGCTTCATGCGTCGTTCAGCTCTTCGCGGGTGTTGATGTTGCGGAACGCCTCGGCCTCGTCGTCGAACGGCACCTCGACGACGTTCAGGCTCGCGTACCAGGCGTCGATCTTGCGCCCGCCGCCGGCGAGGAAGGCGCCCAGGTGCGCATGCACCGAGCGGCGCACCAGCGAGAACACCGGGTGCGGCTGCTCGCCCGTCTTTGCCACCGCCAGGTCGTTCGCACCGAGCGCGGCGCGCAGCCGCGCCACCAGGTCGAGCGGCAGGAAGGGCGAATCGCAGGGCACCGTGACCGCGAGCTCGCACGCGACCGCGGCCAGCCCGGCGTGCAGCCCGGCGAGCGGCCCGGCGAAGCCGCCGATCGCGTCCGGCACCACGCGGTGGCCGAAGGCGGCGTAGGCCTCGAGGTTCTGGTTGGCGTTGATGACGATCTCGCCGACCTGCGGCGCGAGGCGCTCCAGCACCCAGGCGACCATCGGCCTGCCGCGCAGCGGCTGCAGCCCCTTGTCCACGCCGCCCATGCGGCGGCCCTGGCCCCCCGCGAGCACGATTCCCGAAACAGCATCCATGGCCCGGATTCTAAGAGGTAAGCTTGCCGCATGAACGACCGCCGCTGGCTGGTGCCCTTCCTCAACCTCGGGCACCTGCTCGATCACCTCGCGATGCTGGTCTTTCCCACCGCCGTGCTCGCGCTCGGCGCCGAGTGGGACCGGCCTTACTCGGAGCTGCTGCCGCTCGCGCTGGGCGGCTTCATCGCCTTCGGCGCCTTCGCGATTCCCGCCGGCTGGCTGGCGGACCACTGGAGCCGCTACCGCACGATGGCGATCTTCTTCTTCGGCATCGGCGCGTCGCTGTTCGTCACCGGCTTCGCGCGCGAGCCGTGGCACATTGCGGTCGGGCTGACGCTCGTGGGCGCGTTCGCCGCGATCTATCACCCGGTCGGCATCGCCATGCTGGTGGCCGCGCCCGAGAAGATGGGCCGCGCGCTCGGCTGGAACGGGCTGTGGGGCAACCTCGGGCTCGCCTTCGCCGCATTGCTGACGGGAGCGCTCGTCGACTTCGCAGGCTGGCGCGCCGCGTTCTTCGTGCCGGGTGTGCTCTGCGTGGCGGCCGGCGCCGCCTTCCTCGCGCTGGTGCGCGACCCGGGCCGGGTGAAGAAGTCGTCGAAATCGCTCGGCCTGCACGTGGATGCGCGCATGATGACGCGCATCTTCGCGATCATGCTCGTCGCCACCGCCTGCGGCGGCATCATCTTCAACTCCACGACCATCGCGATGCCCAAGGTGTTCGACGAGCGGCTCGCCGCGCTCACGCAGACCAACTTCGGCATCGGCGCGCTGGTCGCGGGCGTCTATGCCCTGGCCGCGTTTGCGCAGGTGCTGATGGGCACGCTCATCGACCGCTTCGAGCTGCGGCGCCTGATGATCGCCATCGGCCTGGTGCAGATCCCGATGCTGTACCTCGCCGCGAACCTGCAGGGCTGGGCGATGCTCGGCGCGGCGCTGCTGATGATGCTGGCGGTCTTCGGGCAGATTCCGCTGAATGACGCCATCGTCGGCAGGTACGTCGCCGACGAGTACCGGGCGCGCGTGCTCGGCGTGCGCTACGTCGTGTCGCTCGGCGTGGCCGCGGTCGCGGTGCCGATGATCGCGGCGCTGCATCGCACCGCGGGCGGATTCAGCAATGTGTTCCTGGTGCTCGCCGTGCTCGCTGCCGGAGTGTGGATCTCGGCGCTGTTCTTCCCGACGCGCGCGGCGCTCGCCGCGCATCGCGACAAGCTCGCCGGCGCGGCGGCGCGCGCCTAGGCCGCCTTCTTGTAAGTGTCGAGCTTGACCCGCTCGCGCTCCAGCGCCGCGGCCACCGGGGGCGCCTGGGTCACGCGTTCTACGTAGGCTTTCAGCTGTGGCATGGAATCCGGGTCGATGCCGGCGTAGCCACCCCAGCGCAGCAGCGTGAAGCAGTAGGCGTCGTGAAACGACACCTGGCTGCCGAACCAGTAGGGCGACGCGGCCTTGCTCCACTCTTGCAGCCGCTCGAGGTGCTTGCGGAACTTCTCCACCGCGAAGCGCTTCACCTCGGCCTGCGCGGCCTCGTTGTCGGTGAACTCGTACGGGCGGAACCAGTGGGTGAAGGTCGGGTGCACGGTGTTGTTCATCCACGCGAGCTGCGAGAGCGCCTGCGCGCGCTGCCAGGACTCGGTCGGCAGCAGGCCGACTTTCGGGTAGCGCCGGTCGAGGTAGTCGCAGATGGCGACGATCTGGATCAGCGGCCTGCCGTCGACGACCAGGACGGGCACCTGGCCGTTCGGGTTCAGCGCCAGGTACTCGGGCGTCTTCTGCTCGCCCTTGTGCAGCTTGACGAGGTTCGGCTTGAAGTCCTCGCCCGTGGCGGCCTTGATCGCCTCGAGGCCGACGTGCGGCACGAACGAGCAGGCGCCGGGGGAGAAATACAGTTCGAGCATTTCCGTTCTCCTATGCGACGGCGGTGGGTTGCGGCGCGGTGCGCACCAGGCGCTGGCGGCCGGTGAAGGCGAGGTAATGCCGGCCGCTCGCGCGGCCGAGCATGGTGATGCCGATCTTGTCGGCGATGCGGTGGCCCATCTGCGTGAGCCCCGAGCGCGACACGAGGAACGGGATGCGCATCTGCGCGCACTTGATCACCATCTCCGAGGTGAGGCGCCCGGTGGTGTAGAACACCTTGTCCGAACCGTCGATGGCGTCCAGCCACATGAAGCCGGCGATCGCGTCCACCGCGTTGTGGCGGCCGACGTCCTCGACGAACATCAGGATCTCGCCGGCGCGTGTGGCGAGCGCGCAGCCGTGCACCGCGCCCGCCTGCTTGTAGATGGTCTCGTGCTTGCGCACTTTTTCGATCAGGACGAAGAGCTGCTCGTCGCTCAGCGTGACGTCCTCGCGCAGCTTCACCTGGTCGATCTCGTCCATCAGGCTGCCGAACATCGTGCCCTGGCCGCAGCCGCTGGTGACGGTGCGCTTGCCCGTCTTCTTGCGCAGGCCCTTGACGCCCTTGCGCGTCGAGATGGCGCAGGAATCGGTCTCCCAGTCCACCTGCACCGCCGCGATGTCCTCGATCGAGTCCACCAGGCGCTGGTTGCGCAGGTAGCCGATGGCGAGCGCCTCGGGCGCGTGGCCGAGCGTCATCAGCGTGACCAGCTCCTTCTTGTCCAGGTAGAGCGTGAGCGGATGCTCGCCCGCCACGGACGTGGGCACCATCTCGCCGCGCTCGTTGTAGGCCTCGACCGCGAAGGTGGTGGGCTTCGCGGCGTCGGTGAGCAGGGGTCTAGCCGCCAATGTAGGACATCTCGATCTTGCGCGCCTTCGCCGTCTCCGCGGTGCGGATCTCGGAGTAGCGGTCCTCGCGGGTTCGCCAGACGGCGGCGATGGCGCCCGCCAGCGCATCGTCGGACGCGCCGCCGCGCAGCATCGACTTGAGGTCGTAGCCCTCGGCGGCGAAGAGGCAGGTATAGAGGTGCCCGTCGGTCGACAGGCGCGCCCGGTTGCAGGTGGCGCAGAAGGCCTGCGTCACGCTGGAGATGATGCCGAACTCGCCCTGCCCGTCGCGGTATCGCCAGCGCTTGGCGACCTCGCCGTGGTGGTTGGGGTTGACGGGCTCGCAGGGGAGCGCCGCGTCGATGCGGCGCACGACCTCGGCGCTCGGGATGACGTCGTCCATGCGCCAGCCGTT
>Ga0224500_10000283_pt1 | contig 36249 bp, 27 predicted proteins | sample SF_Oct11_sed_USG_FD_168126 | JGI IMG/M metagenome (GOLD analysis project Ga0224500, IMG submission 168126) | Sediment microbial communities from San Francisco Bay, California, United States - SF_Oct11_sed_USGS_4_1 | ecosystem: Environmental > Aquatic > Marine > Sediment | place: USA: California... | reverse complement strand
GTTCGAGCGCTTCGAGCGCCTGCTCGAGGTGATCGGCCGCGACGACGCCGACCGGCAGCAGGCGCGCGGCCGCTACCGCTACTATCGCGAGCGCGGCTACCCGATCGCCGACCACGACCTCGCGGGAGCCGCGCAGGGTGAGTGACGAGAAGGCGCGCGCGACGAACCCGCTGGTCGAGCGCGTCGACGCGCTCCTGCGGCGTCACCAGGAGGCCGCGCAGGCACGCGACGAGCTGCCGGTCCTGACCGAGATTGTCGATCCGGACAAGCCGCGCGCTGCGGCCGCGCTGGATGCCGCCGCCGTCGAGGCCCTGTCGCGCGAGCTCGAGCGCGCGGTCCTGCAGCGCCTGGAGGACGAGCTCAAGCCGACGCTCGCCGCGCTTGGCCGGGCGCTGCGCGTGGCGCTGCGCGAGGCGGTGACCGGCGCGGTGGCGCGCGAGCTGCAGTTGCGCAAGCTCGACGCGAGCGCGCTGGCCCAGAAGCGCTCCGGCGGCTCGGGCGACTGAGCATGTCGCTCGACAAGAGCTTCGACCCGCGCGCGGTCGAGGATCGCTGGTACCGCCGCTGGGAATCCGCGGGCTGGTTTGCGCACCGCGGCCATGCCGCGCCCGCCTACTGCGTCCAGCTGCCGCCGCCCAACGTCACCGGCACGCTGCACATGGGGCACGCGTTCCAGCAAACGCTCATGGACGCACTGATCCGCTACCACCGCATGCGCGGCGAGAACGCCAACTGGGTGGTCGGCACCGACCACGCCGGCATCGCCACGCAGATCGTGGTCGAGCGCCAGCTGCAGGAAGAGGGCAAGTCGCGCCACGACCTGGGGCGCGAGAAGTTCGTCGAGCGCGTCTGGCAGTGGAAGCAGCGCTCCGGGGCCAGCATCATGGGGCAGATGCGGCGCCTGGGCGCCTCGGGCAACTGGGGCTACGCCGACACCGAGGGCCAGAAGGCCGGCTACTTCACGATGGACGCGAAGATGTCGCGCGCCGTGGTCGAGGTCTTCGTGCGGCTGTACGAGGAAGGCCTGATCTATCGCGGCAAGCGGCTGGTCAACTGGGATCCGGTGCTCGGCACCGCCGTCTCCGACCTCGAGGTGGACAGCGAAGAGGAGGACGGCAGGATCTGGGAGGTCCGCTATCCGGGCGAGGGCTTCAGCCTCACCGTGGCGACCACCCGTCCCGAGACGATGCTCGGCGACGTGGCGATCGCGGTGAACCCGAAGGACGAGCGCTATGCCGCGCTGGTCGGCAAGTCGGTGCACCTGCCGCTCACCGACCGGACCCTCCCGGTGATCGCGGACGACTACGTCGACCCCGCGTTCGGCACCGGTTGCGTGAAGATCACGCCGGCGCACGACTTCAACGATTACGCCGTCGGCCAGCGGCACGGCCTGGCGCCGGTGGAGATGCTCACGCTCGAAGCCAAGGTCAAGGGCACCCGGTATGACGGCCTGGACCGCTTCGAGGCACGCAAGCGCATCCTCGAGGACCTGAAGGCGCACGGGCTGCTCGTCTCGGAGAAGCCCTACAAGCTGCGCGTGCCGCGCTCGGGCCGCACGGGCGTCATCGTCGAGCCGATGCTCACCGACCAGTGGTTCGTGAAGATGGAGAGCCTGGCGAAGTCAGGGCTCGAGGCGGTGGCGAGCGGCGCGGTACGTTTCTTTCCGGACTACTGGGCGAGCACCTACAACGAGTGGCTGAACAACATCCAGGACTGGTGCATCTCGCGCCAACTGTGGTGGGGCCACCAGATCCCGGTCTGGTACGACGAGGCGGGCGCGACCTACGTCGCGCGCAGCGAGCAGGAAGCGCGCGCCCGGGCCGGCGGCAAGACGCTGCGGCGCGACCCCGACGTGCTCGACACCTGGTTCTCCTCGGCGCTGGTGCCCTTCACGTCCCTGGGATGGCCCGAGAAGACGCGCGACCAGGACGTCTTCCTGCCCTCCTCCGTGCTGGTCACCGGCAACGACATCATCTTCTTCTGGGTGGCGCGCATGATCATGATGACGCGGCACTTCACCGGCAAGGTGCCGTTCCGCCATGTGTACATCAACGCCATCGTGCGCGACGCCGAGGGCGAGAAGATGTCCAAGTCCAAGGGCAACACGCTCGACCCCCTGGACCTGATCGACGGCATCTCGCTCGCGGACCTGCTCGCCAAGTCGACCGTCGGGCTGCTCAAGGCCGAGCACAAGCAGCGCATCGAGAAGTACGTGCGCGCGCACTATCCGCAGGGCATTCCGGCCTTCGGCGCCGACGCGCTGCGCTTCACCTTCGCGGCGCAGGCCACCTTCTCGCGCACGCTCAACTTCGACCTCGGGCGCTGCGAAGGCTACCGCAATTTCTGCAACAAACTGTGGAATGCCACGCGCTTTGTGCTGATGAACACCGAGGGCAAGGACTGCGGCCTGGACGACGCCGCGCCGGTCGCGCTCACGGCCTGGGACCGCTGGATCGTGAGTACGCTGCAGCGCGCGGAATCCGAAGTCGAGAAGGGCTTCGACGAGTACCGTTTCGACAACGCGGCCGGCGCGATCTACCGCTTCGTCTGGGACGAATACTGCGACTGGTACGTCGAGGTCGCGAAGGAGCAGCTGGCGAAGGGCGACGCGGCCACGCAGCGCGGCACGCGCCGCACGCTGGTGCGCGTCCTCGAGACGGCGCTGCGCCTCGCGCACCCCATCATCCCGTTCATCACCGAGGAGCTGTGGCACAAGGTTGCGCCGCTCGCCGGCAGGACCGGCGAGACCATCATGCTCGCCCCCTACCCCCGCAGCCAGCCGGAGAGAATCGACGAGGCCGCGGAGCGCGACGTGGCGTTCGCCAAGGAGCTCGTCAACGCGGCGCGCAATCTGCGCAGCGAAGCGAAGATCCCGCCCAAGGACCGCATCGCGTTCTACGTGACCGGCACGCTGAGCGCATCGGCCGAGTCGGCCATGGCCGCGCTGGCACGGGCCTCGGAGCTGAAGACGTTTGCGCAGCTCCCGCCTTCCGACTCGCCGGTCGCAGTGGTCGGGCCGCACCGCCTCATGCCGCATATCGAGGTCGAACCCGAGGCCGAGCGCGCGCGCATCGCCAAGGAGATCGCGCGCCTCGAGGGCGAGATCGCCAAGGCACGCGCCAGGCTCGACGACGCTTCCTTCGTCGAGCGCGCGCCCGCCCACGTGGTGCAGCAGATGCGCGATCGCCTGGACAGCTTCCAGGCCACCCTGAAGAAGCTCACCGGCAAGACGTGAACCTCCCGCACGGGCTGCGCGCTTTCCGGCACCGCAGCTTCCGGCTCTTCTTCCTCGGCCAGGGCGTCTCGCAGTTCGGCACCTGGCTGCAGCTGATCGCCACCAGCTGGCTCATCTACCGGCTCACCGGCTCCGCCTTCTTCCTCGGCCTCGTCACTTTCGCGCTGCAGATCCCGTTCCTCGTGCTGGCGCCGATGGCGGGCGTCTGGGTGGACCGGCTGAGCAAGCGCACGGTGCTGCGCGTCACCAACGCGGTCGCGCTCGCGCAATCGCTCGCCATGCTGGCGCTGGTGGTCTCCGGCGAGATCCAGCCCTGGCACCTGATCGCCGGCAACCTGGTGCTCGGCATCGTCAACGCCTTCGACAGCCCGGCGCGCCAGTCCTTCCTCATCGAGCTGGTCGGGGGCAGGTCCGACCTGCCGAGCGCCATCGCCTTCCAGTCCATGCTGATGAACGGCGCGCGCTTCGTCGGGCCGATGGTCGGCGGCGCGGTAATCGCGCTCGGCGGAGAGGCCTGGGGATTCGCGCTGAACAGCGCCTCCTACGTGGCGATCCTGGCGGCGCTCGCCGTGGTGCGGGTGCAGCCGCGCCAGCCCGAGGGCACGCACCAGGGGTGGCTGGCGCAGCTCGCGGCGGGCTTCCGCTGGGCCTACGGCTTCCTGCCCTCGCGCAGCATCCTGCTGCTGCTCGCGGCGGTGAGCGTCGGCACCCAGCCTCTGCAGGCGCTGGCGCCGTTCTTTGCGCGTGACGTGTTCAGCGGCGACTCGCAGACGCTCGGCTGGATGATCGGTGCCGGCGGCCTGGGCGCGGTCTCGGGGATGCTGTTCCTCGCTCTGCGCCCCACGGTGCGCGGCTTGCTCACGGTGATCGGCTGGGCCGGCGCCATCGCCGGCGTCGCGGTGGTCGCGTTCGCCTGGTGCGCGTGGTTCTGGCCGGCGCTCGCGCTGACCTATGTGGCCGGCATGGGCATGATGCTCACGGCAGGCTCCATCAACACTGTCCTGCAGACCATCGTCGAGGACCGCCTGCGCGCGCGCGTGGCCGCCCTTTACATCATGTCCTTCCTCGGCATGAGCCCGCTCGGCGCGCTCGCCGCGGGCTGGGCGGCGCTCTACGTCGGCCCGCCGGCGGCGCTCACCGTCGGCGGCGCGCTGGCGCTGTGCGCCTCGCTCGTCTACCTCGCGCGCCTGCCCGCCATCCGCCGGGAGATCCGCCCGGTCTACGAGCGGCTAGGCATCGTACCGCGCGCCCCTCAGTTGTAGCTCTGGCCGAAGGGCTCGAACGGCACGCTGCGCCCGACCAGCGACTCGAGCATCGCCAGCTCGGCGTCGGTGTGGTTGAAGACGGGCGCCTGCATCAGCATCTGCGGCGCGCCTTTGGGCATGATGTAGCGCGGCTGCTCGTGGTGCCGCGTGCGCACGGTTTCCGTCGCCCCGGGATCGCCCTCCGGCACGAGCTCCGCCTCGCCGTAGCAGGTGCACACGTAGGTCTTGTCGGCCGCGCTCTCCACGTAGACGGCGGTGCCGCGGATGCCGATGGTGGCGTTCTGCGCGCGCAGCGTCTTGCGCACGCCCGGCTGGAACACCGAGAGCAGCGCGCCGGTCACCAGGCGAAAGACATCGGCGGCCGCGCCGCCCACCTCGAAGCGCGTATTGGCACGCACGAGGAAGGCATCGCGGTTGACGACGAAGATGATCTCGCCGCCCGGCCCGGTGACCACGGTATCGCCGGCCTTGACGTCCATGCCCCGACGCGCGGGCACGCCATTGACGCGCGCTTCGCCGCTCACCCGGTAGACGCCCTTCTGCACCGTGCCGGCCGCGAGCGCCTCGCGCACCAGCAGCAGCGCCGCGCCCGCGGCGAGGAACCGGCGGCGCCCGCTCAACGCCGCGCCTCGCCGCCTTCCGGCCACGCGGTGTCGAAGCGCCAGCCATGCTGGGCCTCGACGCGCTCGCGGAACGCGGCCTCCAGCCCCGGCTCGGCGGCGATCGGCGCGGGAAACGCGCCCTCGATCACCGCGCACTGCCCGATGCGCGCCACGCTCAACCCTGCGGCGCGCCGTCCGTGCAGCCAGATCGCCTCGCCTTCGAGGTACGCCGGCAGGCCGTACTGCCGGCAGGTGGCGATCGCCGGCATCGCGCCCCAGGCCAGCCAGCGCCACGCACGTCCCGGTGCCAGGCGCACCGGCGCGATGAGCGCGAACGCGCACGCGCCTGCCGCACGCAGCCACAGCAGCAGCGGATCGGCCGTCGCCGCCAGCGACGCGGCGAAGCGCGCGCTGGCCGCCGATGACTCGTCCGCCTGCGCGACGCGCAGGCGCATCCATCGCGCTGCCTGTGCCATGTCCCGGGCATATATATCACGTGCTGAACGCTGTGCAATAATCGCCGCGCGACATGGACACGGACCGCGCAGCGACGGCGACTCAGGTTCCGGACGCTCCGCCACGCTGGCTGGTCACGGTGACGCAGCTGCCGACGGAGGATCCGGCGGGCCGCATGCGCATGCTGCGCACGCTGGAGTCGCTCGGCGCCGCGGTGATGCGCGAGGGCGTCTACCTGCTGCCCGATACGCCCGACAACCGGCGCGCGCTGGAGCGCCTCGCGCAATACGTCGCGCAGAACGCCGGCTACGCCAGCGTGCTGCGCGTCGAGTCCTCGAGCGAAGCCCAGCAGGCGCAGTTCCGGCGCCTGTTCGACCGCTCGGCGCGCTACGACGAGCTGACCAAGAACATCCACAGCCTGCGCGGCGGCTTCGGCGTGGTGGACGCGTCGGCCATCGCGCGCGTGCTGCACAAGCAGCGGCGCGATCTCGAGGCGATCGCGGCGCTCGACTTCTTTCCCACCGTCGCGCGCGACATCGCCGAGCAGGCACTCGCCGAGGCGGAGGCCGCCGTGCGCGCGCTGCTGTTTCCGGCGCAGGAGGCGGGCACCGAGCAGACCACCGAGCCGATGCAGCGGCGCACCTGGGCGACGCGCCGGCCGCTGTGGGCCGACCGCCTCGCCTGCGCGTGGCTCATCCGGCGCTTCATCGACTCCGAGGCCACGCTGCTGTGGCTCGACAAGGGCGCGGCCTGCCCGGAGAACGCGATCGGCTTCGGCTTCGAGGGCGCGCGCTTCACCAACAGCGAGGCGCGCGTGACGTTCGAACAGATGCTGGCGCGCTTCGGCATGGCGAGTCACGCCGCGCTCAACCGCATCGGCGGCATCGTGCACTTCCTCGAGGTGCGCGGCACGCCGGTGCCCGAGGCGGCGGGCGTGCAGACGCTGCTGCAAGGCGCGGTACGCCGCGCCTCGAGCGACGACGAGTTGCTGCGCGAGGCGGAGAAGACCTTCGACCTGCTCTACGAGGCGTACTCCGACACCCGCGAAGTCACGCGCGGCTGATCAGCGCTTGACGTCGCGCATGTCCTGCGCATGGCGCGCGCGCAGCTCCTTCAGCCGCGCCTCGACCGCCGACAGCTCGTAGAAATTGCCGTCGCCCGCCGCCTGAGCGAGCTGCAACTGCTCGATGGCCGCGGGCACGCTGCCCCGCAGCACGTACAGCTCCGCCTGCGCCTGGTGCTGCAGCAGCCGCTTGCCGAGCGCGGCATAGAGCTGCGCCTGCATGGCGCGCAGCTGCGCATCGTTCGGATACCGGCGCACGAAAGGCTCGATGGCATCGAGCGCCTCGCGCGGACGGCCGGCCTGCTGCAGCAGCTGCGCGTACGCGAGCACGAGCGGCAGGCTTCCCGGATAGCGCTGGCGCGCCTGGCCGAGCGTCGCCAGCGCGCCCGGCGTGTCGCCGGCCGCCAGCTGGACGCGCGCGGCCAGGGTGTCGATCATCGGGCTCGCGGCGCCGGTCGCGCGCAGCCGCGCGACCGCGGCCTGCGCCTCGGGTAACTGGCGCGCGCGCAGCAGCGCGCTCGCCAGCCCGTAGCGCGCGGCCGCCTCGTTGACGTAGCGGCGATCGCGCACGGACGAAGCCAACGCCGCGGCCGCCTCGTGCGGGTCTCCGCTTTCGGCGCGCAGCTTGGCGCGCACCAGATGGAACTCGAGGCTGTCCACGCGCTGGCGGTAGGCCGCGCTCGCCGCGCGCCCCTGGGCATCGGCGATGCGCTCGGTGGTCATCGGGTGCGTGCGCAGGTAGCTCGGCAAGGTGCCGTCGTCCCCCAGGCGGTTGGCGCGCTGCATCTTTTCGAAGAACGCCGGCATGGCGCGCACGTCGAACCCGCCCTCCTCGAGCGCGCGAAAGCCGATGCGGTCCGCCTCGCGCTCGAAGTCCCGCGTGTAGCTGAGCTGCTGCTGGATGGCGCCGCCCTGCGCGGCGGCGCTGGCACCCGCCGCGAGGTCGGGCCGAGAGCCGGCGAGCAGGATGGCGGCGGCGAGCGCCACCATGGTCGGCAACTGCATCTGCTGCTGGGCGCCGAGCAGCCGCGCGATGTGCCGCTGCGTGACGTGGGCGATCTCGTGCGCCAGCACCGAGGCGAGCTCGGACTCGTTCTCCGCCGTGATCAGCAGCCCCGTATGCACGCCGACGAAGCCGCCCGGCAGGGCGAACGCGTTGATGGTGGGATCGCGCACCACGAAGAACTCGAAATCCGGCTGCGCGCCGGGGTTCGCGGCCAGCAGCCGCCGGCCGAGCCCGTCGATATAGTCGGACACCTCCGGGTCGTCGACGTAGGCGGGGTGGCGAAAGCGGATCTCGCGCACGATGCTCTCGCCGATGCGGCGCTCCACCTGCGGGGAAATCGTCGCGCCGGCCGCATCACCGAGCTCGGGCAGCGCCTGCGCGCCGGCGGACGGCGCGCAGGCCATCAGCACCGCGGCCAGCAGGGACATGGAGCGCATGCGGATATGATACCGTCGCGTCCTTCAAGTTCCGTTGCCCCCATGGCACGCCAGGCCAAACCCAGTCGCAGGCTGACGCATTTCGATCGCGGCGGTCGCGCGCACATGGTCGACGTCGGCGCGAAGGCGCGCACGCGGCGCGTCGCGCTCGCCTCGGGGCGCATCGTCATGCGCGCGGCGACCCTGCGCCTGCTGGCGCAGGGACGCGCCGCGAAAGGCGACGTGCTCGGCGTGGCGCGCATTGCCGCCATCCAGGCGGCCAAGCGCACGCCCGAGCTGATCCCCCTGGCGCATCCGATCGCGGTGACGCGCGCCGCAGTGGAGTTCACGCTCGAGCCCGCGCGCGGCAGCGTGCGCATCGCCGCGACGGTCGAGTGCCGCGGCCCGACCGGCGTGGAGATGGAGGCGCTCACGGCCGCGGCCATCGGCCTGCTGACCGTGTACGACATGCTGAAGGCAGTGGATCGCGGCATGGTGCTCACCGACCTGCGCCTGGAGGAAAAACGCGGCGGGCGCTCCGGGCACTGGCGGCGGCGCGCATCTTGAGTCCCGTCAAGACCGGCCTGGCCATCGCGGCGCTGGCCGCCGCGGTGGCAGCCTACGTCTGGCTCACGCCGGCCAACGGCGGCAAGGAGCCGCAGTACCGGCTCGCCAAGGTGGAGCGCGGGCCGCTGACCGCGGTCGTGATCGCGAGCGGCACGCTGAACGCCGTCACCACGGTGCAGGTCGGCTCGCAGATCTCCGGGCAGATCAAGGAGATCCACGTGGACTTCAACTCGCCGGTCAAGGCGAACCAGGTCATCGCGCGCATCGACCCGGCCACCTTCGAGCTGCGCGTCAACCAGGCGCGCGCCGATCTCGACGCGGCGCAAAGCGCGGTGGCGGTGGCGGAATCTGCGCTGGCCGCGCAGCAGGCCGAGCGCGGGCGCGTGCGCATCAACCTCGGGGACGCCGAGCGCGACTACGAGCGCAAGCGCGCGCTGGTGGACAAGAACTACATTTCGTCGGCCGAGCTCGACAAGGCGCGCACGCTGCTCGAGGCGACACGCGAGCAGTTGAAGGCGATGCAGGCGCAGGCCCGCGTCAACGAGGCACAGGTGAAGAGCGCACTCGCCTCGGTCAAGCAACGACAGTCGCTGTTGCGCCAGGCGCAGGTGGACCTCGAGCGCACCATCATCCGTGCGCCGGTCGACGGCACGGTGATCCTGCGCAACGTCGATGCCGGCCAGACGGTGGCCGCGAGCCTGCAGGCGCCGGTGCTGTTCACCATCGCCCGCGACCTGCGCGACATGCAGGTGGAAGCGGCGATCGACGAGGCGGACGTCGGCCGCCTGCGCGCCGGGCAATCCGCCAGCTTCACGGTGGACGCCTTCCCGCGGCGCAATTTCACCGGCGAGATTGTGCAGATCCGCAAGTCGCCGGTCACGGTGCAAAACGTGGTCAGCTATACGGTGGTCATCTCGGCCCGCAATCCCGACCTGTCGCTGCTGCCGGGCATGACCGCCAACGTGCGCATCGTGGTCGACCAGCGCGACAGCGCGCTCAAGGTGCCCAATGCCGCGCTGCGCTTCCGGCCCGCGGGCGCCACCGCCGCGGACGTCAAGCCGGCGGCCGACGCCACGCCCGCGGCGGCGGCGCGCGGCCAGGCGCTGCAACAGTTCCGCGACCGCCTCTTCGCCGAGGTGACGCCGGACGCCGCGCAGCAGGCGCGGCTCGACGCCGTGTTCGCCGAGCAGCGGCCGAAGTTCGCGGCGCTGCGCGACCTGACCGACGAAGCCGCGCGCCGCAAGCAGAGCGAGCGCTTGCGCGCCGAGCTGCGCGCGCAGGTCGAGGGCATCCTCAGGGCGGAGCAGAAGCCCGCCTACGAGCGGCTGCTGCGCGAGCTCGGCGCAAGGAGCACGGCGGCCGCCGGGCGCGTGTGGATCCCCGCGGCCGGCGCGCCGCGAGCGGTCGAGCTGCGTCTCGGCCTGAGCGACGGGACGAGCACGGAGGTGCTGGGCGGCGAGCTGGCCGAGGGCGCCGAGGTGATCGTCGGCCTCGCCCCGGGCTCGGAGCGCAACGGCTCCGGCCTGCCGCGCATGCGGCTGTTCTGATGGCGGAGCCGCTCATCCGGGTGCGCGGCCTGGAGAAGGTCTACCGGGTGGGCGACAACCGCGTGGTGGCGCTGGCGGGCGTCAGCCTCGAGGTCGGGCGTGGCGAGTTCGTGGCGATCATGGGACCCTCGGGCTCCGGCAAGTCGACCTTCATGAACCTGATCGGCTGCCTCGACCGGCCGACGGCCGGCGAATACTGGCTGGACGGCCAGGCGATCGCCGCGCTGCCGGCCGACGCGCTCGCCGCCGTGCGCAACCGCCACGTCGGCTTCGTCTTCCAGAGCTTCAACCTGCTCGCGCGCACCAGCGCGGCGGAGAACGTCGAGCTGCCGCTAGTGTACGCCGGCGTGACGGCGCGCGAGCGCCACACGCGCGCGCGCGAGATGCTGGCGCGCGTCGGCCTCGCGGACCGCGCCGGGCACCTGCCGCAGCAGCTCTCCGGCGGGCAGCAGCAGCGGGTGGCGATCGCGCGCGCGCTCGTCACCCGGCCGTCGCTGATCCTCGCCGACGAGCCCACCGGCGCGCTCGATTCGCGCACCAGCCTGGAGATCATGGCGCTGTTCCAGGCGCTCAACCGCCAGGGCATGACGGTGGTGATCGTCACGCACGAGCCCGATGTCGCGCGCTTCGCGCACCGCGCGCTGCGCTTCCTGGACGGCCGCGTGGTCGCCGACGAGCACACGGCGGCGCCCGCCGACGCCGAGCGCCTGCTCGTCGGCGACGCGGTGCCTGCATGAACTTCGCCGCCCTGACGCGCGTTGCCCTGCGCGCGCTGTCGGTCAACAAGCTGCGCAGCGCGCTCACCATGCTCGGCATCATCATCGGCGTGGCCGCGGTGATCGTGATGATCGCCGTCGGCGCCGGCGCGCAGGCGCGGGTGGAGGCGCAGATCCGCGCGCTGGGCTCGAATCTCCTGATGGTCCTGTCCGGCGCGCGCACCCAGGGTGGCGTGCGCCTCGGCGTGGGTTCCAACCTCACGCTGTCGGAGGACGACGCCATCGCCATCAATCGCGAGATCGCGGAGGCGCTCGCTGCGCCGGCACTGCGCGGCGGCGCGCAGGTGGTCTGGGGCAACAGCAACTGGGCGACGCAGATCTACGGCACCACCCCGGAGTACCTGGGCGTGCGCGAGTGGACCCTGGAGTCGGGGCGCGTGTTCGAGTCCGCGGAGATGTCGGGCGCGGGCAAGGTCTGCGTGGTCGGGCAGACCGTGGTGCGCGAGCTGTTCGGCGGCGCCGACCCCCTGGGCCAGGTCATCCGCATCAAGCGCGTGCCGTTCACGGTGATCGGTGTGCTCGGCACCAAGGGCCAGAGCATGATCGGCACCGACCAGGACGACATCATCCTCGTGCCGATCGCGACCGCGCGCAGCCGCGTGCTGGGCACGGCGAGCCTGGCCAAGCAGCGCGCCGTGAGCACCATCTGGGTCAAGGTCGCGGAGGGCTACGACACCAAGCGCGTCGAGGAGCAGGTGCGCGCGCTGCTGCGCCAGCGCCACCGTCTGCAGCCCGGCGCCGAGGACGATTTCTCGCTGCGCAACCTGGCCGAGCTCATGGCCGCGCAGGAGGCCTCGAGCCGCGTGCTGGCGCTGCTGCTGGCGGCGGTGGCCTCGGTGTCGCTGGTGGTCGGCGGCATCGGCATCATGAACATCATGCTGGTGAGCGTCACCGAGCGCACGCGCGAGATCGGCCTGCGCATGGCGGTCGGCGCGCGCACCCGCGACATCCTCGGCCAGTTCCTGGTGGAGGCCGTGACGCTGTCGCTCATTGGCGGGCTGATCGGCGTGCTGCTCGGCGTCGGCGCGGCGCTGGCCGTCGCGCGCTTCGCCGGCTGGCAGGTGCTGCTCTCGGGCGAGGCCGTGGCGCTGGCGGTAGCCTTCGCGCTGGCGATCGGCGTGTTCTTCGGCTTCTATCCCGCGCGCCGTGCCGCGCGCCTCAATCCGGTGGAAGCGCTGCGCTTCGAATGATGCGGCGCGCCCTTCGCTGGCATATCGCAGGCCTGCTGGTGGTGCTGGCGGCGACGGTCGCCCTGTACGCGCCGTTCCTCGGCAATCCGCTGGTGTTCGACGACAAGCTGTTCTTCTCCGGGCGCCTGTTTGCCCACTACGCCACGCATCCGCTCGGGCTCGACCTGCGCCTGCCGGCGTACTTCTCGCTCACCATGACCGAAGTGATCTGGGGCGGCGTCGTCGCGCAGCGCACGGTCAGCCTCGTCCTGCACGCGGCCTGCGCGCTGCTCCTCTACAGGCTGCTCGTGAACGCGCAACGCCTCGCGCTGCCCGTGTCCGCGGAGACGGATGTGGTCGCGCGCGCGGCGCTCGGCGCCGGGGCGTTTGCGCTGCATCCGGTCGCGGTCTACGGCGCGGGCTACCTCGTCCAGCGCAGCATCGTGATGGCGACGCTCTTCTCGCTCGCCTGTGCCCTGCTCTTCCTTCGTGGCCTGCGACGCCGCGCCTACGCCGACGCGCTTTCCGCGGCGCTCGGCTTCTCGCTGGCCGTGCTGTCCAAGGAGCACGCCGTGCTGCTGCCGGCGGCGCTCCTGCCGCTTGCGGCGCTGGCGCGGCCCGAGCCCCGGTTCGCCCTGCGCTATGTCGCGCTGTTCGGCGCTGCCTGCGCGCCGGCGGCGCTGTTCGTAGTCGCTCGCTCGCTGCGCATTCTCGGCGGCGTGTACGAGGAAGCCGCCGGCGCCGTCGCGGCGCAGATCGTAGCGGCGGGGGGCGGCGACGCGCTCACCCCCTCGCTCGCGTTGAGCGCCGTGACGCAGGCCGGCCTGTTCTTCAAGTACCTGGCCCTTTGGTTCTGGCCTGACACGGGCGCGATGTCGATCGACTTGCGCGTCGATTTCCTCGCCGGCTGGACGCCGGCCTGGATCGCGATCAAAGTGGCCGCGTTCGCGGCGTGCGGCGCGGTGGGCGTGTGGCTCGTGCGGCGCGGCGGCGCCGCCGCGCTCGCGGGCGGTGGCCTGCTGTTCGCATGGATGCTGTTCTTCGTGGAGTTCACCACGGTGAAGCTGCAGGAGCCGTTCGTGCTCTACCGCAGCTACCTCTGGGCGCCGGGGTACGCGCTGATGCTGGTCGCAGCCCTGTCGCCCCTGCGCTGGCGGGCCGTCACCGCGCTGGGTATTGCCGCTTGCACCTTCCTCGCGTACGCCGCGCACGACCGGCTGACGTCGTTCTCCGACCCGCTCGCCCTGTGGACCGACGCGGTGGCGAAGCTCCCCGAATCCCGGGTGCCATGGGGCTCGCGCACCCTGTACGGCGCCGGCCGCGAGTACCTGTACGCCGGAGACCACGCGAAGGCGCTCGCAGTGACCGAAACCTGCGTGCGCCGCTATCCGCAGACCGCGCAGTGCGTCTACGCGCGCGGCGTGGTGCACCTGCAGATGAAGTCGTTCGAGGCGGCGCGCGCCGATCTCGAGCGCGCGATCGAGATGCTGCCGAAGACTGGCATCCAGTATCACCGCCTGGGCCTGGCGCTCGAATGCCTCGGCCGGTTCGACGAGGCGAAGGAGAACTACCGGCTCGCGGAGCGCTTCGGCTTTCGCGGCGGGCAGATGGAATTGCAGCGCCTCGAGGCGCTGCCGCAGCCGCCGCCGCGCGGCAAGCTCGCGCCGGCTTGCCGCTAGGGCAAAAAAAAGCGCCCCGAAGGGCGCTTTCTGGACTTCTCTCGCCGAGGATTACGCGCCGCGGCAGGAGCCCGGCAGGTACTTGGCGGCAAGTGTCGTGCCGTCGGTGGTGTTGCCGCACCGCCAGCCGAACAGGCCTTCGCCCATGTTCGAGGCAACCGTCGCCGGCGTCGTGGCGTTGAGCACCAGCGGCACCAGCGTCACGATCCCGCCGTTCACCGTCGCACTGATGCCGGTAATCGTGGCCGTCACCTTGCCGTCGTCGTCGGTCGCGATGGACGAAACATACTTCGACGTGTTGCCGCTCTCGCAGCCCCAGTTCGAGGCGCCCGGAGGCGTGCCGCCGGTCTGATAGACCTCGGTGATCGACGTACGGCAAGCGCTCATGGCCAGCAGCACCTCGGACACCTTCGCCCGGACGGTGTAGTCCTGGTACGCGGGGAGCGCCACCGCGGCCAAGATGCCGATGATCGCGACCACGATCATCAGCTCGATCAGCGTAAAGCCCTGTTGCAGGCGTTTCATGTAACTTCTCCTTTCGGTTGAAGACAGGCGGCAGCGCCGCTTGACAGGAGTCAAGCAAACCATATGCCATGCCAGAAAGTTGCCAAAAACCTCACCGATTCATGCGCTAACAGGCCTCTGCGGTGACCGAATCCGGCACCCCCTGACCATTCTCGCCCTGCCCTTGGCCCCTCCTTCTGTGGCAAATTTCGCATGGCCCACGTAGCGCCCGGATCGCTGCTGGAGCGCCTGTTCGGCATGCGCGGCAGAAAGTCTCGCCGCCTGCTCGCCTTGGGCAAGGCGAGTGAGCAGGCCGGTCGGCTCGAAGAGGCGCGCGACCGGTACCGGGCCGCGGTCGCGGCCGCGCCTACGCACGCCGCCCACCTCAACCTCGGGATCGTGCTGGAGGCCCTCGGCGACCCCCTTGCGGCAGCGCAGGAGTTCGACAGCGCCCTGGCGCTCGAGCCGGGAGAGCCGTTTGCCTCGTACAACCTCGGACGCCTGCTCTATACGCAGGGTGCGCTGGAGCGCGCGGAGAGCCTGCTCAGAGCCGCTCTGCGCGGCCGCGCAGCGTTTCCCGAGGCACTGGTGGTCATGGCGAGCGTGCTCGAGGCGCGCGGCGAACTTGCGCAGGCCGCCTCGACCCTGCAGCAGGCGATCGGGCTCCGCCCGGACTACGCCGGCGCGCTGCGAAACCTCGGGATGCTGCTCTGCCGCCTCGAGCGCTGGAGCGAAGCGCTACCCGTTTTGCGCCGTGCGCTCGAGGCCGACGCCGCCGACGCCGACGCCCTTTACTGGCTCGGCAACGCGCTGATCCGGGAGGCCAGGCCGGAGGAGGCCCTTACTGCCTACCGGAGCGCCGCAGCGCAGCGACCGACCTTCGCCGAAGCATGGTGCAACCTCGGCAACCTGCTCTGCGGCCGGGGCTCACTGGACGAGGCAGGCCGTTGCCTGCAGAAGGCCCTGGAACTGAAGCCCGACTACGCCGATGCGCACGTCGGCATGGGCAACGTCCTGGGCGCCAGCCAGCGGCCGGAGGACGCCGAGCAGTGCTTCCGCCGGGGAATCGCGCTCGATCCGGCGATCGCCCAGGCGCATGTGAACCTCGGCATCGTGCTCTGGCAGCAAGGCAGCTGGCGCGAGGCGATCGAGAGCTGCCGCGCCGCGATCGCGCTCAGCCCGGGCGCGCCGGAAGCGCGGTGGGCACTCGCCATGTGCCATCTGCCCGCGGTGCGCGAGCCCGGCGACGATCTGCCCGGGGTGCGCGCGCGGTTCGCCGAGCAGCTCGGCGAGCTCGAGCGCTGGTTCGACGCCGGGCGCAGCGGCCTGGGACCGCTCGCCCTCGGCGTGGCGCAGCCCTTCTGGCTCGCCTACCAGGACGAGCTCAACCGCGAGCTGCTCGAGCGCTACGGCCGCCTGTGCGCGCGGCTCATGCAGTCCTGGCAGGCCGGGCGCGCCCCGCGGCCGGTGGCGCAGCGCGCACCCGGAGCGCTGCGCGTGGGCGTGGTGTCGCAGTACTTCCGCTCGCATTCGGTGTGGAGCGCGATCATCAAGGGCTGGTTCCGGCAGCTCGACCCGCGACGCTTCGCGCTGAACGCGTTCTGCCTCGGCGCGCACGAGGACGCCGAGACGCGCTACGCGCGCTCGCGCGCGGCGCGCTTCGAGCAGGGACACCTCGGCCTGGAACGCTGGGTCGAAGTCATCGCCGACGCGCAGCCGGACGTGCTGATCTATCCGGAGATCGGCATGGACCCGATGAGCCTGAAGCTCGCCAGCCTGCGGCTCGCGCCGGTGCAGGCGGCCTCGTGGGGCCACCCCGAGACGACTGGATTGCCCACGATCGACTACTTCTTCTCGGCGGCGGGCCTGGAGCCGCCCGGGGCCGAGGCGAACTACAGCGAGCGGCTCGTGCGCCTGCCGAACCTGGGATGCTGGGTCGAGCCCGAGGCGGCGCAGGCGCGTCCGCCCGACCTCGAGGCCTGGGGCATCGAGCCCGGGGTGCCGCTGCTGCTGTGCCCCGGATCGCCCTTCAAGTACGCCCCGGAGCGGGACCGGGTGCTCGCCGAGATCGCGCGGCGGCTGGGCCGCTGCCGGATGCTGTTCTTCACCCACCGCACCGGCGCGCTGTCGCGCAAGCTGGAGGCGCGGCTGCGCGCGGCGTTCGCCGCGCACGGCGTGCAGTTCGAGCGCTGCGCCCGCTTCGTGCCCTGGCAGGAGCGCGACGCGTTCTACGGCCTGCTCGAGTGCGCCGACGTCTACCTGGACACGCTCGGCTTCTCCGGATTCAACACCGCGCTGCAGGCGATCCAGTGCGGGCTGCCGGTGGTGGCGCTGGAGGGCGGCTTCCTGCGCGGCCGGCTGGCGAGCGGCATCCTGCGGCGCATCGGGCTCGAGGAGCTGGTCGTTGCGAACGAAGCCCAGTACGTCGAGCTCGCGCTGCGGCTCGCCGGCGACCCGGGCTACCGCGACGCGGTGCGTGCGCGCATCGTGTCGCGGCGCGACCTGCTGTTCGGCGACGCCGCGCCGATCCGCGCCCTGGAGGACTTTCTCGAGGGCGCCGCCGCCTAGTTGACGCACTCCAGGTAGACCGTGCGCCCCAGTTCCACCAGCTCGTTGCCGCCGCTCGGAAAGCGGCGGTAGAACTGCTCGCAGATCGGGCGCAGGGGCACCCGGCGCGTCACGCTGTCGGCAGTGCCCGGCCGCACCCGGATCTCGGCGGTCACCTGCGCGACCTGCTGCAGCGGGAAGCGGCTCGACAGCCGCAGCAGCAGGTCCCAGTCCTCGGCGCAGGGCAGGCTCTCGTCGAACGTGCCGTAGCGCTCGAAGCACTCGCGCCGCATCCCCCAGTTCGCCGTGGGAATCAGGTTGCGGACCTGCAGCATGGCGTGCGAGACGCGGTACTCGCGCGGCGTCCCGCGCCGCATCTCGACGCGCCGGCCGTCGACGATCCTCTCTTCCACGGCGACCGAGCGCGTATAGGCGAACGGCGCGCCGCTGGCGCGCAGTTGCGCCACCAGCGCCGCCAGGTGCTCGGGCAGATACAGGTCGTCGTCGTCGAGGAACGCCATGATCTCGCCGCGCGCTTCGCCGAGCGCGCGGTTGCGCGCGGCGGCGGCGCCGCACGAGCGCGGCTCGTTGAGCAGCGTGGTCCTGCCGCCGAGCGCGGCAGGCAGCGAAGCGAGCACGTGCGCTACATCCTCGCCGCCGTCGTTCACCACCAGGATCTCCCAGCGGCCGTAGCGCTGCCGCGCCACCGACTCGAGCGCACCGCGCAGCATCGCCGGCCGGTTGCGCGTAGGGATGATCACGCTCACCAGAGGCTCGGGGCCCAGCGGCGCGAGCGCGGGCAGCGCGCCATGCTCGGGCTCCTGCTGCAGGATGCTGAGCAGCACCCACAGCAGCGCGTCGTTGACCTCGCGGTCGCCGGGGCTCAGCCGGCGCGCCTCGAGCAGCGCGGGCATCGCCTCGCGCGGCCGGCCCTGGTAGGCGAGCGACAGCGCGACGTTCAGGTGCGCGTCGCGCAGATCGGGCCTCAGTTGCGCCGCCCTGCGGAAAGCGCTCTCCGCCTGGCGGTCCTGGTCGAGCATGCCATGCGCCCTGCCCAGGGCGAACCAGGCTTCGACATCGGTCGGCAGCCGCGCGGTCAGCTGCTCGAGCACCTCGATCGCCGCCGCCGCCTGGCCTTGCCCGATCAGCGCGTGCGCGCGATCGAGTTCCGGCGCCCGGCTCAGGGCGTGTACCCCGGGATCTTGGATTCGTCGACCTCGTCGATCTGCTCGGGATCGAGGAACGTCTCGGCGTAGCGCTGGTACACCTTGCGCCGCACGAACACGTCGAACAGCTCCGGATCGATGTGGCCGTTCTGGCTGAAGCGGCCGAGGATCTCGAGAGACTCCGAGAGCGTCTTGCCCTTCTTGTAGGGCCGGTCCTTGGCGGTCAGCGCCTCGAAGATGTCGGCGATGCCCATCACGCGCGCCTGCACGGACATCTGCTCGCGCGTCAGGCCCTTGGGATAGCCCTTGCCGTCCATGCGCTCGTGGTGCCCGCCCGCGTACTCCGGCACGTTCTTCAGGTGCCTGGGCCAGGGCAGCGACTCCAGCATCTTGATGGTGGCGACGATGTGGTGGTTGATGACTTGGCGCTCCTCGCCGGTCAGCGTGCCGGCGCGGATCGTCAGGTTCTTCACCTCGTCCTCGGTGAGGAACTTGGCCTCGTGCCCCGAGACGTCGGTCCACCGGTACTCGGCGATGCGCTGCACGCGCTCGACGTCCTCCTCGCGCATGCGCTCGCCGCCGATGTTGGCCGCGCGCAGGAACGAGCGGTCCTCCTCGATCTGGCGCAGCACCTCGCGCCAGCGCTTCTTGCCCTTGGCGGTGTTGTCGCGCAGCATCGCGATCTCGGCATCGCGCTTCAAGACTTCGAAACGCGTGTCGATGAGGTGGATTCGATCGTAGATGGTCTCCAGCTTGGTCGCCTTGTCCACCACGTGCACCGGGGTGGTCACCTTGCCGCAATCATGCAGCAGGCCCGCGATCTTCAGCTCGTAGCGGTCCTTGTCCGTCATGTGGAAGTCGCGCAGCGGGCCGTCGGCGGTTTCGTTCACCGCCTCGGCCAGCATCATGGTGAGCGCCGGCACGCGCTGGCAGTGCCCGCCGGTGTAGGGCGACTTCTCGTCGATCGCGGTGTTGATCATCGCGATGAAGGACTCGAACAACTGCTCGAGCTGGTTGATGAGCATGCGGTTCGTGAGCGCGATGGCCGCCTGCGAAGCGAGCGACTCCGCCAGCCGCTGGTCGGCCGGCGAGAAGGGGACGATCTCGCCGGTCCTCGGGTCCTGGGCATTGATCAGCTGCAGCACGCCGATGATCTCGCGCTCGTGGTTCGCCATCGGCACGGTGAGGAAGGACTTCGAGCGGTAGCCCGTCTTCTTGTCGAAATTGCGCGTGCCGGTGAAGTCGAAGCCGTCGGCCGTGTAGGCATCGGCGATGTTCACCGTCTGGCCGGTGAGCGCCGCGTAGGCCGCGACCATGCTGTGGTTGGGCTTGCCCTCCTTGTCGTGCAGGTGAATGGGATAGAACGGCACGGGCGCGCCGGTCGTGCCGCCGAGGTAGTACTGCAGGCTGGAGGTGCGCACGATCTCGAAGCGCAACGTGCCGTCCTCGGCCAGGCGGTACAGCGTGCCGCCGTCGGCGCGCGTGATGGTCTTGGCCGCAGTGAGGATGGACTCGAGCAGCCGGTGGATGTCGCGCTCGGCGGACAGCGACGCGCCGATGGCGTGCAGCTGCTCCAGGCGCTGCACCAGGTCGTCGGGCGCGCGGCTCTCGGCGCGGACCGGAGGATTCGTGTCGTCGAGGAGGTGGGTCATGCGCGCGCCGGGCGAGGGCACGTCACTTGATGCAGACCGACCGCACTTCCTTGATGTGGGTGACCCCCATCAGGCACTTCTCCATGCCGTCCTGCTTGAGCGTGCGCATACCCTCCTCCAGGCAGATGGCGAGCATCTCGGCCACCCGCGCGTGCTCCTGGATCGCCTTCTTCAGGCGGTCCGAGGCGAGCAGCAGCTCGTGCAGGCCGCAGCGTCCCTTGAAGCCGCTGCCACCGCACTTGTCGCAGCCCACCGGCTTGTAGAACGTCAGCTGGCCCTTGTCGTTGCCGTACAGGCGCACCCACTCCTTGTAGACGCCCTCCATGGCGCCCTTGGGGTCGGCCCTGAAGCGCGACGTATGCTGCAGCTCGTCGCAGTACTCGCGCAGGAACGCGGTGAGCTCCGCGGGCTCCGGCGCGTACGCCTGCTTGCAGCTGCACAGGCGCCTGGCGAGGCGCTGCGCGAGGATGCCGAGCAGCGCGTCCGAGAAGTTGAAGGGGTCCATGCCCATGTCGAGCAGGCGGGTGATCGACTCCGGCGCCGAGTTGGTATGCAGCGTGGCGAACACCAGGTGGCCGGTGAGCGAGGCCTCGATGCCGGTCGCCGTGGTCTCCTTGTCGCGCATCTCGCCGACCATGATGATGTCCGGGTCGGCGCGCAGGAACGCCTTCATCACGGTGGCGAAGTCCAGGCCGGCCTTCTTGTTGACCTGCACCTGGCGCAAGCCCTTCTGCGTGATCTCGACCGGATCCTCTGCGGTCCAGATCTTCGTGTCCGGTGTATTGAGGAACTTGAGCACCGAGTGCAGCGTCGTCGTCTTGCCCGAGCCCGTGGGACCGCAGACGAAGAACAGGCCGTAGGGCTTGCTGACGGTGTTCTTGAGGTTCACCTCGTTCACCTTGGTGAAGCCCATCTTGTCGAGCGGAATCGGCTCGCCGGCAGCCAGAATCCGCATGACGATGTCCTCGACGCCGCCCGCGGTCGGGATGGTCGCCACGCGCAGCTCGATGTCGAGCGGCCCGAACTTCTTGAACTTGATCTTGCCGTCCTGCGGCCGGCGCTTCTCCGAGATGTCCAGGTCGCACATGATCTTGATGCGCGCCGCGATCGCCGAGCGGTAGCTCGCCGGCACCTCGATGTACGGCCCGAGCGAGCCGTCCTTGCGGAAGCGGATCTCGGTCTTCGCCTTGCCCGGATAGGGCTCGACGTGGATGTCCGAGGCGCCCTGGTTATAGGCGTCGACGATCACTTTGTTCACGAGCTTGACCAGCTCGTTGTCCGCGGCGGCCGAGGCCTCGTCCGCGCCCCCCTCGCCCACGGTCTCGCCTTCCTCGTCCATGGTGGACAGCAGGTCGCCGATGTCCCCCATGTCCATCGACTCGGCGCCGTAGAACTGGTTGATCGTCTCCTTGAACTCGCGCTGCGTGGTGACGCGGTAGACGATGCGCGCCTTGGGGAACACGTTGGCGGCGATGCGCGAGCTGCGGATGCGCTCTGGATCGACGCACAGCACCACCAGCCCCTCCTTCGTGTCGTCGATCGGCAGCCACTGGTTCTGCTCGACGTACTCGCGCTTCAGGTTCTTCAGCAGCTCCATCGGCTTGACGCGGTCCGACTTGAACGACTCGTAGGGCACGCCGAAGAACTTGGACAGCGCCGCGCCGATCGCCGGGATCTTGACCTGGAACTCCTCGGTCAGCACCTGCTCGATGTCCACCGCCTTCTTGCGCGCCTGGCGCGAGGCGAGCTCGAACTCCCCGGCCGACAGCACCGCGTCGGAGATCAGGTAGTCGTACTTGGTCTTGACCAGCGCCGGCTTCTGCCGCTGGCGGAAGGCGATCGCCAGCGTCTGCGCCAGCTCGGCGACGCCGTCCTCGGCGAGCGCGCCGAACGGCACGCCCGCCTTGTTGTTGATGATCTGGATGACGCCAATCAGCTCCTGGTTCTGGTTGTCGACGATCGGCGCCACCAGCATCTGCTTGGTGCGGTAGCCGGTGCGCTTGTCCACCTCCTGCAGGAAGCGCAGGTTGGGGTTGAGCGACTTCAGCTCGGCGTCGTCGTAGACGTCGCGGATGTTGACCGTGCGCTTGGCCAGCGCGACGAAGCCGGCGATCGAGTGCTCGGCCACCGGCAGCTTCAGGTCCTTGAACGAGTTGAGGCCGGTCTTGACCTTGGAGACGATCGCCTGCTTGTCGTCCGAGACCGAGTAGATCGTCAGGCGGTCGGCGTTGAACAGCACGCAGACGTCCGCGCTCACCTCGAGCATGATCTCGTCGATGTTGGAGGTGGCGTGGATCTTGTTGGTGACCGCCTGCAGCTGCTTCTGGAAGGCGAGCCGGATGTTGACGTCGGCCTGCGGCCCTGCCTGGTGGCTGAGTACGGCACTCATCGTGGACCCCTCGGATCGAACCGGACTATGCTATCCCCCAGTCGACAAACATTCAACCGCCATTGCCCTGATTTTAGGGCTGTTTTTCACATCCGGGCGGCCGCGGGCGGTCAAAATTCGAAAACCTGGTTGTTCTGCAGCATGCGCGGCTGGATGCGACCCGAGGACTCCTCGATCTCCTGCATGGTCAGCTCGGTCTCGCCGGGCTTCAGGTGGGTGACGTAGATCTCCGCTTCGCGCTCGAACTTGACCAGCTCCTCGGCGAGCATGGACGGGCACAGGTGCTTGGACAGCTCGGCCAGGTCGCGCTCCTTGTTGGCGAAGGCCGTCTCGATGATCAGGTACTTCAGGTTGTCGATGCGGTTGACGATCTGCCAGAGCGCGTCGTTCGGCCCGGTGTCGCCGGTGAACACGAGGCTGCCCGCGCCGCTGTCCAGCAGGAAGCCGACCGCGGGCACGGTGTGCACCGCCGGCAGCGGCGTGAACGCGCGCCCGGCGAGCGACACCGTGCGTCCCAGCTCGATCTCCTCATAGCGCATGAAGGGCGCCTCGGGCGACGGAATCTGCGTGAAGTCCGGCCAGATCTGCCAGTTGAAGATGTGGTCCTTGAGGATGGCGATGGTCTCGCGCGTGGCGTGCACGAGGATCGGCCGGGCGCGCATGCCCCCCACCGTGTCGGCGATGAAGGCGATCGAGGCGACGTGGTCGAGGTGCGAGTGGGTGATGAAGATGTGGTCCACCAGCGCGAGCTCGGCGAGCGACAGGTCGCCCACGCCCGTGCCCGCATCGAGCAGCACGTCCCCGTCGACGAGGAACGACGTCGTTCGCATGTGCCGGCCACCGATGCCGCCCGAGCAGCCGAGGACGCGCAGCCGCATGGCTATTTCTCGTCGAACGCGGTCACGCCGTCCCAGCCGGCCGGCGGCGGACTACGGCGCAGCGCGGCCACCCGGTCCTCGTACACGGCGTACAGGCCGCAGTCGGGATCCATGCGCCGCAGATTGAGCAGGCCGACCTCCACCTGATCCCAGGCTTGCGCGCGGTAGGCGCGCAGCGCCTGGTTCCAGAGCTTGAGCTCCTCCTGCCGCTTGCGGTCGACCTCGGACTCCAGCCCCAGCGGCTCGTAGATGGTCACCGCCTCGTCCTTGCCCTTCACCTTGATGCGGTCGACCTCCCGGAACACCACGTCCTTCACCTGGCTGCGCGTCGACTCGCCCACGAGGATGCCGACGCCGTAGCCCTTGGTGCGCCCTTCCAGGCGCGAGGCGACGTTCACGGGATCGCCCATCACCGTATAGGCGCGGCGCACGCGCGAGCCCATGTCGCCGACGCGCACGTTGCCCGAGTTCAGGCCGACGCCGATGTTGAGCGTCGGCCAGCCGCGCGCGGCGAAGCGCGCATTGAGCGCCTCGCGCTCCTTCTGCATGTCGAGCGCGGCGAGCACGCCGTTCCTGGCGTGCTGCGCGTCCTCCACCGGCGCGCCCCAGAACGCCATGATGGCGTCGCCGATGTACTTGTCGAGCGTGCCGCGATGCTGGCTGCGGATGATGCCGCTCATCGCGGTGAGATACTCGTTGATGTACTCGCGCAACTCCTCGGGCCGGAGCGCCTCGGAGATGCTGGTGAAGCCGCGCACGTCGGAAAAGAGGATCGTCAGCTCCGCGGCGCGCGGCTCCATGTTGTACTTTTGCGGGTCGCGCGCCATCTCGTCGACCAGCTCGGGCGGCACGTACTGGCCGAACAGCTCGGTGAACTGGCGCTTGGAGCGCGCCTCGACGAAATAGCCGTAGGCCATGTTCACGGTGTACAGCGCCGCGGTCATCAGGACCGACGCGGCGAGCGGCAGCACCATGTCGGCCTGCGTCCAGACCGCGACGTTCATCCCGGCGATCACGCTCATGCCGGCCACCGTCAGCAGGGTGGCCCACAGCGGCGCGAGCAGCGGGATGAGCAGCGAAAGCGCCACGCCGCCGATCAGCAGCAGGACCACTTCCGCGCCGAGCATGTAGGGCGGCTTGAGCTTCACCTTGCGGTCGAGCATGCCGGCGATCAGGTTGGCGTGCACCTCGACGCCCGGGTAGACGCTGTCCACGGGCGTGGAGCGCAGGTCCTTCAGTCCCGGCGCCGTCGTGCCGACGAGCGCGATCCTGCCTTTCAGGCGATCCGCCGGCATGCGCTCGGCGAGCACGTCGGCGAGCGACACGTAGGCGAAGCTGCGCTGGTGACCGCGGTAGGGGATGAGCGCGCTCGCGGTCTCGTCCACCGGAATGGCGAGTTCCCCGACCTGCAGCCACTCCAGCCCGGAATAGCCGCGCTGCAGGAAGCGGTCCGGGGCATAGCCCGGCTCCACTTTGGGAAAGCCGAGGATGGTGCGCACCATGGCGAGCGACAGCGCCTCGTAGTACGCGCCGTCCAGCTCCGCGATCAACGGCACGCGGCGCACCACGCCGTCCGCATCGGTGATCGGGTTGAAGTGCCCCGCGCCTGCGGCGTTCTTGAGGAACTCCGGCAGGTTGCCGCCGTATCCGGTCCAGGTCGTGAAAGGGATGTTGCGCCCGCGGAACGTTCCCTTGGGCAGCACGGGTTCCGGGATCGCCCCGGTGCGCTTCGCGTCCTTCTCGCTGTTCAGGTAGTAGCCGAACACGACCGGCTTGCCCTTGATCGCCTGCGCGAACAGCGCGTCGTAGTCCAGCCCCGGGCGCAGCTCGGCATACTGCTGCCGGAACTGCGGCACGTCCTTCATCGGCCCTTCCGCCAGCCGGTCGAGGACCCGGATTCCGGACGAATAGTCGGGCTCGGCGAACACCACGTCGAGGCCGACGATGGCGGCCTGGTACTTGCCGAAGAGCTTTTCGACCAGCTCCGCCAGCCGGTCGCGGGGCCAGGGCCAGCGCCCGACTTCTTCCAGGCTCTTCTCGTCGATGTCGAGGATGACGATGCGCTCGTCGACGCCGCCCGGCATGGTCAGCCGCAGCCGCGCGTCGTAGATGATGTCGTCGAGCTGCGTGATGAACGGGACGTTGTAGTACTTGGCGGCGTGCCCGATGAAGAACAGCGTGATGGCCAACCCGAGCGCGATGCGGACGATGTGCTGTTTCATGCAGGCTCCGTCGGGCCGGCGGGGCCGCGTGCGGGGCGCCGTGTCGCCCCGCGAATCATCCCTTCAGGAAGAACTCCATCTTGACGCCGGCCAGCTCGATCACGTCGTGGTCTTTCAGGGCGTGCGGCGCGGTGCCGATCGCATGGCCGTTGACCGTAGGCGGGTTTGCGCCCTCGACGTGCGTGATGAAGTAGCCCTGCGGGCGGCGCGTGAGCACCGCGACCTGCACGCCGGGCTTGCCGAGCGTGGTGAGCGGCTTGGCGAGCTCGAGCTCCTTGCCGGCGTTGCCGCCCGAGAGGATCTGGATGGCGCCGAGCGGATGGCCGCTCCTCGGGGCCGCGGCCGGCGCGGGGGCGGCCGCGGGCGGCGGCGTGGGGGTCGGCGTGTGCATGGCGTGGGTCGGCGTTCTCGCGTCGCGGTCCACGGTGCCCGCCGCGGACGCGCTCGCGGCGACCTGCTGCGCGGCGCTCGCGCGCGCGGCTTCCGCCCCGCCCGCGCCCATGGCCTTGGCCTGGTCGGCAGCCGCCTTCATGGCCGACGGGCGCAACACCATGGTCTTCTCGAAGTCCGCCTTCTCGGCGGTGGCCGCCGGCGCCGGCGCCTCGCCGACGAACTTCAGCCGGTACTTGCCGAGCTCGACCACGTCGTTGTTCTGCAGGAAATGCTTCTTGACCGGGTTGCCGTTGACCAGCGTGCCGTTGGTGCTGCCGAGGTCCTCGAGGAAGCAATCGTTCAGGATGGTGACGATGACGGCGTGCTCGCCGCTCACCGCCAGATTGTCGATCTGGATGTCGTTGTGCGGTTTGCGACCGATGGTGGTGCGCTCCTTGGTCAAGGGGATTTCCTTGAGCACCAACCCGTCCATGCTGAGTATCAGTTTCGCCATAGCCGACCCCTGGAGCCTATTTTAGCCAACCCAGAAACTTCCCCATCACGCCGCGCGCGGCAGGGTACTCCCGCAGGACGCGCACGAGTATAACCGAAACGTTGTCTTTGCCGCCGTTGTCATTGGCCATCTGCACGAGCTGCTGCGCGGCGAGCTTGAGGTTTGCGCCGAGCGCCTCCAGCGTCATGCTGATGTCGTCGTCCTCCACCATGTCGCACAGCCCGTCCGAGCACAGCAGGTAGATGTCGCCTGTGCGGGTGTCGTACTCGTGCATCTCCGGCTCCACCGACGGATCGATGCCGAGCGCCTTGGTGACGAGGTTCTTGTGCTGCGCGTGCTTCGCCTGCTCGGCCGTGATCAGGCCCGAGTCGATCTGCTCCTGCAGCAGCGAGTGGTCGCGCGTCACCTGCGTCAGCTCGCCGTCGCGCATGCGGTACAGGCGCGAATCGCCGAGGTGCGCGACCAGCGCCTTGTTGTCGTAGAACAGGCACACCACCAGCGTGGTGCCCATGCCCGCGTATTGCGGCTGGCTCTGCGCGGCGTGGTAGATGGAGGCGTTCGCCTTCATCACCTGCTCGCGCACCAGCTCGCCCGCCAGGACCCTGTTGGTCTGCGGGTCGATCTCGTGCGGCTGCACCTTGGCCAGCAGCTGCTGCATCTCCGTGGTGATCACGGTGGTGGCCATGCCGCTCGCCACCTCGCCCGCGTTATAGCCGCCCATGCCGTCGGCCAGCACCACCAGCCCGTTTGCAGGGTCCGATGCGATCGAGTCCTCGTTATGCGAGCGGACCATGCCGGGGTCCGTGCACGAGGCGATTTCCAGGGACTGGCTCAGATCCATGCGCGCTAGAGCTCGATGTCGACGCTCTTCGGCGCGCCGGAAGGCGCCGCGGGCCCGGCGCCGCCGGACGCCACGCGCAGCGCCGCCGCGAACTCCTCGCCCGTCTGGAAGCGCTGGTCGGGATTCTTGGCGAGCGCGCGCGCCAGGAACGCGACCAGCCCGGCCGGCACCCTGGGATTGACTGCCAGGATGTCGGCCGGCGGCTCGTTGGCGATCTTGTACATGAGCTGCGCCATCGACTCGCCTTCGAACGGCAGCCTGCCGCACAGCAGCTGGTACAGGCTCACGCCGAGCGAGAACAGGTCGGAGCGCCCCTCGATCTTCTTGCCGGCGAGCTGCTCCGGCGACATGAACGAGGGCGTGCCGAGCACCATGCCGGTCTTGGTCTTGGAAGAGTCGGTGAGCCGCGCGATGCCGAAGTCGGTCAGCTTCAGCATGTCGGACTCGGCGTGGTACATCATGTTCGCGGGCTTCACGTCGCGATGCACCACGCCCTGCTTGTGCGCGTAGCCGAGCGCATCCGCCGCGCGCGCCACGATGGACACCACCTTGGGCACCGGCAGCAGGTTGCCGGCCTTCACGTACGGCGCGAGGTCACCGCCCTTCAGCAGCTCCATGGCGATGTAGCAGAAGTCGTGCTCCTCGCCGGTGTCGTAGATGGTGACGATGTTCGGGTGCGACAGCCGTCCGGCCGTCTCCGCCTCGCGGAAGAAGCGCTCCTTCACCTCGGCGAGCTCGTCGGCCTCGAACTCCTGCGACAGCGCCATGGTCTTGATCGCCACCTCGCGACCGATCTTCGGGTCCTTGCCGAGGTACACCACCCCCATGGCGCCCTTGCCCAGCTCCTTTTGCACCTCGAAGCGGCCGAACTTCGGCTTCTCGCCGGCCGCGAGATTCAGCGTGCCGCCGGGATGGCTCGAGCCGGCGCCGAGGATCACGGTCTCGGAGAGCTGCTTGGCGCGCGCCATGCGTCCCTCGAGGTCGCGGAATTTCGGGTCGTACTCGTGCATGTGGCGGAATACCGACTCGGCCTTGTTGAACTGGCGCTTCCTCTCGAAGTCGAGCGCCAGGTTATACAGATTGTCCATCACCGCGCCCGACATCGGCACCTGGCGGAACTTGTCCCAGGCGAGATCGAGCTGCCCCTGCGCCTGATAGGCGATGCCGAGCATGCGATTGGACTCGGCGGAGGACTCGTCGGACTTCACTTTCGCCGCTTCGGTGACGATGAAGCGCTTGGAAACGAGCGCCGCGTGGCCGACGACCAGCAGCGTCGCCGGCAGCATGAGCTGCAGCCACATGCCGGCGGACACCATGAGGCCGAAATGCGCGCCGATCAGCGCGGCGAGCAGCGCGCCCGAGGCGAGCAGCGCCGCGCGCGCGTTCAGGCGCGGCAGCAGCACGATCAGGTAGGCGGCGATCGCCAGGCTGGCGGCGAGCTCGACCCAGTGGCTCCACACGGGCACGACGAAGAAGTGCTCCTGCAGCAGCGAGGACACCGTGTGCGCCGAGAGCGTCACCGCCGGCATGCTGGGATTGACCGGCGTCACGAACAGGCTCGACAGCCCCGCGGCGGTCGGGCCAATCAGCACAATCTTGTCGCGGTACTTCTCTGCCGGGATCTTGCCGGTGAACACGTCGAAGAAGGAGTCCTCGGCGAACGCCGGCCTGCCGTCGCGGTCGCTGTAGAAGTACGTGTACATGCGCGCGCTCGGATCGGTCGGCGCCTTGAGGTTGCCGATGCGGATCGCCTCGCCGGCGCTGATGCGGATGTCCGCCGGGCCGAGGTTGAGGCTCCTGGCGACCAGCATGGCGGAAAGCGACGGGTAGTACTCGTCGAAGTAGGTGACAGCCAGCGCTTCCGTGCGGATCGCGCCATCCACGTCTGGAAAGGCGTTCAGGTGGCCGATGGCGGCGGCCGCCTCGCCGATGGGCGCAACGATGGAGATGTCCACCGCGCTGGTCTGCTCGGGAAGGCTGTCCTGCACGCCCTGCAGCTTCACGGCGTTGCGCCGCAGGAACTCGGGCAGCGGCTTGTCCGGCCGGCCGCGCGGGATATCGCCGAAAAAGAGCACCGGCAGCACCACGTTGCCGGCGTCCGACATGCTGCCGGCGAGCTTGCGGTCGGTGTTGAAGTCCTGCTCCGCCGTCTTGAGCATCTCGTGCAGGCGCGCGGTCTCGGGATTGGCCGCGGTGCCCGCCGCGGCCGCGGACTGCAGCGCCCCATCCGTCACCCCGAGCAGACGGGCGATCGTCTCGTTCACCCGCCGGTTCTCCGGCTCCGAGAAGAACACCGTGTAGCCGATGACCTTCGCCTTGGCGCCCGCGAGGGCGTCGATCATCGCCGCGTGCACGTCGCGCGGCCAGGGCCAGCGGCCGATGTTGTCGATGCTCGCCTTGTCGATGGCGATGACCGCGATCTTGTCCGACGGGCTGCGCGAGGTGGCCTGCACCCCCATGTCGTAGGCCTTGCGCTCGAGGCTCGGGATCAGGCCGCTGGAAAGATTGAAGACGGTCACGCCGGCCACGACAAGCAGGCCGAGGAACCAGTCGCTCTTCCAGAATGCGCGCTTCATGCGTGGGCTCTCCCCGATGCTCCGTTGTCGGCTCGAGGCGGCCCGGTCTCCGACAACTCCCCTTGAAACAGCCGTCTAGACCGCATTCTTGCAGTCAAAACTAAGCTGCGTCAAATGCTTACCGAATCAGGTACCGAGGATCTGCCCTGGCTTGAGGGTGCCGCCGGCCAGGAATTCGGCGGCCGTGACCTTCTTGGCATCGCCCAGCTTCACCTTGCCGGCATGGATGCGCCCGCCCTGGGCTGCAATCACCAGGCGGCCGTCCTCGACCCCGAGGATCTCGCCGATCTTGCCCTTCACCGCCCCGAAGGTCCGCACCAGCTCCTTGCGTGAGTCGAACAGCTGCAGCTTGGTGCCCGCCAGGGTCGTCCACGCCCCAGGCGCCGGGTCGCTGCCGCGGATCAGGTTGTGGATGAAATCCACGTGATGCGCCCAGTGGATCTTCGCTTCGGCCTCGCGGAACCAGCCCTCGTAGGACGCCTGCGATTCGTCCTGCGTGACCTCCTTGTGCTTGCCGCCGACGACCAGGTCGGCCGCCTCGAGCATCGCCTGCACGCCCATCGGGAACAGGCGCTCGAAGTACACGTTGCCCAGCGTGTCGTTCTCGCCGATCGGCGTCTTCTTCTGCAGGATCACCGCGCCCTCGTCCAGTCCGTCGGTGGGGCGGAAGATGGTGAGACCGGTCTCCTTGTCGCCGCGCGAGATGGGCCAGTTGATCGACGACGGGCCGCGGTACTTCGGCAGCAGCGACGGATGGTACTGCACGGTGCCATGCTTCGGAATGGCGACGAACTCCTGCGGCGCGAACTGCAGCACGAACGCCATGATGCCGAGGTCGGCGCCGGCATCCTTCATCGCCTGCACGGCCTCGGGCGCGCGCAGCGACTTGAACTGGTGCACCTTGAGGCCCTTCTCCTGGGCGGCCGCGCGCAACGCGTCGGGCCGCGCGCCTTCCTTTTCCGGCGCGCAGAACACCGCCGCCACCTGGTCGCCGCGCGCGAGGAACGCCTCGAGCACGGCCTTGCCGAAATCCTGCTGGCCGACGATCGCGATCTTCATCAGGCGGCCTTCTTGGGCGGCGCCGAGAACGCGCCCGCCTGCTTGAGGGCGCCGATCTTCGCCTCGTCGTAGCCGAGCACCTGCCTGAGCACCTCGTCGGTGTGCTCGCCGAGCGTGGGCGAGCGCTTGATGACCGCGGGCGAGGCCGAGAGCTTGATCGGCATGCCGACGTTGAACCACTTGCCGCGCTGCGGGTGGTCGAGCTCGACCCACATGTCGCGCCCGCGCACGTGCTCGTCGTTGGCGAGGTCCTCGGTGCTCATGATCGGACCGCAGGGCACATCCAGGGGATTGAGGATCGCCATCAGCTCGCGCTTGGTGTGCTTGAGGGCGAACTCGCCGATGATCTCCCACATCTCCGCCTGGTTCTTGCGCCGGTCGGCGATCTTGGCGAACTTGGGATCGGCGGCGAGGCCCGGCATGCCGAGCGCGGGCCCGATGAGGTTGGCGAGCCCCTCCCACACCGCTTCCTGCACCACGATGTAGAGGAAATCGTTCGGGCCGCCCGGCTTGCAGCGGATGGCGTTGCCCAGTTGGCCGCCGCCCGAATCGTTGCCGGCGCGCGGCACCGCGCCCATGCCCTGGTGCGTCGGCACCGAGAACTCGGAGAGCGACTGGCGCGTCAGGCGCTGGTGGTCGCGGAACTTGACGCGGCACAGGTTCATCACGCCGTCCATCATCGCCACCTCGACGTACTGGCCCTGTCCCGTCTTCTCGGCCTGCCGCAGCGCGGCGAGCAGGCCGATGGCGAGATGCAGCCCGGTGCCCGAGTCGCCGATCTGCGCGCCGGTGACGAACGGCGGGCCCTCCGGCACGCCCGTCGTGCTCATCGCCCCGCCCATCGCCTGCGCCACGTTCTCGTAGGCCTTGAAGTCCGAGTAGGGCCCGCTCGAGCCGAAGCCCTTGATCGAGCCCATGACGATCTTCGGATTGATCTCGTGGATCTTCTCCCAGGTGAAGCCGAAGCGGTCCAGCACGCCCGGACCGAAGTTCTCCATGAGGATGTGGCATTCCTTCAACAGGTCGACGAACACCTGCTTGCCCTCGGCGCTCTTCATGTTGACCGTGATCGAGCGCTTGTTGCAGTTGAGCATCGTGAAGTACAGGCTGTCGGCGTTGGGCACGTCGCGGAGCTGACCGCGCGTCGCGTCGCCCGCCGGGTTCTCGAACTTGATGACGTCGGCGCCCATCCAGGCGAGCAGCTGCGAGCAGGTCGGGCCCGCCTGCACGTGCGACATGTCGAGGATGCGGACTCCCTTCAGTGCTTCCATGCGGATCTCCAGAAAAGCTATTTCTTCTTCGCGGTCGGATTCAGGCTCGTGATGCGCCCGCTCTCGGTGCCCGCGGTCTCGTCGATCATCGCGTTGACGAGCGTCGGCCTGCGCGAGCGGATCGCGTCTTCCATGGCCTTCCTCAGCTCGGCCGGCGTCGTGGCGTACACGCCCACGCCGCCGAAGGCCTCCATTAGCTTCTCGTAGCGCGCGTCCTTGACGAACACCGTGGGCGCGACGTCGCCGCCCCGCGGATTGACGTCGGTGCCCTTGTACACGCCATTGTTGTTCATGACCACGATGCACACCGGCAGGTTGTAGCGGCAGATGGTCTCGACTTCCATGCCGGAAAAACCGAACGCGCTGTCGCCCTCGATCGCGATTACCGGCTGCTTGGTGATCACGGCCGCGGCGACGCAATACCCCATGCCGATGCCCATGATGCCCCAGGTGCCGACATCGATGCGCTTGCGCGGCTTGAACATGTCCACGATGCTGCGCGTGAAGTCGAGCGCATTGGCGCCCTCGTTGACGAACATCGCGTCCGGGTTGGCCTTGACGATGTCGCGCACGACGGCGAGCGCGCTGTGGAAGTTCATCGGCGACGGGTTCTTCGCCAGCGTCTCGGCCATCTTGGCGACGTTGCCCTTCTTCTTCTCGGCGACCGCCGCGAGCCACTCGGCGGGCGGCTGCGGCCAGCCGCCGCCCATGCCGGCGAGCAGCGCCTGCACGCACGAGCCGATGTCGCCTACCAGCGGCGCCTCGATGCGCACGTTGCTGTCGGCCTCCTGCGGCGAGATGTCGACCTGGATGAACTTCTGGCCGCCCCAGTCCTTCGCGCCCTTGCCGCCCCAGGTCTTGCCCTTGCCGTGCGACAGCAGCCAGTTGAGGCGCGCGCCGATGAGCATCACGACGTCGGCGCCCGGCAGCGCGAAGGAGCGCGCCGCCGAGGCGCACTGCTCGTGCGTGTCGGGCAGCAGGCCTTTGGCCATCGACATCGGCAGGTAGGGGATGCCGGTCTTCTCGACGAGCGCGCGGATGTCGGCGTCCGCCTGCGCGTAGGCCGCGCCCTTGCCGAGGATGATGAGCGGCTTCCTCGCGCCCTTCAGCAGCTCGAGCGCGCGCTTGACCGCGTCGGGCGCGGGAATCTGGCGCGGCGCGGGGTCCACCACTTCGATGAGCGAGCGCCGCCCGGCCCCGGCCTCGATCGCCTGCGTGAAGAGCTTCGCCGGCAGGTCGAGGTAGACGCCGCCCGGGCGCCCTGAGACGGCGGCGCGGATCGCGCGCGCGATGCCCACGCCGATGTCCTCGGCGTGCAGCACGCGGAAGGCGGCCTTGGCGAGCGGCCGCGCGATGGCCAGCTGGTCGAGCTCCTCGTAGTCGCCCTGCTGCAGGTCCACGACCTCGCGCTCGCTCGAGCCGCTGATCAGGATCATCGGGAAGCAGTTGGTCGTGGCGTGCGCGAGCGCGTTCAGGCCGTTGAGGAAGCCCGGCGCCGAGACCGTCAGGCAGATGCCCGGCCTCTGCGTGAGGAATCCGGCAATCGAGGCCGCGTAGCCTGCGCTTTGCTCGTGACGGAAGGACAGCACGCGCAGCCCTTCCGCCTGCGCCCGGCGCGTGAGGTCGGTGATCGGGATGCCTGGCAGCGCGTAGATCGTGTCGATGCCGTTGAGCTTCAAGGCATCGATCACCAGCTGAGAGGCGTCGATCAGCTGCGTTTGTGCGTCGGTGGCGACTTGGGGTTCGACGGTGCCCATGATGGCCTCCTCGGGAGGATCGCTATGGTAAGAATCGCCCCCCGCGGGGAGCCTTGACTCAGGTCAAGGGTCTAGAATCCCGCCTCCGATGACCGCCTTCCCGAACCATCCGCAGCGCAACAGCATCCGCCTGCAGCTGCGCCAGAACCAGCTCCTGCAGGGCCTCACCAGCGCGCAGTGGAGCGAGCTCGAGCCGATGCTCGCGGTCGCCGATTACCGCAAGGGCGAGCCGCTCGTGCGCCAGGGCGACGAGGAGATGGAGCAGTTCTTCATCCTCGAGGGGATGCTGAAGCGCGTGGTCTCCAACCCCGAGGGGCGCGAGATGATCCTGCGCTTCGCCGCCGAGACGGAGATGGACACCTCCTACGCGGCGTGGCGCCTGAGGACGCCCGTGCCCTATTCCATCGTCGCGGTCACCAAGGTGCGCACCGCCGAGCTGCCCATGCCGCAGTGGGCCGAATTCCTCGAGCGCCACGCCGACGTCAAGCTGCGCTTCGAATACGAGGTCATGAAGCTGATGAGCGAGGTGATGGCGCATACCATCACGCTGCACCTGCTGGACGCCCCGGGGCGGCTGTCGCGCTTCCAAAGGAAGCACCCCGAACTCTCCGGGCGCATCCCGAAAAAGGAGCTCGCCGCCTATCTGAATCTCACACCGGAAACGCTGTCGCGCCTGCGGCAGAAGCTCGGCGAGCCCTAGCGGCCGCGCAGTCGCGCGACCACACGGGCCAGCAGCGGCAGCAGGAGCAGGAACAGCGCGAGCGAGGTGATCGAGCCCACCAGTCCGTTCTCGAAGAACACCAGCATGTCTCCCTGCGAGCCGAGGATCGCCTGGCGGAAGGAGGCCTCGGCGCGGTCGCCCAGCACGATCGCCAGCACCATGGGTGCGAGCGGATAGGCGAGCTTCTTGAAGAAGTAGCCCGCCACGCCGAACACCACCATGATCCAGACGTCGAACAGCGAGTTGTGCACGGTGAACGCGCCGATCGAGCAGATGACGATGATGATGGGCGCGATGACCGAGAACGGGATGCGCAGGATCGCGGCGAACAGCGGCACGCAGGTCAGCACCACGATCAGCCCGGCGATGTTGCCCAGGTACATCGAGGCGATCAGGCCCCAGACGAAGTCCTTCTGCTCGACGAACAGCAACGGTCCCGGCTGCAGGCCCCAGATCAGCAGGCCGCCGAGCAGCACGGCCGCGGTCGGCGAGCCCGGCACGCCCAGCGTGAGCATGGGCAGCAGCGCCGAAGTGCCCGCGGCATGCGCCGCGGTCTCCGGCGCGACGACGCCCTCGACCTGTCCGGTGCCGAACTTCTCGCCGTCGCGCGAGAAGCGCCGCGCCACGCCGTAGGCCATGAAGGACGCCGGCGTCGCGCCTCCCGGCACGATGCCCATGAAGCAGCCGACGGCCGAGGAGCGCAGCGACGTCAGCCAGTAGCGCGGCAGCTCGCGCCAGGTTTCCATCACCGCGCGCAGGTTGAGCTTCGCCGAGGCGCCCTTGAACGCCAGGCCCTCCTCCAGCGTCAGCAGGATCTCGCCGATGCCGAACAGGCCGATGACGGCGATGAGGAAGTCGAAGCCGTTCAGCATGTGCACCGAGCCGAAGGTGAGGCGCAGCGTGCCCGTGACCGGGTCGGTGCCGACGGCGGCGAGCGCGAAGCCCATCATCATGGCGGCGATGGTCTTGAACGGCGGCTCCTTGCTCATGCCGACGAACGCGCAGAAGGTGAGCAGGTACACCGAGAAGAACTCCGCCGGGCCGAACTCGAGCGCGAAGCTGGCGATGATCGGCGACAGGAAGGTGATGACGATGACGGCGACGAAAGCGCCGATGAACGACGAGGTGAACGCCGCCGTCAGCGCATGCCCGGCGCGGCCCTTCTGCGCCAGCGGGTAGCCGTCGAAGGTCGTCGCCACCGACCAGGGCTCGCCCGGAATGTTGAACAGGATCGAGGTGATGGCGCCGCCGAACAGCGCGCCCCAGTAGATGCACGACAGCAGGATGATCGCCGAGGTCTGGCCGCCCTCGGTCTGCGCCATCGAAAACGTGAGCGGCAGCAGGATGGCGACGCCATTGGCGCCGCCCAGTCCCGGCAGCACGCCGATGATCACGCCCAAGATGATGCCGAGGAACATCAGGGCGAGGTTCTTGAAGCTCAGCGCGACCCCGAACCCCTGTATCAGCGACTGGATTTCCTCCACGGCCCCGTCCTTTCCGTCAGTCCAGGCCGAGCAGCCGCTCGAGCGGACCCTTGGGCAGCGGGATCTTGAACCACATCTCGAAGATCAGGAAGAACACCGTGCTGTTGCCCAGGGCCACGGCCGCGAGCTTCCACCACGCGTAGGCGCCCAGCACGCGCATAAAGTAGCCCACGTACAGGATGGCGGAGACGTAGATGCCGAGCCAGCCGATCAGGCCGGCAAACACGGCCGACGGTACGAGCACGGCGAGCACGAGCTTGAGCTGCTGCACGCCGACGAAGGGCCTGTTGCGTTCGCCCCGCAGGCGCAGCCCGAGCGCGAAATTGACGGCCGACGCCAGGCAGACCAGCAGGCCGAGGTAGAAGGGGAAGTAACCCGGCTGCGGGCCGTTCTCATCCCAGCGTGCGCCCAGGCGCACGCTGTCGAAGATGACGATCGCGCCCAGCACGAGGAACAGCCCGGCCATGCCGAGCTCGGCCGTCTTGTAGCGAAACGCCGGCCGCTCACCCGACTGC
>Ga0224500_10000282_pt1 | contig 36374 bp, 31 predicted proteins | sample SF_Oct11_sed_USG_FD_168126 | JGI IMG/M metagenome (GOLD analysis project Ga0224500, IMG submission 168126) | Sediment microbial communities from San Francisco Bay, California, United States - SF_Oct11_sed_USGS_4_1 | ecosystem: Environmental > Aquatic > Marine > Sediment | place: USA: California... | reverse complement strand
CAATTCACTCCGACCGCCGTTTGGCAGCGGGCGTGTGAGTTTCTGATGACCACGCTGACCGGCGTAAATTGGCTCAAACCGCTGCCAAATCGACTAGCAGGGGTGGGGTAACGTACGTTTTTAGGGTAAAGGAAGTTTCGACCAGAGTTCACGCATGAACCGTCTGGTGAATCCTGGCACATCCGCCATGTATTCCGGCGGCAACGCTGGTAAGCGAAGCTTTTTTCGACCGGCTGCGCTCTGAGCGGCCTGTGCGAGGTAGTGAAAGAAGGTGGCGAGGTCAGCATCGCCGAGGTCCATGTGATACCACAGCGTCCGCTGTTTGGACTCGGCCAGATAACTGGCGACGAGAGAGGTTTTTCCGGCTCCGGGAGGGCCGGCAACCCAAATCAACGCATGGTGACGATGACGTTCTTTGAGCAGCTTGAAGAGGCGTTCACGGCGTGTGACGGCGTAGAGGCGAGGCGGTGTCAGTTTGGCTAAGGTCGCTACCCGGCCTGGCATACGTGACTCCAGAAGGCGAGATTCCGCTAATCTGTTCCGTTACGGATTTTCTTGAGTCGCCGCATCTTAGTTAACGTCGGTCCCGCACGGCAAGCAGAACTTGCGCATAACGTACCCTGTCGGTCAGGTGTCTTGATATCTTGGTGGTGCTGATGCAGCACGGTGTATTTTGAGTGTAGGTTAGTGCGAAGCCACCGTGGGCAATTCTGTTGACGGACCCTAGTGATCTGACGTATCGTGAGCGATCCATACGGTCAGGGTAGATAGGCTGTCTTGTAGAGCCTAACCTAAGGAGCTACGACGACCATGAAGATATACCTCGCCAATCCCCGTGGGTTTTGCGCCGGTGTCGATCGGGCGATCGATATCGTGGATCTCTCGCTGAAAAAATACGGTGCGCCGATTTATGTTCGGCATGAGATCGTGCACAGCCGTCATGTCGTGAATACCCTTCGCCGAAAGGGCGCGGTCTTCGTGGAAGAGTTGAACGAAGTGCCTGAAGGATCGGTCGTGATTTTCAGCGCACATGGTGTCGCGAAGTCGGTTTGGGAAGAAGCCAATCAGCGGCGGCTGCACGTCATTGATGCGACCTGTCCACTTGTGATCAAGGTTCATAACGAAGTGAACCGCGACTATACCCAGGGCTATGAACTGATTCTCATCGGTCACGCCGGTCACCCGGAAGTGATTGGGACGCTGGGGCAGGTTCCCGACAAGTTTCATTTGGTCTCCTCGGTGGAAGACGTCGAAAAACTGCAAGTAGATAATACGGTCAACCTCTCCTATGTGACGCAAACCACGTTGAGTGTCGATGAATGCCGCGACATTGTGGGCGCGTTGCACAAGCGGTTTCCGAATATCAAAGGCCCGCATCAAGAAGACATCTGTTACGCGACACAAAACCGCCAGAACGCCGTGAAGGAACTCTCGCGCCTGGTGGACGTGATCCTCGTCATCGGGTCGCCGAACAGTTCCAATTCGAACCGGTTGCGAGAATTAGGGGAGCAGTGCGGCATTCCCTCCTACCTCATCGACTCCGCTGCCGATATCGATCCTGTCTGGCTCGAAGGAGCCAAGGCCGTCGGCATTGCCGCTGGTGCGTCAGCGCCGGAAATTCTGGTCACGGAAGTCGTGGCGTTCTTGAGAGCATCGGAACCATTTGAGGTCGAAGAGTTAACCGTCATCGAGGAAGATGTCGAGTTCCTTTTGCCGAAGGAACTGGTTCAAATCGAATCCTCGAAGAAGCCGATGGCTGGCGTTCCCAGATAAGTAGAGAAATCGAAAACGTGATCACCTGCCCATTTCCTCTGGAGTGAAAGTGCGTGTGGCTATGGGCAGGTGATGAGCGAGTTCCTTCCATTTAATACCTATTCCTAACCACATCTATAAATTGTAGGTGGTTCGATTTCTATCCCCTACCTACAGTGTTTTGATTTTGATTTCCTTAGATCTCTATGGTACAAGGTCACGGAGTTTTCCGTTCCAGAGAGCGTGCTCGTGCGGTATGGGTGTGGCGCGTAACCTGAAGGTGAGCTGATGCATTTAAAGACCATGAACATGACGGGCTTCAAGTCGTTTGCTGAGGCCAAGATCGAATTTCCCGAGGGCGTGACCGCAATCGTCGGTCCGAATGGAAGCGGGAAGAGCAACGTCGTGGATGCCATTCTCTGGGTGTTGGGTGAGCAGAGCACCAAGACCCTCAGAAGTGAAAAGATGGAGGATGTCATCTTCAACGGGACCGAGCTCCGAAAGCCTCTGGGAATGGCCGAAGTCTCTCTGGTGATCGGCGGGCTTGATCCCACGATGATGAAGCTCGATGGAACTTCGGGCCTTCCCAACGAATTGACCGAGCTGCAGGAGATGATGATTACCCGCCGATTGTACCGGAACGGTGAAAGCGAGTACCTCCTCAACAAAATCCAATGCCGGCTCAAGGACATTCGCAGCTTGCTGCTCGATACGCGTGCGGGAAGCAAGGGGCACACCGTCATTGCCCAGGGGCAGATCGATCAGATTTTGAATGCGTCTCCTCAAGATCGACGTGAGTTGATCGAGGAGACGGCCGGGATTGTCCGCTACAAAAAGCAAAAGGCCGAAGCGCTGCGTAAGCTCGAGGCCACTCAGCAGAATCTTCTCCGTGTCCGAGACATCGTGGCCGAGGTCAAAAAACAGTTGAATTCTCTCGAGCGCCAAGCGCGCCAGGCTCGGACCTATCAGACCTTGCAAGGAGAAGTCCGTGTGATCGAAGTGTCGCTGTTGACGAAGGAGTTCCGGGCCTTGCGGCAGACCCTGCAGGAGGTTGAGACCGAAGTGCTCAACCTTGACCAGCAGGAATCGGAGAAGGCGGCGGAGCAGGCTCGGCTCGCGACCGAGCTTGAACAGGCCCGTCTTGATGCGATCGGCGTGTCGGATACGATCGGCAAGATTCGTGAAGAATTGGCCGGTGTCGAACAGCAACAGGCCCAGGCGTTGACTGCGGCGGAGGTGGAACGGAGCCGTGGGCAACTGTTTGGACAACAACAGGTGCAAGAGTCGGCTGAACTTGAGGAGCTGGTCCGTTCACAGGGCCAGGTGTCTGAAGCGCTGCAGACGATCGAGGCGTCCTTACGGTCGGTGGAGGAGGAGATGACGCTTCGGGTTCAGGCGCTCGAGGAGTTGGATCAGGAGCTGATGCGGCTGGTCAGCCAGCGGGCGGCAGCTGTCGCAGAAGAAGAGCGAGGCCGCAAGGATGTTTTGCAGCTGGCCGTTCTTGTGGCGAATACCGAACAGGCGATCTCGCAATTGGCGAGGCGGATGGAAGATCTCGTGGGGCGTGGCGCACGGTTGACTGCGGAGCGAGAGGAGCTCGGACGCCAGCGTGCCACGGCGATCGATCGGCATGAGGCGTTGCGCAAGGAGTATGGAGAGGCCGATCGGCGGGTGTCGGAACTACGTGGGGAGCTACGAGCAGTCCAGGAAGAGTCCGCCCAGGCTGCGGGGAGCCTGCAATCGTTGGATCAGGTGATTCTTCGGCGGTCGGAGGAATTGGCGGGAGTTGATTCACGACTCGAGGCGCTCCAAAGTGTGGTGCGTGAAGAAATGGGTTATGGTCGGCAGGGCGAGCAACAGGGTCCTGCTCTGAAGTCGTGCGAAGGCGTGCGGGATGCGGTCGCCGAGTGGCTGGTCGTTCCGTCCGGGATGGAGCGTGCGGTTGAGGCGGTGTTGGGCGAACGCGTTCGAGGATGGTTCGTCGATGAGCCGTCGGTCGGCAAGCGGCTGATTCGGTTTCTCCAGCAGGAGGCACTTGGGCGAGGCAGTTTTATTCCGCAGCGTCCACGATGGACCGGGGCCTCGACCCCGTCATGGTGGCCGACGATCGCGGCGGAGCCTGGGGTAGTCGGGCGCGCGATCGATCTGGTCCAGACTGACGCCGACCGAACGGCGGCTCGCGATGCCTTGTTCGATCGTGTCGTGATCATTCGGTCCTTGGATCAGGCGTTGCAACTGTGGGAGCGATACGAATGGGGTGCGCCTCAGGGGCCGATTCTCGTCACGCTGGATGGGGAAGTCGTAGATGCTTCGGGGATCGTGACGGGTGGTCAGGTGCAAAGCACACCTGGCTTGCTCGAACGTCGTCGAGAGGTGATCGATCTCGAAGCCAAACGCCAGTCGTTCGTGACGGAGCTTGATCAGAGCAAGCAACAACGGGACATGGTGGTTGCGCAGATTCAGATGCTCACCCAGCGTGACCGCCAGCTCGGAGATGCTCTGCGTGAAGCGGAAATGCAGAATCTGTCGTTGCGCAAAGATGAGGAACAGCTTCAGCATGTGCTGATCGATCTCGACCAGCGCTTGCAAGCCGTGGATGCGGAGATTCAGGAAGGTCTCGGTGAACGGGAGCGGGTCGAAGACGAGTCACAATCGGTGCAGGCTCAATTGGGGCAATGGGTTGCGGAGAAAAACGGGCAAGATGCCTTGGTGGCGAGAGTACGAGAACGCCTGGGGTTGCTTGACCAGAGTATGAAAACGCATCAGGAGCATGTGACTCAGGCCAAGCTGACCGTCGAAGGGTTGCGTGCCAAGCGGGAACATGAACAGCTGAATCGCGCACGTGTTACCCAGCAGATCCAGGAGGCCGAAGAGCGGCGCCGCACTCTGGGTGAACATCTGAACAGTTTGAAGGGCTTGATCGAACAGAGCCGGGAGGAGCAAGTTCGGCAGGAGACGCTGTGCCAGGATCTCGGTGTGACGGCCGGACGGATTAAGGGTGAATTGGTCTCGGCCCAGGAGCGTCAGGCGCAGCACATGGCTACGAGTCAAACATTAGAAGCTGGACTGGAGGAGGTGCGGCGAGGGATGTCGGGCGTTCGCGATGCCCGAATGACTGTGGAGGTTCGTCGTGCTGAGGTGCGCATGCACTTGGGGACGGTGGAGGGGACGCTGGCCGGCACCTATCAAATTGACCCGCTGACTCTGGTTGAGATCCCACCGCAATCAATTGAGGCGATGGGCGAGACGGATGTCGCCGAGCGGCAGGAGCCGGAGGAGCGTTCGGATGTTGAGCTCAAAGAACAGTTGCAGAAACTCCGTGATCGGCTGGATCGGATGGGACCCATCAATTTGGCCGCGATCAGCGAGCATCAAGAACTGGAAGAGCGCCACACCTTCCTGTCGGCGCAAGAACAAGACCTCTCGAACTCGATTGTATCGCTGAAGGAGATCATCCAGCGCATTAACCGGACCACAAAGGAGATGTTTGCCGCAACCTATGATGAATTGCAGCAGAAGTTCACCGAGGTGTTCGGACAATTTTTCCCCGGAGGACGAGCCGAGCTACAGTTGGTGGAGGAGCCGCCCCTGGAAAACGGAGAACCGTCCGGCAACCAAGAGCCCGGCATTGAGATTGTGGCTCAACCTCCAGGCAAACGGTTGAAAAGCATCACCATGTTGTCGGGCGGAGAGAAAACGTTGACGGCGATGGCGCTCTTGTTTGCCAGTTTTCTTATTAGGCCGACTCCGTTTTGTCTGTTGGACGAAATCGATGCGCCGCTGGATGAGGAAAATATTGGGAGGTTCACGGCGGTCTTGAAAGACTTGGCACAGAATGCCCAATTCCTCGTCATCACGCACAATAAGCGTACGATGAGTATCGCCGATTCGCTCTTCGGTGTGACGATGGAGGAGCCTGGTGTGTCGAAGCTGGTGTCCGTCAGGCTGGGCGATCTCCAGCCGGCTTAAGCGGTACGCGAGATGAGTGGGGCGAAGAGTTCTTTGTTCGCTTTCGCGAGATAGTACCGCAGCGGCCTTGGTGGCGCGCTGCTGAATCGCGATTATCTGCCTACGGTTATCCCTCTTGCAGCTGAATTGTCTCGACGTGGACTCGGGCGACACCTTGTTCGACGAACCCGAGTTGTTCGGCTGCTCCCCGGCTGAGGTCAATGATTCTGTTCCCGGAGTCAGGATTGTGCTGACTCGGGAAGGGGCCACGGTCATTCACTCTGACAATGATCGACCGTCCGTTCTCGAGGTTCGTCACCTGCACGTGGGTCGGGAGTGGCAAATACTTATGGGCTGCCGTCAACCCGGTGGGGTTGAACAGTTCGCCGTTGGCCGTCATGGAGCCTCCCGGCAGTCGCCTCGTTTCTTCCCCATACCACGAGGCTAAGCCTGTTTCTTCGTAGGCCTGGGCAGTGGCGACGGTCATCGGGATATAGCGGGAACCCTTGACGGTATAGGGAGCGGTTTTCACGCGCCCTAGCCGAATTGCTTCTGTGACCGGCATGCCATCGATGGACTGGAGGTCTTCATTGACTAATGGGGTGTCCAGTGGAGCACGGATGACCTCGAACGTAAACTTGCCGATGTGATACACGAGTTTTGTCGTTTCTTTCGTGAATTGATACGTTCCTCGTACGACCCATATGGTTCCCTTGATGGTGCTCTTGGCGATTCGATAGACGGTTTTGATTGTTGAGGCGGTTGTTTTGAGCACAGAGCAGGAGGAGAGCGCCACGATGACAATAGTGAGCAGCCAGAATGGGACCGTGACTCGGTTCACCCGCGCACTCTCATGAGGAACCCGATAGAGGAAATTCACTGCAATCATCATGATGGACTAGATCTGCGTGCAGGGCAAGGTGAGTGTCAGTTAGAAGAACATGATTTCCATAGTCACGAACGATCAGCTGGCGGTTTTGGAACCCAGCGTGACGCGAGCAAGGGGCGTGGGTGATCGAATCAGTGAGAAATGGAGGAGGCTCTTTGCGTCTCTATCCGGAAAGATGGTTTTTGTATGGGAGGAGAATAGGCTCGGGTATTCTGTGGGTGTAGCAACAGAGAGATGTTACCGATATCAAGGGGGTAATCATGACACCTGTCCAGGGAGCAGTCAGACACCCGCAATTGCAATCGGTCGGCGATCTCGCGCGTGCGCAGGTGATCGTGGAGGCACTCGGTACTCCTCGTGAGAATACTGATAGAAAGCCAGTTCGCCAAGAAGCCAGGCAGAGACTGGAGGAGCTGGGTGATCATCCATTGTCGCCCGCAATGGGGATTGTTAATGGGTTGCGATTATCGCTCGTCCTCTGGGGCTTTATTCTTCTGGGTGTTGTGTTGATATGGTGATCCGCGTTTCCTGCGATGGCGCGATGCTGTGTTCTTGAACAGATTTCCCTCACGAACTGCTTGCGATGCTGTTTTCCCCCGCTATCACTCATTATGTAACGAGACCGGAGGATGCTCCCACATTGGGCAGTAACATAAGTTCATCAATCGTCTGTTTGTGATTCCTGTGGCCGGGATCTATCTCACTCACCTGCAGGGTCTAAATCTGATTAAGTACATCAGGCACTTCTGTACCTTCAACGCTTGACTCGATTTTAGGCGTCTGTTATAACGCAGCAGTGTTTGTGTAGGCTTTTTCGAACACCTACAGGGAGACCTGTTGTAGATGACGGTTTCTTGCCTGCCGCTCGTTATAGTTTTGAGTCCTAACCATTCATGAACCTCATTAAGGCGCTCTTTAATCGCCTCTCTGACAGCTTGCTCTCTGGGACGCAGGGGAGACTTGACCCTGCAACTGAGTTCGGTCCCGTGGCGCCACTTCGCCTGGTGTCGGAAAAACCGGTCATGCTTGCCGCGTTGGATACGTCCACAGTCCGTCGCCCTAGTAGTCATGCGATGGGGCAGCCGGATTCGGTTGATGATGCGATCAAGCGAAGCCAATCGTGGTTTTTTACCCGTCAGCATGCCGAGGGATACTGGATTGCGGAACTGGAAGCCGATACCACCCTCACGTCCGAATATCTGATGCTTCGCCGATTCCTTGATCGGGTGGATCCCGAACGAGAGATAAAGGCGGTTCGATATCTCAAGTCGATGCAGCTATCTGATGGTGGATGGCCGATTTATTATGGAGGGCCATCGGAGATCAGCGCCTCGGTGAAGGCCTATTTTGCTTTGAAGCTGAGCGGTGTGTCCGCAGATGAACCGTTCATGGTGCGAGCGAAGGAACGCATCTTGGCCATGGGTGGGGTGCTCCAGGCCAATGTCTTCACCAAAATCACCCTGGCGCTGTTCGATCAGTATGATTGGGAAGGGGTTCCCCACATGCCTGTGGAGATCATGCTGCTTCCCAAGAAATTCTATTTCAGTATCTACGCGATTTCCTATTGGTCGCGCGCGGTCTTGATTCCGTTACTGATTGTCTTCGCTCATCGGCCGGTCTGTCGGATTCCGCAGGATCAGGGGATCGATGAGTTGTATTCAGTCCCACGCGAAGAGGTGCGGTACTGGAAGTATCCTCCGTTCAACAAGGATCAGGCCTGGTTTACCCCGCACAACTTCTTTGTTGCCTTGGACGTGATGTTGAAATTGTATGACCGAATGCCCATGCGGGCGTTGCGGGAGAAGGCCTTGCACAAGGCCGCGTCCTGGATGGTGGATCACATCAAAGGATCCGGCGGGCTCGGCGCGATCTATCCGGCGATGGCGAACTCCATCATGGCACTTGAATGCTTGGGTTACAAAGCCGATGATCCGCTCGTCGTCAAGGCCTTGCGCGAGATCGAGGAACTGGAAGTCCATGATTCGTCGCTGCTGGACGGCGAGTCCGTATCCACGCTGCATTTGCAACCGTGTTTTTCGCCCATCTGGGATACGGCATTATTGACGAATGCGTTGATTGAGGCCGGTGTGCCGCAGGATCACCCCTCGCTCCAAAAGGCAGGCCGCTATCTGATGTCCCGACAAACCAAAACGGTGGGAGACTGGATTGTCTCCTCTCCGAGTGCACAACCGGGTGGATGGTATTTTCAGTTTGAGAATGAGCTCTATCCGGATGTCGACGATTCTGCCGTCGTTATCATGGCGCTCTCAAAATTGAAGATCCCCGACCAGGAAGGTGAGCTGGATGAGTCCATGCGCCGAGGCATGCAGTGGGTCTTGGCCATGCAAGGTTCCGACGGCGGTTGGGGCGCCTATGATAAGGACAATAACCGTGTGGTTTTCAACTATATTCCATTTGCCGACCACAAGGCGTTGTTGGATCCCAGTACGGCTGATCTGGCCGGACGATGTTTGGAAATGCTCGGTGCATTAGGATATGACCAGACTCACCCGTCTGCGGGACCGGCGCTGGCTTTCTTGAAGAAGGAGCAAGAGAAGGACGGAAGTTGGTATGGGCGGTGGGGGGTCAATTACATCTATGGGACCTGGTCTGTGTTGGCCGGCCTGCGTGCTATTGGTGAAGATCTTTCAGCTCCCTATATTCGTCGTGCGGTGTCTTGGCTGGAATCAAAACAGAATCCTGACGGCGGGTGGGGCGAGTCCTGTCTCTCCTATCGAGATGATGGTGATTATCATGGAAAAGGGGAGAGTACGCCATCCCAGACCGCATGGGCACTCATGGGCCTGATGTCGGCTGGAGCGATTGATTCCTTCAGCGTGGCGCGTGGCGTGCAGTTCCTCCTTCGGCAGCAAACGAAAGAGGGCTCATGGCAGGAGATTGCCCACACCGGCACGGGATTCCCTCGTGTCTTTTATCTTCGATACCATTGGTATTGCCAGTACTTCCCCTTGTGGGCGTTGGCTATGTATAGAAACTTGCGTGCTCGTGGGAAAACGCGGGCCGACGAACTTCGCCATCACCTCAAAGGAACTGACCTCCCTCGGGCCGAGCATTGACGCCCGCCGCTCTTCTTCCTCCGCTATCTTTGAACGGGCAGCCGAGTACGCGCATCGCCATTTGTGCTGCGACGCCATGGGAACTGAGGGCGATACGGTCCGCCTTCCATCCGGTGGTTGAACGAACGATCGGGGGAATTCATGCGTTTGTGCATGTTGCGGGGGAGCAAGAATATTGGTTGGTTCAGACCGGTGTCGGGCCAGAAAAGGCACAGCAATGCGCTGCTCGGTTGCTTGAGGGGCAATCCTTCTCTCTCCTCATCTCCACTGGATTTGCCTGTGCGCTGATTGCAGTAGGCATCGGCGCGCTCTTAGTCGGCCATGAGGTGGTGTATAGCGCCGGGACAGAGGCGGAACTCCTCCCGCCTATCGATGTGCCGGGCGAAGAACGGGATCGTCTCGTCACCTATATTCACTCGATCGTCTCACCTGGGCATATGGGACGGTTTGTCTCAACCGATTGTGTGATCGGGAGTGCTTGGGAAAAGCGAGCGTTTGCAGAGAAGACACAGGCGATCGGTCTCGATATGGAGAGTGCAGCCTTGGCTGTGGAGGCGAACCGAGCCCAGACTCCGTTTATCATTGTTCGAACGGTTTCGGATCTCCTGGATGAAGATCTTCCGCTTGACTTCAATCTCTTTCTCAGGCCCACTGGGTGGCTGAAAGGGATCGGGAGTATTCTGGCTGCTCCATCCTGTCTCCTTGGGCTTGGCCGGCTTCGCCGTCAGAGTCTGATCGCAGGAGAAGCCTTGACGGTCTTTTTTAGACAGTATGTTGCTGCGATGGCTGATCAACGGCAAGCGCGTGTATCGGCATCGATGTGACCATGAAATTTCTTGAAGCGCGAGATCAATCGGTTCTCACCTCCGTGGCCCGGACCATTTGGGTGACGTGGTCGTGCCTCTTGAGACTGGTTGTGGTTTATCGTCAGCCTGTGATTGTCGCCGAAGCTGTGACAGCATTATTTCAGCAGCATGTTGATCCGAGAGCTCACTACAGGCAGGAGAGTTTGTCAGCATCGATGTGACCATGAAATTGCTTGAAGCACTAGGCCGATGGGCGCTCACTTCCGTGGCCGAAATGGGTCGCATGGTGATCTTTGTGGTGTCGTCCTTTGGCTGGTTGGCGCGTCCTCCGTTTCGAGCCATTCAAACCGTGAAACAACTCCATTTTATCGGCTATAAATCGACGTTTGTCGTCGTGCTGACCGCGACCTTCACGGGCATGGTGCTGGCGTTGCAGGGATATCATACATTGCGGAAGTTCGGATCGGAGGGGTTGCTTGGGGCAGCTGTGGCCGTCAGCATGATTCGCGAACTGGGGCCGGTGTTGGCCGCGCTGATGGTGACAGCTCGGGCAGGGTCTGCCATGACGGCGGAGATCGGAATCATGCGGATCACAGAGCAGATCGATGCGCTCGACACCATGGCCGTCAATCCGCTCCAATACCTGATTGCGCCGAAATTGGTTGCGGGGTTGATCGGCGTGCCGCTGTTGGTTGCAATTTTTGACGTGGTGGGAATTTATGGCGGTCATGTTGTGGGAGTCGAACTTCTCGGGGTGAATGCCGGCACCTATTGGAATTCCATAGAGTCTGCGGTGGAATGGAAAGACGTCTACGGGGGAATCCTGAAATCAATTAGTTTCGGGCTGATTATCAGCTGGGTTTGTTGCTATAAGGGATTCTTTACAAAAATGAGCGCCGAGGGACTGGGCAACGCCACGACCGAGGCGGTCGTGTTGTCGTCGGTCCTGGTTCTCGTGTGGGACTATTTTTTGACCGCTCTCCTCTTTAATCTTTAACGATGTTGAAGCTTGTTGGTGTGACGAAGACATTGGGTGGGCAGCCGGTCTTGAGAGGCGTCGATCTGGCGGTGCCGCAAGGCAAACTCACGACGATCATCGGTCGGAGCGGAGAGGGTAAGAGTGTCTTGCTGAAGCATATGATCGGTTTGCTCCAGCCTGATTCGGGAGAAGTGTGGGTGGACGATGTCGAGATTTCGAGGCTGCGTGGACATGCGTTGAACGAGGTACGCAAACGGTTTGCGATGTTGTTCCAGGGAGCGGCGCTGTTCGATTCGCTGACGGTGTTTGAAAATGTCGCCTTCCCTCTCAGGGAAAGGCTCCGCTTGAAAGGACCGGACGTGACGAGCCGGGTCGAGGAAAAACTCGAACAAGTCGGTTTGAGCGGGATGGGACATAAGTTCCCGTCGGAATTGAGCGGAGGGATGCGCAAACGAGCGGGGTTGGCACGCGCCTTGGTGATGCAACCGGAGATCATCCTTTTCGATGAGCCGACCACGGGGCTCGATCCGCTCATGGCGAAGTCGATTCACGACCTGATTACGAGTATGCAGCGAAAGTTTAGGTTTACTGCCGTGATGGTGAGCCACGAAATTCCTGAAATTTTCGGGATTTCCGATTATGTGGCGATCTTGAAGCACGGGAAGATTGCGGCGATGGCTGAACCGTCCGAGTTTCAACGTACCACGGATCCTGACATCAAGGAGTTCATTTCCGTGGGAGGGACGGTGCTGATGCGAAGCCCCGGTTCCGTTCACTGAAGGAGTGTCGTGATGGAGAAAGCCAAGCTAGAGATGATCGTCGGCGTATTCGTATTGATAGGCATCATCTGCCTGGGGTATCTCTCTATCAAGCTCGGGAAATTGGAACTGATCGGTGGAGATCTCTACGAGGTGGACGCGCTATTCAACTCCGCAACGGGATTGAGATCCGGGGCGGCTGTGGAAATAGCCGGCGTTGAAGTGGGCCGAGTGAAGGCCATCAGCCTGAAAGAGGATCGAGCTCTTGTACGGCTGGGGTTGCACAATGGAACAAAGCTCTATTCCGATACCATCGCATCCATCAAGACGAGAGGGATCATCGGCGAAAAGTATCTGGCCCTGTCGCCGGGTGGAGGGGGCGATCCATTGAAGCCGGGTGATACGATTCGAGATACGGAGTCCGGCCTCGATCTGGAAGAATTGGTGAGCCAATATGTGCACGGGAAGGTTAATTAGCCTCAGGCCGGAAATCTGTGCATAAGGAATGAGCCATCCAACTCAAGAGCGAAGGTGGGGAACATGACGATGAGAAAAGAGTGGAACGGTAAGGGCGTATCCCGTCGGCCAGTCGTGGTGTTCTTGCTCCTGCTGGTAGTGCTTGTGGCGATGCCTGTTCCCAGTGACGCGGGGGCACCCACTGCAGCCATGAAGACGACCATTGATGAAGTGCTCCGGATCGTACGGGATAAAGAACTCAAGCAGCCGGGGAAAGCCGAAGCGCGTCGGCATATGCTTGAAACAGTGGTGGCGGCGCGATTTGATTATGCGGAAATGTCTCGGCGGGCACTCGGGGCTCCCTGGAATCAGTTGACGGATCAACAGAAGCAGGAGTTTGTCGACCTGTTTCGCACGTTATTAACGAATTCCTATGCGGATAAGATCGAGACCTATTCCGGTGAAGGTGTGGAGTATCTCAATGAGCGTACGGAGAAGGAGTATGCCGAGGTCCGGACCAAGGTGCTTTCCGGGAAAACCGAGATTCCTCTGGATTACCGCCTGATTAGTAAGGCCGACGAGTGGCGCGTCTACGATGTCGTCGTGGACAATGTCAGCCTGGTGAATAATTACCGTGGGCAGTTTACGAAAATTCTGCGTGCCTCTTCGTACACGGATCTCGTCGATCAGCTTCGAAAAAAAACCGACAAGCTCAAGGCGCCATAGCACTAAGTCTGAAGTGATGACGGTGTATATGCGTAGCCTTGCGATTAGCGTTGTCTTTGTATTGTGCGCGACCTTTTGCCTTATGCCTCTCAACGAGGTTCAGGCTGAAGTAAAGCTTTTTCCCATTCCCGCCGTCAGCAGCAGCAAAAACGACGGCAACGATATCGGACTGATTGTGCCGGCCCTCTTCACTGGGCCGGATGGGGATCTGAAGTATTTGGTCGCGCCCATGGTGGTCTACAACTCAATCGTGGGGACACGAGGCACCGTCAATTTGTTTCGGTATGAGCCGGGTGGAAAGGAGCTGCGGGGGATCGCATCGTGGACTGAGCGGATCGAGAGAAAGTTTTTGTTGAGCTATGTGGACCCAGGATTTAGTAACGGCCGATACAGTATTGGATTCAGTGCGATGCATTTCAAGAATGCAACGGTACGGTTTTTCGGGCTGGGACCCACCACGCACAAGGATGACGAGACAAACTATACGGCGTCCGAGACGAGACTGAATTGGAAATTCGGCGTCTACGCCAATGAGGTGACGCAGATTGCGGTGAGCCAACGACTCCGCCATATGCAATCGATTCAGGAAGGTGCGACGGACCTTCCCTTTTCAGGTGCGAATTTTCCGAATGCTCCCGGTGTCGGAGGAGCAACCATACTCGGCCAGCGGGTCAGCTTCCACTACGATACTCGGAATAATCTCGTGACCCCGACCGATGGAATGGCGGTGACCGCCTATGCTGAGCTGAACTACAACGTCAAGGACGGCGACCATCCGCTTTATTCACGGTACGGGCTTGATGTGAAAAAAATGTTTGCCAGTGAGTCCAAGCGGGCCATTTTAGTGGTTCACGGAGAACTGCAAGCAACGATCGGCACGGACGTGCCGTTTTTTGAACAGAGCTCGCTCGGTGGACAAAATACCTTGCGTGGTTTTGGCGTCGATCGATACATCGACAAACAGATGATTGCCTTCAGTGTCGAAGAACGGATTCATATCCTGAGAGCACGTCTTGCAGGAGTCATGGCGGATTTTGAAATTGCGCCGTTTATTGACACAGGCCAAGTGTTCAACTCGTTCAAAAATGTCAGCTTCAAAGACTATCGCATTACGCCGGGCATCGGATTTCGAGGGATCATTCGCCCCAACGTCGTGGGGCGGATCGACTATGGTTTCAGTAAGGAAGGGGGAGCTATTTTTGCCGGGCTTGATTTTCCCTATTAACAAGTCTCTGGAAAACTCGCTGTGGTCTCCAAGCTCTCGAGATTTAGGGAACTGAGGGGCCGCCTCTGAGTTATCCCGAGGATGGTCAATACGGCTTCAGGCATAGATTCATCGGGTGGAAAGGCAAGACTGCTCTTTCATCCAGTAGGGAGCCTTCTGAGTCTTTGAACGAGGTGAGGAGCAAGGGCGAAAATGTTTTAGTCTCTCGCTCGTTCTCAGTGACGGAAGGATTGGTGGCTAGATCAAGGCTTTCGCAGTCGACCGAGTCGGAGGTTTGTGATGTCGGTGCGCATTTCGTAAGTACTTGACTTCATGTGATTCTTGTGTGAAACTCCACCAAAAATTCGCTCCTAGGTCACATCAAGGGCAGCGTATCCCTGCCAAAGGCGGCAATCGTCGATGGTAGATAAACGAAGGAGACCATCCATGTCCATCTTGAAGAAGATCCATAGTCCGGCTGATCTGAAACGACTCTCTCCAGACCGGTTCCCGGCATTGTGCCAAGAGATTCGTGAACAAATTATCGGCGCGGTCTCCAATGTGGGGGGACATTTAGCCTCCAACCTAGGCGTGGTCGAGCTCACCGTTGCGCTCCAGTATCTCCTGGATACGCCGACCGACAAGATTGTATGGGACACCAGTAACCAGTCATATACCCATAAACTGTTGACCGGTCGCCGAGAACAATTCCATACGCTACGGCAATATGGTGGACTGAGCGGGTTCTGTAAGCGGGAAGAAAGTGAATACGACACGTTCAACGCCGGGCATGCCGGGACCGGGGTGTCGGCCGCCTTCGGTATGGTCGAAGCCCGCGAGCAGCTGAAACAAAAGAATAAAGTCGTGTGTGTCGTCGGTGACGGGGCGATGACGTCCGGCATGACCCTCGAAGGTCTACACCATGCCGGAGGGCTCGGAAAAGATTTCCTCGTAATCCTCAACGACAATCAGATGTCGATTTCCAAAAATGTAGGGGCGATTTCCGCCTACTTGAGTCGAACGATCACGGGCGAGTTTTACGGGAAGATGCGCGAAGAAACGGGGCAGTTGTTGGGCAAGATTCCGCACATCGGCAGCGATATGCAAAAGCTCGCCCGTCGTGCTGAAGAGCTTGCAAAAGGCGTCATTCTTCCCGGATTGCTGTTCGAGGAGCTGGGGTTTCAATACAGTGGGCCCATCGACGGGCACAACTTCGAGCACCTCCTTCCAACCCTCGAGAACGTGTTGAAAATGAGGGGGCCGGTCCTGCTCCACATTATTACGAAAAAAGGGCTCGGGTATGAGCCGGCCATGAAGAATCCCGTGTGGTTCCATGCCTGCCCACCGTTCGTTCGGGAGACGGGTGCTCCTGCGAAAAAAGCTGTGCGCCCTTCGTACACGGCGATCGCGATGGATACACTAGTTAAGTTGGCCCGTGAGGACAAGCGCATCGTGGCCATCACGGCGGCCATGTGCGAGGGCACAGGGCTAACGGCGTTCGAAAAAGAATTCCCGGATCGCCTGTATGATGTCGGGATTGCGGAACAGCATGCCGTGACATTCGCGGCAGGTCTTGCCACGCAAGGGCTAAAGCCGGTCGTCGCCATGTATGCCACGTTTCTCCAGCGGGCCTACGATCAGGTTGTGCATGACGTGGCGACGCAGAATCTTCCCGTGGCATTCTGTATCGATCGTGGAGGTCTCGTGGCGGAGGATGGCACAACTCACCACGGGGCGTTCGACTACGCCTACTTGCGCCATGTTCCCAACATGGTTGTGATGGCCCCAAAAGATGAGAACGAGCTTCAGCATATGGTCAAAACCTCCCTAGAGTACAATGGTCCCATTTCGGTGCGGTATCCGCGTGGAGTGAGCCTGGGCGTGGAGATGGACGCGACTCCGCACACGCTACCTATCGGGAAAGGCGAATTGCTGAAGGAGGGAACCGATGTGGCCATCATGGCGATCGGCGTATCTGTGTGGCAAGCGGTGGAAGCCGCAAAGCGACTCAGCGAAGAAGGCATCTCTACGGCGGTCGTCAATGGCCGATTTGTGAAGCCCCTCGATCAGGAACTGGTCGTGGATGTGGCGAAACGCGTTCGGTATGTCGTGACGGTTGAAGAAGGCTGTAAGATGGGTGGCTTCGGCTCTGCGGTGCTTGAGGCCCTGGCGGAGGCGGGTGTCTCCGGTGTGAAGACCAAGGTGCTCGGTTTGCCTGATTGGTACATCGAACAGGGGCCACAGGACTTACTGCGGGAACGATATGGGTTGACGGCGGAAGGGATCTATCAAAGCGTCAAGGAGTTGATTGGCAAGGCGCCGGCGGAAAAAACACAGTTTGTCGGGACAGCACAGGTTGGTCATCTTCCGCATGGCGACGAGCAGGGGAGTTGATCGCAAAGATGGAGCGTAGGGGTGAACGGTAAGGGGTAAGGCGAGCCGCATGCATATTTCACGGCGAAAAACTCGGCAGATTCAAGTCGGCACGGTCAAGATCGGTGGCGATGCTCCGGTGTCTGTTCAGTCGATGTGTTCGACCGACACCCGTGATGTGGCAGCGACGGTTGATGAGATTCATCGGCTCGAGGCCGCCGGCTGTGAGCTGATTCGCGTGGCGGTTCCGGATGAGGAAGCGGCTCACGCACTACCGAAGATTAAAGCGGCGATGACGGTGCCGTTGATCGCCGATATTCATTTTGATCATCGTCTGGCCTTGAAAGCCGCGGAAATCGTCGATTGTGTCCGCATCAATCCCGGCAATATCGGTGCGTGGTGGAAGGTGGAAGAGGTCATTAAGGCCGTAAACGACCGGGGTATTCCGCTTCGCATCGGAGTGAACGGTGGGTCGCTCGAACGCCACTTGCTGGAAAAGTACGGGTGGCCATCCCCGGAGGCGCTGGCAGAGTCGGCACTCAATGCCGTGCGCGCCCTGGAAGACGTCGGATTCACGAACATGAAAGTCTCGTTGAAAGCGTCGGATGTGCATCATGCCATCGACGCCTACTGGCTCTTTGCCCATCAGTCGGATTACCCGTTACATATTGGTATCACGGAAGCAGGAACGACCTTGACCGGAGCCGTGAAGTCATCGATCGGTCTGGGATACTTGCTTGGTCAGGGGATCGGAGACACATTGCGCGTGTCCCTGGCGGCTGATCCGGTGGATGAAGTCAAAGTCGGGTTCGAAATTTTAAAATCGCTAGAGCTGCGGCATCGTGGTATCAATGTTATTGCATGCCCCACCTGCGGACGTGTCGAGATCGACGTGGTCCGGATGGCGAATGAACTTGAGAAAAAACTCGGGCATATTAAAACGCCGTTGAACGTGTCCGTGCTCGGGTGTGTTGTCAATGGTATCGGAGAAGGAAAAGAGGCCGATATCGGGATCGCGGGCGGTGAGGGCAAAGGCATTTTGTTCAAGAAAGGGAAGCTGGTCCGAAAGGTCCCAATGGAAGAATTGATGGACACGCTCATTGTGGAAGTGGAGCAGCTCGCGAAGGAGAAAGAAGCCGAAGGGAACGGTGCGCTAGCTGCCTCCGATACTGCGAACGGATGGGAACCTCTTATCCCTCAGGCTGATCAGCCCTCGACTCGCGGTAAAGAAATTCCCGTCGTGCCGCACCGGTAATTCTACTCTCACGCTCCAGCCTTTCACCCCTTGAACCTAATCCGGCGCTGCTCGTCAAAGAAACAATTGACCTGCTGTCGTGGCTCATGTCACTGTGCGTGGCAAAATGCAATCACCATCGACCATCCACTGGATTCGTGACGTTGCCGCGTCACCGCTCTTTGTCCGATTAGCCAAACTTGGGCTGACCATCGCAGCGGTCGTACACGGCTACATCATTTCCTTTGGGCGGTCCTATCACTTTCGCGACATCGATATTCATCGCGAGATCGGACGCCGCTTTCTCACCGGTGAATATCTCTACGCCAATGACTACTGCTATATGTATTTACCCACCACCGGGATTTATTTTGCCCCACTGCTCATGCTGGATAGAAATCCAAGTCTGGCCCTGCGGTATGCGGTGGCGATCGGATGCGTAGTCATGACGGTGATATTCTTTGACCGGATGGTGCGTGGTTCATCCCCAACGCAACCGTGGAGTCGGTTGCTGATGGGAGTCGGCGCAGGCGCATTAACGCTCCAGTTCATCTTGAACGATCTCGATGACGGCGGTCCACACCTTATGCTGTTAGGGATTATCGCCGGTGGAATCTATGCGATATGGGTCGGGAGAGAATGGCTGGGAGCTGCCTTGATAGGGTTCAGCATCGTCCTGAAGATTACGCCTGCGCTCTTCGTGCTGTTGTTTCTCTGGAAGCGGCAGTGGCGGCTTGCCTCGTACACGGTCCTCGCGATCGTTCTTTGGATTCTATTGCCCATTCTGTATATGGGGCCGACGAGTTGGTGGGACCATCACATGGAATGGACGAGGAATGCGGTGTTATCGGTGCTCGATCGACAAGTGGAGGGGCGACAGGAAAATGAGCTGCAGAAGGCCAACCTTTCGCTCCGCCATACCATGCTGCGGTACCTTGTGACGTATCCCCCAACGCATCGATTGCGGCAAGTCGATGAGAGTTACAAGCCGGTGTTGGATTTTCCTGCCCCGCTGGCGAACGCCATTGTTGGAGTGGCTACAATCGGTATCGTCGGACTATTCGCCTGGTCGAGTCGGCGAACATTTCAAGGGCCTGGAGATTCAGAATGGGGGCGAGAGTGCGCGGGAGTCCTCCTCTTGGCACTGTTTCTTTCACCCATCACGTGGGACCAGCATCTTGTCTGGATGATACCGGCGGCCTGTATCGTCGTCGCTGCCGCAACAAAGATGAGCGGAGCGTTGAGCCGAACAGGGTACACGATGCTGGCGGTGTATGTGGTCCTGGCGATGGTCCTGAATTATGAAGTCGTGGGGAGAGTCAGATGGGAAGCCTTGAAAAGTTATCATCATCTTGGATTTGCAATGCTCATCTTGTATGGTTTGCTGCTCAGTACGAAGGATCGAGTGTTTTTCTCTAAGCTCCGGTCAGAACCTATCCTTCCTTCCTCTCCTCGAATTGCAAATGAGATCTAACGTGCTTGTGCGGTTCTTGTCTTGAGTTCTGGAAAACGAAGCGATTATAATGCCGCTCCCGAGGCGCCGTACCCAAGTGGTAAGGGAGCAGTCTGCAAAACTGCGATGCAGCGGTTCGAACCCGCTCGGCGCCTCCAAACCTCACCCGCGTGTGATGGAAACTTGTCGATCGTCGCGCCTCTCTTTGATCGCCGTCTGATACACATCCTGCATACTCATTTCTTTGGATGATCCGCGCCTTGTGTCGTTCTTGATCTTTCGGCAGGAAGTGTTGCCACCCCGTATTAATATCGCTTCTCTCGATATCACTGGCTGGCGTAATCGTTGGGGCCTCAGTCGTCGTCATCCGGTCTATTCAGTATTTGAGGTGGCGGGGTGGGTCTGTCTAAAGCACGATCACTTTTCTGCAGTACACAAGAACGAGGGGCTGTCTCGTCCATTGCGGTGGTCATGTTGTGCTTGTCCGAGGGAATACGGGAACACTACGGCCAGGAGGTTCAGTAGTCGATGGGAACCAGACCCATGCCCGCGGACATGACGCTGATCAGTTCTTCTCGAGTTGCCTTCTGATCAATAAGGAAATTGACGACCTCTAGGTGAGATGTTACAATCCCGGACATTCTTGTGCCTCCAGGTGCAGCTGCAAGTTGTAGCTGTTCATATATACAGGGCTGATTAAGAACATAGCGGTTTGTCCGAGGTAAGGAGAGCGGAATGGCTGTTCCGATTTCCCAGCAATATACAGTGGCGAAGTATGTGCTCTCCCAGAAGTTCAGGGGAGTGAAGCGATATCCGTTGGTTCTCATGCTTGAACCGCTCTTTCGCTGCAACCTTGCCTGTGCCGGTTGCGGGAAGATTCAATATCCAGACCATGTGCTCGATAAACGATTGACACCTGAACAATGTTGGGCTGCGGCGGAGGAGTGTGGCGCCCCTATGGTGAGCATCCCCGGGGGAGAGCCGCTCATTCATCCTGAGATCAGACAGATCGTCCAGGGGTTAGTTGATCGGAAAAAGTATATCTATCTCTGTACCAATGCCATTCTGCTTGAGAGAAAGTTGGATGAATTCACGCCGTCCAAGTATCTTACGTTCAGCATCCATATGGATGGGCTCAAAGATGAGCATGACCTGGCGGTCTGCCGCGATGGTGTCTATGAGGTAGCGGTGAAAGCCATCAAGGCGGCGGTGAAACGCGGCCATCGGGTGACGACCAACACGACGCTCTTTGACGATGCCAATCCGGACCGAGTGAGAACCTTCTTTGATGAAATGATGGCGTTGGGGGTCGAGGGGATGACAATCTCGCCGGGCTACAGTTATCAAAAAGCCCCGGATCAACAGCACTTTCTGAAACGGACGCGAACCATGGAATTATTCGCGAGGATCCTGGCACGCCCGAAGTCCGGGTGGCGGTTCAATCAGTCCCCACTATTTTTGGATTTCCTAATGGGGCAGCGAGAGTATGAGTGCACACCCTGGGGCAATCCGACCTATAACGTGTTTGGATGGCAGAAGCCTTGCTATTTGTTGCAAGAGGGGTATGCCAAGACCTTCAGCGAGTTGATGAAATCAACAGCCTGGGAACAGTATGGAACCGGTCGCAATGAAAAATGTGCCGATTGCATGGTGCATTGCGGATATGAAGCCTCGGCTGTTGAAGATACCTTTAGCACCATGTCGGGATTCACACGGACTGCCAAATTGATCCTCTTGCCCACCTCACGGTGAACGTCCTCACGTGTCTCTCACGAGTGAATGCATGGTGAGGGCAGTCAGTGGGAAGTATATCAGCCTATGACCGACATCAAGAATCACATTGCCGTGGGGAGCGGTTCTCTGGAAGGACGTGTATTCGCTCCACATTCCGCTGCTGAAACGGCGGAGGCTGTGGAGCTTGCGTTCGACTATCGCGGGGATGTCACGGTCGTGCTGCGCTCAGGCGAATCTGTTGCTGGTTATATCTACAACCGACATGTTGCAGCCAGTGATTCCTATCTTGAACTCTTTCCAGCCGACCAGCCGGCCCCTCGACGGATTCTCTATCTCGAAATTGCCACGATTGCATTCACCGGGGAAGACACGGCCAACGGAAAATCCTGGGAGACGTGGGTGTCCAAAAAGGAATCCGAGCGTCAAGCCGAAGCTGCGAGGCTGGAAGCGGACGCACGCACGCGGGGCTACCTCTAGCGATTCTTGCAAGGTGAAGACTTGTCCCACCGACGGAGACCGTGAGTGGGGCCTATGCTGAGCTGCCCGGCTTGTTCCCGTAGCAATATATTTCATCTTCCCATTTCTTCTACGCGCCATCCCAGGCTTGTGGGGTGCATCGAGAGCGTAGAACCTCTCTTGAACCGAGAAACCTGGCGGAGCTGCCCGGGCTCCTGGCGCGCCGTGTGAAGCGTCGGGGGCTTCGCCGTTCGGTGCCGACGGGTTCCCTCATTATTCCAAACATTATCTTCTATGCGGGTATTCTAGATCCTAATGAATGATGGCCCTCGCCATCTCTGCCAGGGTCAGAGGGCCTGCCTCTTCATTGACAAAGACTAGTTGCTGTGCTAGAAACCCGTGCCCCGATGCGGCGTGCTCGGGCTCCGGCGGTCTGAATTTTACATGGGGCGACGAGTCTGCAGTTGAGAGTAAAGTTTAGCAAAAAAACGCTGCTGCGGGTACTCGTAGTTGCGGGTTGCATCCTCATGAGCGTAAGTTTTCCTTCGACATCTCCAGCGACGCACGAGGCGGATCATCGCTTCATGGTCGAAGGCTATGTTTGTGGGGAGGGTGGAGTCGGTGTTTCGAGTGCCGACGTGCTTGTGAAGGACACCAGGATTTCCTATGGTCAGGTCGTCAAGACCGATGGGGATGGCTATTACAAGGCTATGTTCCATCTTCATAACGACAATCTTGGGGATCCGTTGCTGATTGAAGCGCGGGGAGAGCAGAAGAATTTGAAAGTTGAATTTGATCCCAAAGATCTCGAGAGCGATCGGAAGGTCCGAGTTGATTTTGGGGTCGGATGTAGTGCAGGGAATTCATCATCTTGGATTTGGTGGGGAAGTGGTGCAGCGGTCCTAGCGGTTGGTGGAGCAGTCGGCGTTCGGCTCCTCCGTTCTCCTGGTGGGAAGACAAAAGGTAAGGGGAAGTCGCAGGGCAGGAAAAATGGGTAGTCGTTGTCGTAGATCTGCTGCCGTTCCTTTCTGATGGAGTTCTCATTCTGGTTATGAAGTTCAGATTTTCCTATCTCCCGGTTGTTCTGAGTTTGGGATTGCTGGTCGCTTGTAGCGGTGGAGAGGAGGGTGATGGGCCGATCGTGCCTCCACCCCCGGCTCCCGTTGAATATGCCGATAAGCACATGCCCTCGGGTTGGTGGGGAGATGCGCAGAAACTGGAAGAAGGGCGCAAGCTTTTCGTTGGCGAAACAAATCCAGACGTCAATTGCGCCAGCTGTCATGGAAAAGATGGGAAGCCGGTCAAGGCGGGGGCGACAGATTTTCGAAACCCCGAGCGAATGAAACTCTATTCCGACGCGGTGTGGTTTTGGCGTATCTCCGAGGGGGTGCCGAATACCAAGATGAAGGGGTGGAAGAGTAAGCTCTCGGATGATGACCGCTGGAAGCTTGTGCTGTATGAGCGCAATTTTGGTCTGGCTGGAAAAAGCTGGAGCGTGGAAAAGAATCAATGGGTTGAGGCGGGTGGTAAGTGATGTTCGACCGATAGGAAATGTCGTAGTTGGTACGCGTTTTAGTATGTTCGGAATGTGAGTACGATTGATTTTCTCGTTGCAGTTCGAATGGGCCAGAGGTCTCAGGGCTATTTTGCGAGGTATTCAGGGATTCACTTACTCGTTCATTGTCGATGGATCTGAGATACTCTCGCCGGGTTTTTAACGATTTTGGGGGGGGCTATGTGATCCAGCTCTCGCAGGTTTTATGCCGTCCAGTTTGTCAGGTGTGAGTGCTGGTCTGGTGGGTCTCTGGCGTTGTAGGAATGTGACAGCTTGCAAATGGCAGAGGCGGTCGTGAGTCATAGGCTCCTTAGTGTGGGATTCTTCTATATACATAAGGATAGGGGGCATCGAGGCACCGTGAAAACACATTCGAGCAGTCTCCTGGCTCTCGCTCTGCTGGCGTTGTTGTGCGGCCTGGGTATTTCTGACGTATTCGCGCAGGAGGCTGGGACTTCTCCTGTCGACTTCCCGTACGCCGGAAATCGGACGGCTGTGTGGATCGTCGCGCAGCTGCATATCTTGTTTGCGGCCTTCATTCTTGGGGCGCCTATCTTCGTGGTGATCTCGGAATGGCTAGGCTATCGGAAGCAAGATCCTCGTTATGATCGCATGGCAAAAGAAGTGACTAAGGTGACGGTCATTCTTTTCAGTATGACGGCGGTGACCGGTGGCTTGTTTATTTTTGTGCTCCTTGCCGCCTACCCGCAGTTCACCACGTCTTTTATTAATCAATTCTATGTTGTGTTTGCGATTATCTATCCCGCCTTGTTCATCGCCGAGACGATTCTCATGTATGCCTATCTCTATACGTGGGATATTTGGAAAGGTGAGAAGAAGGGGCGCCATATTGCGCTGGGTGTTCTGCTGAACCTGGTGTGTTTGTTGATCCTATTTGTGATCAACGGCCCCACATCGTTCATGAATACGCCTCCCAAGGCTGAGGGTGTTTCCCCGCAAGACTTTCTGGCTGCGGCGACCTTATGGGATAAAATTGCGAACCAAAGTTGGTTCCCGCTCAGCCTGCATCGAATCGACGGGAATGTGGCATTTGGTGGATTCATTGCCGGTATGATTGCCGCCTACATGTACATGGCCGCCAAGACGAAGGAAGAGCGGGCCTATTACGATTGGATGGGGTTCGTCGCGATTTGGATTGCAGTCGGGGGCTCGCTGTTGCAGCCCTTCACTGGACTGTTGTTGGCCTATGAGATGTGTGATTACGACTTCTCGTTCTGCCCCTATATGATGGCCGATCAGCTCTCGATGTTTTTTGAGATGCAAGGGATCATGATCGGGCTGTTGTTTCTTGGCATCAACTACTACAGTTGGCTGAGTGTCAAGCGTATAGAAGGGGCCGACAATGTTCGGATCAGTGTCCTTGCCCCTATTGTCGTCGTCATCTTGCTTCCGGTGACCATGTGGGTGATGAATAGCTGGTGGATTCCGGATCCTATGTCGCTGGCCTTCCTCCTGCCTTTGACAATGTCACCATTCCTCCTTGGACGCTTTGTTCCGGTGACGGTTTCCGCGCGGACCGTCATCAAGATCGGGTTTATCATCATGTTGATCAGTGATGCGGTCTGGCTCACCCCTGCCGGGTTTGTCGCCACTGGGACCGACATGCCCGATGAGATGAAATTGCCGGAAGGATGGGACTATTTGTCGTCAATGCCGGCGAAACTCTCGGCCATCTTTACCTTGGTATTTGTGACGATCGTCAACTTCGTTCTGTACAACCGGGCGATCAAGCAGGGAACCATTCTCTGGGGGAAGATCGATTTCGCTGCTCAATTCGTGCTGATCTTCCTGGCGTTTACGTCCACGTGGATCATGGGATTAATGGGGGCGGTTCGCTCACTCTTGAAGAAGTATTTTCATACCTACAGTCTGGTGTCGGATCTCAGCGCGGAATCGTTTACTCCCACGCTGTCGTATTCCGCCGGATGGATTACCGCGATCACGGTATTTTTTATCGCTGTGGTGACAGTTGCAGCACTGATCGCCATTCGGCCGTCTGTGGTGCAGGCCAAGGAACCTGAGGGGAATCCCGTTCCCGTTCCAGTCAAGTAATCACTTTGTGGAGTGTCTACTGAGGCAGCGAGAAATCACATGTGGAATTTATTCAAAAAACTAGCGGTTGGATTAGTGGTCGGTGGTGGACTGGCTGCCATCGCAAATTCACAAGAGGTGCCGGTTAGCTTCCAGCTCCTCTTCTTTATCATCGCGCTGGTCGGCGCAGTGGTTTTTGCCCTCCTTGATGCAAAGACCCTGAACGTGATGAACGGGGGGATGTCATTCTTCGCTGTCACAGTGTTCTGGGTATTTCTCATCTCGGTGTGCGTTGCCGGTGCGTCGTTCCTGCCACAGTTCGACCCTGAAGATGAAAAGGCTAAGATTGGCAAGCTTCTGGATAAGGAGCGAAAACAGTCGGCGCAGGGGAAAACGGAAGAGCTGATTGCCCGCGCCAAGGCTCTCGATCAGCAAGTGAAGGCATTGGAAGATCGCCTCAAGGGGATCGGTGGAGGACAGGCGGTAGCGATGACGCAGGCACCGTCGGCTACAGAAAAACCTGCTGCTTCGGGCGGGGGGGGTGCCGGTGACATCATGAAAGTTGGTGAAGAACAGTGGCAATTGCAGGAATGCTATAACTGCCACAAGCTGAGAGGAGAGGGCGGCAAGAAGCGGGGCCCTGAGTTGGATAACATCGGGACTCTGTTGACGGTCGAGGAGATTCAGCAAAAAATTGCCGACCCGAAGAGCTTTATGGCCGAGGGCTATGACAAAGAATGGCAAAAGGGCATTATGCCCGATAAGTTTAAAGATCTCATGGATCCCAAAGAAATGCTGGCGCTTGCCACCTGGTTAGGTTCTTTCAAGAACGTCGCAGTCAATACTCCCAAGCCAATCAAGAAAAAGTAATGCTGCAACCAAAATTGAAATCTAAGGTCCGCTGTACGGATCACGATATCGGGGAAGTCACCCGAGTGGTGCTCGATCCCCTTTCCCATGAAATCAGCCACATCGTCGTCTCCATGAATGGCAGTGGGGAGCGACAGGTCACGATGACTCAGGTTCAGGATGTTACGGAAGACGCGGTGCAGTTGCGCGCGCCTTCTACGGAAATCCTGGCGTTGCCTCCCTTTAAACGTGAAGACTATGTCACGACGCACGAAGTAGAGATCTCGCACCTCGAGGATAATATCCATGTGACGCCAGGCGAGATTCTGGTCCCTGTACCTGATCTGGAGAAGAGCGTCAAACGGCGTACGTTTTTCATGAACTTTACCCATGTCATTGGGTTCTTGATCGGCCTTCCTCTCGCCTATCCCATCCTCCGGTTTCTGATGAAGCCCATGTATGCTGAGTTCGACAATGCATGGCTGAAGGTTGGGAACGTGAGCAAGATTAAGCAGGAGGATGTCGGGACTCAGTTTAAGTACAAGAAGCAAGTCAAAGAAGTGTACATGCCCGAGTATGAAGTTGAAAAGAATGTTTGGATCCTCCGAACGACTCCCGAGCTGCTGGAGAAGGTCTACCAGGGAAAAGACGTCGAATTTCATGATGCGAAGGGAAAGGTCATCTGGACGAATAAGAAAGATGTTCCCTATATCGCATTTTCCGGGAAATGCCCCCATCTTGGATGTGGCTTCAAGTGGCGCCAGCATAAAACCCTTGGGCAAGTGTTTCTTTGCCCGTGCCACCTAAGTATCTATGATGCAGGAGGGAAAGTCCTTGATGGACCGGCTCCTCGCGGGTTGGATGCTTTGCCGCTGAAGATTTCTCCTTCCGGGGAGGTTGAGATTATTGATATGGAATTTAAGGCCGGGACTAAGTCTCAAGTTCGGATTGTGTGAGCGCGTAGCATCATGGATATGAAACATTCATCTCCCGCAGTGATCCCAGACCATCAACCCAGCACCAGTGAAAAGGTCCTGGCCTTTTTCGATGAGCGGCTTGGGCTCAAGGAAATGCAGGCCAAGATGCTCAATGAGCCGATTCCTGGCGGCTCTCGCTGGGCCTACGTGTTCGGTTCTATCTTGTTGTTTATCTTTGCGATGCAAGCGGTCACAGGCACCATGCTCATGTTTTACTACGTCCCGACCGCGGACCATGCCTACGATAGTACCCAGTACATTATTCATGAGGTCGATTACGGCTGGTTTTTACTGAGCTATCATTTCTGGGGTTCAAGCGCGATGGTGGTCTGTGTGTTCGCGCATATGTCCCAGGTCTTTCTCTGGGGCGCGTACAAGAAACCTCGAGAGCTTCTCTGGTTGGTCGGTCTGGCTCTATTTGGGATCGTTATTACATTCGGCTTTACCGGCTACCTCCTTCCCTGGGATCAACGCGCATTCTGGGCGACGCTCGTGGGTGTTGAAATTTTAGATAAAACACCGATCATCGGGGATTTTATCGCGAGGTTCTTGAAGGGTGGAGCCAGTCCTGGGCAGATGACCTTGAGCCGCTTCTTTGTTCTGCACGTAATGATCCTCCCTGCGGCGTTGATGGCCTTGGCCGGGTTGCACATCTTCTTGTTCCGTGTGGCTGCACCTGCTGGGCCATTTAAAGGCACTACGGAGGAGATCAAGGCGAAAACCGACTATTTCTTCCCTCGTCAAATTTGGAAGGATATCGTCGGGATGGCTTTCGTCTTCGTCGGTCTTTGTGCCTTGGCCCTCTGGGAACCGGTTGTGTTGCTAGATAAGGCCACCCCGGATCCTGGAGAGTACCACCCGGAGCCGGAATGGTACTTTCTATTCTATTTCCAGCTGTTGCGGCTGAAGCTCTTCGCCGGTCAGTTTGGCCAATTCATGGGTGCTGTGGCGTTACCGGTCATCTTTATGGGCTTGATGGTTGCACTTCCGTTTTTCGACAAGGATCCTGAGCGGAATATTTTCAAGCGGCCGATCGCACTGATTACCTGGATTGTGATCATGGTCGTCATTGCCCTATTCACGGTGGCGGCCGTCATTAATAGAGAGTTCCTGGACTAACGACCATTCAAGCGAACTGAACATATGGCTGAAGAACGCGATTCAATATCCCCAACGAAGATCGGATTTGGCATCCTCTGGTCGGCCTGCTGGACCGGTATACCTATCAAGGCCGTGTTTGCCGTGATGGCGATGACCATGGGGCTCGTCCATTTCGAGGGAAGATTTGGGTTGGCATTTCTCATGTTGCTCGCCAGCCCGGTGACTGTTTTTTCAGCCCCGGCGATTATGGCGATCTATGACACTCATTTTGGCGAGGGGATAGGCCTTCCGCTTATCTTTGGGGCCTCAATTCCTATTGATATCTGGGCGCTCGGTCTCGTCGGTCGAACCTTCTTTCTGGAGCGCCTTAAGAAAGAGCCGCCTCACGACGGGCTGGGATTTTCCATCTGGTGGAGGACTGCCCTTATTGGCACATTGATCATGCCGTTGCTCTGGGGCATCGTCAGTCGGGTAACGGACACGGCCATTAGTGCCTCGCATTCAATCGCGGATATGGAAGTTTTACGGCACATCTATGATACGGGATTGCCAGTTGCGGAGCGCATTGGCCTTGAGCTGACCGTATGGGGATCGATTTCTTCGGCTGTGCTCTTTATCCTGTCAGTGGTGGGTGTGTCGGTCCTTGGACAAGCCATTCGGCGTATTGCGGAGGATTGCCGTCCGGCTCCTGAAAACTATCAGGGGCTCGTGACCCGATGGGATCTGATGCGTGTGCCGAACGACCAAGGATTGCTATTGGCCTCGCTGGCCGGAGCCGGGGTGGTATTCTCGCTCGTGTTTTGGACTATCCTTCCCGTGACAACTCCTCATCCCCATGAATGTTGTACGAAACCTGAAGTTCATGCTGAGCCTATTTACAAACCGGGTGACGCGCTGAATAAGAACACCCAACGGCTTGCTGCGATGGCTGCACAAATTGAAGCCATGGAAAAGCAGAAACCTGAAACCAAAGGTCAAAAAGAGAAGGGCAAGGGGAAGCCGGCAGGGGCAGCCCCCTCTGACAATTCGAAACCGTAACTTGCGAGGTGATGTGGTGAGTGCCATACAGGAGGTCGGAACGATTCAACGGGCTCTCCGGGCCATTCGTGGTCAAGGGCGATGGCTTGTCGGTCTCTTGTTGACGGTGGGTTGGTTCCTCCTTCCTTCCATTGGCATTGCGGCTGAAGGCGCCAGTGCGGGGCCGACCGAGTATCGGGACATCCCTTACATCGGCAGTCGGAATCTTGTGTGGATCGTGGCTCAGCTCCATCTCCTCCTCGCCGGTTTTGTTCTGGGCGTCCCAATTTTTGCATGGTTGTGCGAAGTCATCGCATGGCGAGGAGGCGAAAAGCGGTACGACAAGCTGGCCAAGGAGTTCACAAAGCTCCTGACATCGGCCTACGCCACGACTGCGTTGTTCGGTGGGATTCTGCTCTTCCTCCTGGTCGCATTCTATCCCAAGCTGATGAATTATCTGACGGACGTCTTTTTTCCGTCGTTCCTTCTGTACTGTCTACTCTTCCTCCTCGAAACCGCGACGCTCTATCTGTATTGGTATGGCTGGGACGCGATGCAACACGGTAACAAGAAGACGCTGCATGTATTCCTCGGCTTCCTGCTGAACTTCTTTGCCTTGTTTATCATGATCGTGCCGAATGCCTGGGCGACGTTCCAGTCGAGCCCGGTTGTGCTCTCGGAAGGAACGGCGTTTGAGCGGGCCTGGGCCGCAACGTGGAATCCAACATGGTGGCCGATCAATATTCACCGTTTGATCGCCAACGTCGTACTTGGCGGCTATATCTGTGGAGCGTACGCTGGCGTCAGGTATTTATCGGTGAAGAGTACCGAAGATCGGGAGCATTACGATTGGATGGGCTATGTCGGCAACTTTATTGGGGTGTTTGGGCTCCTGGCTCTGCCGTTCGCCGGCTACTGGCTCATGCGGGAAATCTATCAGTACAACCAGCAGATGGGGATTACCCTGATGGGTGGATTCTTGTCGTGGCTCTTCATCATCCAGGCCATGCTGATCGGGGTCTTATTTCTTGGGTCGAACTATTACTTCTGGCTCGGAATTACCCACCGTATTCCAGGGTCGGAGGCGAAGTATCGACGGGCAATGTTAATGATGCTCGTCAGTCTCCTGCTCTGTCTTGCCGTGTGGATGACGCCGCACTCACTTGTCGCGAGTATCGAAGAGGCCCAAAAAATGGGTGGTGCGCACCATCCTCTGCTCGGAGTACTTGGCGTCATGTCGGCCAAGATGACGGTATCCAACCTCATGATCCTCATTACATTTATGAGTTTTGTGATGTATTGGCGGGCAGGAAAACAAGATACGGCAGGATGGGCGAAGCTGGGTAAGGCCGTGATGGGCGCCGTTCTGGTCGTGGCCAGCCTCGCTGTGATCGTCCTCGGTATATGGGGCTATTTTGTCCCGGCGATCGTTCGCATCAATTATTTCTCGACGTCCCAGGTGGCGATAGTCGGGTTTGTTATTTTGACCATCACCCCATTGACGGCATTATTACTCAAGAGTGCCAAGACGACGACGGAAATGGTCTGGGGCAGCATGCCTCCTCGCGCCGGCTATGCGCTCGTGCTCAACGCCGTCATGGTTATTTTGTTAATGACGCTGATGGGCTATGCCCGCTCTTCTTCCCGGGTCCATTGGCATGTGTATGGAGTGATGCGTGATACGTCCCCCTATGCCTATTCACCGGCACTCGGCAGCGCCTCGTTGATTATGGCATTCTGCACGTTTTTCTTCTGCATCCTCGTGGCCTTTATCTTCTGGGTTGCGACGATGGGTGATAAATACAAAACTGCTGCAGGAACGGGAAAAGGCGAGCTGCCGCACGGCATTCCCGCCATGGCTGGTGGTGCGCCGGAGGAGCGTCAACAGGGGTAGAGGCAAGCGAGTTTTGAGTTCTCAATTGTCATGGTTGAGTGAGAAGCAAAACATTCAACCCTGGCCACTCAGTACTATAAATTAGAGGGCATATGAGTGAAGTTGCGCAACTACAGCTGATCGCACTGTCGATTGTGGGGGTCGGAATTCTGATCCTCCTCTTCATCAAGGCCGTCTTTGTTCGGGTGACCGGATTTGTCTTCATCGTTCTGGGGCTGTTTTCGTTGATGTCCCTGGCGGTTCCTCAGCTGGCCTCTCTGCCACCGGCGGAAGAGAAGATCGATATCAGCAGCATCAAAACTCCGACTGATATCGCGGCCATCGGACAGACGGTCTTCTTCAGCAAAGGGCAGTGTGCTCTGTGCCATTCCATCGGGCCAAGCGAATCCGCCCGATGCCCGGATTTGAAGGGAATTGGTGCCAAGTTAAGCAAGGATTTTCTCTATGAAAGCCTGACCGATCCTCAGGCATTCGTGTATCAAGACTACCGCCATGGCGGCGTGCCGAAGGAATATCCGGCAACCATGCCTGCCATCAATAAGGATCCAATCGGGCTGTCGAAGAACGAGATTTTGGCGGTCATCGCCTTTCTGCAACAGATGAGCGGCGAACCTATTTCTGTCGCAGTCACAGAACTTGAAATACCGGGTAAAGCGCCGGCCGCTCCCGTGAAAGCAGCGCAAGCAGCACTCGTCGCCGACGCACACACGAATTAGGAGGACTGTATGGGGGCATTAGGGAAGCCGATTATTCTCATGGTAGGCATGTATGCCTTTCTGAAATTTGTATTGCCCAATATCCCAGGCTCAGCCCCATTGCCTTCTAGCTTGATATTTCTCTATCTCCTCCTCACCGCCTCTGGGATCGTGATATTTGAAACGTTGAGTGGAGAATCGAAGGATGCCTTCTGGGGACCAATCCAACGGTTTCTGACCGGCGAGAACATCGGGGGGCTCCAAGCACTTCGTTACGGCGTCCTCATCCTCTTTCCGTTGCTGGTGGGGTGGCAAACCTATGGGAGTACGGCAGTGAGCGACCTTCCACCGACAGAAAGCCGAACGATTCATCCGGCACCGCCTGGGGAATACACTGGTCTCTCAAATCCTGTTCCGAAAACCCCTGAGAACATTATGCAGGGGAAAGGCTTTTATGCCGCCTATTGCTCGCCTTGTCATGGCGGAAACTTCGATGGAAAGGGACCGGCTGCTCGTGGCTATATTCCATCGCCTGCCAATTTTGCTGACCCCACGACGATCGCCATGTTGCAGGAGAGCTATCTGTTCTGGCGGATTAAAAAAGGTGGGGTTGGCCTTCCCATTGAAGGAGCACCATGGAAGTCTGCGATGCCTCGATGGGAAGTTGAGTTACCTGACGAATGGATTTGGAAAATTATCATGGGCGAATACGACGGAGCCCATCAGTCCCCGCGAACCTGGGAATAGGGGCAAACAGAATGTGGATGGACTTAGGTGTGTAGGGAGAATGAGGGCAGCATGAAACCGGCGAATCAGATTATACGGCAGGTTCTGCGTGGTGGGGTCGGCGTGCTCACGGCAATGATGCTTGGAGGGGGAACCCTCAGCTTTGCCCAGGAGAGTGTCTCAGTGAGAGCCACGCTGATGACCGGGGGCGTCCCCGTGGATGATCCGAACGCGGCGGCCTGGAGCAGTGCGCCGCCGGCGACGTTTCCAATGTCACCTCAAGTCCATTGGCAGAACCGTATTCAGGAAGTGACGGTGAAGGATGTGATTGTGCGAGCCCTCCATGACGGAAAGCAAATGGCCGTCCTGGTTGAATATACCGATCCTACTCAGGATCCGGACGATGCCGCCGCGCTTGAGTTTATGGTGGGTGATAAGAAGGCGCACTTTGCCCATGGCCAGCCGATGCTGCAGGTTGAAGGCGGACCGGTCAATATCTGGTTCTGGAAAAACAAGTCGGGCAAGGCCGTTGATATGAATGCGAAGGGATTCGGGACCTTGAAGGCGCAAGAGCATCAGGATGTGAAAGCGAAGGGTGCCTATTCGAACGGAACGTGGAAAGTCGTGTTTTCACGGGATTTGTCGACCGGGCATGCGGAAGAGGATGTACAAATCACACCTGGGCAATTCATCAGTATCGCCTTTGCGGTCTGGGATGGTCGAAAAGATGGCGCGGGAGACCTGGTTGAAAAGGGATCACAAAAGGCCGTTTCGTCCTGGTGGTATTTCAGAGCCGATGCCCCGCCGGATTATTCCGGCTATATGTATGCAGCGATTGCTGCGGCATTGGCCTTGGGGTTTCAGTTTGTCCTGATTCGAAAACTCAAGAAAGGGCAGTCAGCATGAAGGCGGCACGGCTGGGTGTCATTGGATTAGCGGTGGGAATGATCGGAGGCGCGGTGTTGATCGCCGGGGGCTGCGCCAACGAAAAGGAAAAGCGGGGCCACGAGCTCTATACCCACTATTGCAGCGATTGTCACGGTGAAAGCGGCAAGCAGAACGAAGGGTTCAATTGGGCGTCCATGCCTGATCCAAAACCAAAGGATCTGTCGAACAAGTCCGAGATGGGGACGTTTAAGGATGAGGAACTCTTTGCGACAATCTCACGTGACATGTTGGACACGACCGAAGAAGGTGGCGATACCATCGGTGACGACGACTTTGCCGTTCCCACCATGCCCACGTTCAAGTATACGCTGTCTGAAGATGAAGTGTGGGCGATCGTCGGGCATGTCCGTACGCTGCACGGGATGAAGATGGAGTTCAATGTCGAGGCCCGCAAGACCTCGTTGGAAGAAGGACTGAAGAACGCCCAGACCAAGTTCGAACAAGCGAAGCAGGCCTATGAAGCGGCAGAGAAAAAGGCCAGTGATGAAGCTGAACGGAAGAGTGAACAACTGAAGAAGGATGTGGACGTGGATGAGTCTGCCTATGCGGCGGAACTGGCCGCGATGTCGCAGGCCAAGAAAGAGATGGATGCCGCCCAGGTTGCACTGAATAACTTCTCGACCAGACCGGGCAAAGGTCTGAGTATTCCAAGGCCTGATATGACGGTCAAGCCGGCGGACATGGCAAAATTGGTCGCACATGGGAAACAACTGTACGAAAACAAGTATGGGTGTAACGGCTGCCACAATCTTGCAGGCGAAGGCGGGAAAATTGGTCCTGCTCTTGATCGGGCTGGCTTTCGGCTGAATGCCACTTGGATCTATCGCTGGCTGAAGAATCCACAAGCGATGGATGCACATACGCGTATGCCGGCCCTTGGCCTCAATGATGCGGATGCGAAGGCGGTCACCATCTATGTATCTACGCTACGAGCCCCGAAGGAAGAACCGGTAGTTGTGAAGCCGGCTGAGAAGCCGTAGTAGGTTACGGACATCGATAGCGTAGGCCTTCAATCTGATCGTTTGTGGAGACTCAAGGTAGAGCTTTCACAGCAGGAGTAAGGGGTCATGGCAGAACTCTAGCCATGGCTCTCAACACCTAAGGATGGTTTTTCAATTAGGCCGATAAGCCTGCCAGTAGTCCCAAGAGGATAGCAATACCGGCCCACATATGATTGCGGAACATGGCGAATGCCTCGGCCGGAGTAACTGGCTGTTGCAGGTGTCTTACCTGCGTCATAAAAAATCCCCCTACCGCCGCTAGCAGAAAATAGTAAGGCCATTGCAGCTGATTGAGCCATCCCGCGATGGCCAAGAGTGCCAACATGCTGGCGAGCGCAAGGCCTACCCCTCGGTGGAGGGACGCGCCAAGGTACAGTGCAGCAGACTTGACCCCAACCCGCCGATCATCTTCTAAGTCCTGCACCGCATAGATTGTGTCATAGGCGATGGCCCACAGGACGGTCGCACCAAACAGAAGCCATGCGGAGGAGTCTATCTGCTCACGAACTGCAGCCCAGGCCATGATGGTTCCCCAGCCAAAGGCGATGCCGAGCATGGCCTGAGGGATGTGGATCCATCGTTTGGAGAAGGGATAGAGCGCTGCCAACCCAACGGCAATGGGGGACAGCCAGGCGACCAGTGGGGGGAGTGTGAGCAGAAGGCCGGCCGCAGCCACCAACAACAGGCCGAGCAGAATATAGGCTTGACGGCGGGACAACGCTCCGGATGCCAGTGGACGAGTCTTGGTGCGGGTGACTTGTCGATCAAAGCCTTGATCGGCTAAGTCGTTCATGATGACGCCCGCGCTGCGCATCAAGAATGAGCCGCCGATAAACACCAGGAGCAGCTTCAAGGGCGGGATGCCTCCGGCTGCGAGGACCAGTGCCCATAGGCTGGGCAAGAGTAATAGGTACGTGCCGGTCTGGTTTGGTAAGCGGATCAACCGAGCGAGGGCAGACCAAGGAATAACAGATGAAGCCGCCGATGAAGAAGCTGCTGGAGCGGACATGCTGCGACCTTAGCCCAGCGGAAATTGGCTGTCAACGGACCTTGACCAGTTGTGACGCTACGACATATTCTGTATAACCACTCTGTGAAAAATCTTCAAAATCCTCCAAGTCTTTTGTTGAAGCTGAGTCCCGATCTTGTCCGGTGCTGTATCCTCATTGCCTTCGTCCTGATCGTGGTCGGCTGTGCTGCCTTCAACCGGACCCCCACGCCACCAAGTAGCCCACAGGTCGTTCCTCTGAGCCCGGCCATATGGTTCTCGCCCAGCGTCACTGCCGCCGAAGTGTCCTACGATACCCCCTGCAGTGAGAAGAGGACAATGGCTCTTGGTGATCAGTTGGTCACGTCTGTTCCAAAAAAGCTCAGCATGAGCTTCAGCCAGGTGACTACGCAGAATCACACGGAGGAGCCCCTGGCCTCAGATGGGGCGATCGAAGTTGGTGTTGGCGCCAGACGGATCAACCTTGCTATTCCACCTCAGGGCCACGGGAGCTATCCGGCTACGGCGACCGTGGGAATGGAAATGGTCTTCTTGGCTCGCGATGGCACGGTGCTCTTCAGTAAGAAACTGGAAGGGGTTGGGCGTGGGACGGTGACGGTCGCCGAACAGTCTTGTGCGGTTGAGGGGCTGCCAGGAATTCTGCAGGAGGCTATCGACTCTGTGGCAGAGGGGTTGGCCAAGCAGATGGCACTCTCGTCCCAGATA
>Ga0224500_10000281_pt1 | contig 36460 bp, 42 predicted proteins | sample SF_Oct11_sed_USG_FD_168126 | JGI IMG/M metagenome (GOLD analysis project Ga0224500, IMG submission 168126) | Sediment microbial communities from San Francisco Bay, California, United States - SF_Oct11_sed_USGS_4_1 | ecosystem: Environmental > Aquatic > Marine > Sediment | place: USA: California... | reverse complement strand
GGGACACACGCCGGAGGACATGTATAATGATCACCTGCCTGCACGGCATGTCGCCGCGTAGGCATCATCCGCCAGGCGCCACTTATGAACTGGCAAAGACTGTCCAAACAACCGGAGCCACCTCTGTGTACTGCCACGAGGGACAGGAGCGAGGGGTGTTCCACGAGGCCAAGAGTTGGGCAATCAGGGCTTGAGAAATTCAGACCTGATCGTATAGGTTCACACCCTATGAATTTCAGTTCGTCACGCAGGAATAGCTGGAATGCCTTGATTGGTACGGTCACGGTCGCTGTCGCCATCCAGGGATGCACCTCGCCTCGTTCTCCCGTGGTGGAACAGAAGACCGTCCCCGTTGTTGATGGGTCTGTCAAGGTGCGAGAGCTACGAAAACAGATTCGTGAGAGAGATAAACGAATCGAAGAGTTAGAGTCTCAGCTCGAGGTGTTGAAATTAATTGACCAAGATTCAAAAAATCAAAAAACTCTGCTCAGACCCCCGACAACGTTGGAACCTCTTGAGTGACCGGAATCCACCCTTGGGATAATCGGAGCGGGCGCGACGGTTTCCTACGTCTTTCTGATTGGCTCGGGGGCAGTGCCATTCCAAAAGTTCAGGTATCTTCAGCTCAATTTCGGCGGATGGTCAGCAGCATTATGTCGTATGGTAAAGAGGGGTTCGGTATAACGTATGAGGCCCAACCGATCCCGGATCGTTACTCATGATGGTGGGGGGCCGCTGAGGCTGTCGGCATGGGGGCCGAAATGCATCCCTCGATGAACTCGACTTTGCATTGCCATGAGGATGCTGCCTCGTTCACCCGGGTGATCACATCTGCCGACTTCACCATGCTGGGGCTAATATCCACGAGCACATGACCTGGGACGAGATTAAAATTGACGCCCGTCACGCCAGGAATGGCTTGTAGGACCTTATGTATCTCCGCTTCCTTGCTGCTACAGCCTGATCCGCTCAGCGTTAAGGGAAGCCGCTCCTTGATTGGTGGAGTCGCCGAAACCGGCAAGGAGATGGCGAGGCTTACGAGGACAAGCGCGGTTGAAATGGCTCGATGGTACCGGACGTTGGGCATGACATGAACTCCCCTGTTGGTCGGCTCGACGTTGCACTCACAATGACACATGTGTGTATAGGGTACAGGAGGCACATTCTGTTGTCGAGGTGGTGCCCAGTGGAGTGCAGGTTTCCCTATAACCCAGTATTGCTAGCGTAGGATGGTGAAAGGCGATGGACTCGGTCTTGGAATCTAGCGATAATATGCGCCTATGAAGGATAACTCCCATCGAGCCTGGCCGGAAGTCGTCGGGCTCATTCCTGCTGCCGGCCGAGCGAAGCGCCTCCAGCCGTTCCCCTGTAGTAAGGAATTGTTTCCCGTAGGGTTTACGAACGATCCACAGACGGGGATGCCGCGACCGAAAGTGGCAGCGCACTTTCTCCTGGAAAAATTCAAAGCCGCCGGAATTTCGAAGACCTTCATCGTCATCCGCGAGGGCAAATGGGATATTCCTAACTATTTTCAAGAGGGGCAAGGTATAGGACTCTCGCTTGCGTACCTCGTTATTCCGGGGTCCGCCGGTCCCCCAGACACCCTCGATCGTGCATATCCATTCATCACTCAGAACCGGATCGCGTTCGGCTTTCCGGACATCCTCTTCGGTCCATCCGATGCCTATGGACGATTAATCGAACAACAGGAGAGAACTGAGGCAGACGTGGTGCTCGGTCTGCACCGCATTGAGGATACACGCATCTGGGATATGGTGGACAGCGACAGGGACGGGTGGGTCCGTGAAATCGTGATGAAACCAGCTTCGACCACACTGACGTTCGGCTGGTGTTTTGCCGTCTGGACACCGGCCTTCTCCGCGTTCTTGCATCAGTTCCTCCGTGCTGATGCGACAAAACGGAATATGTCCGTCCTGGCAAGCACGGCGAACGACCCTGGAGGGGACTTAGCAGTGGGGGTCGTGTTCCAGGCAGCGCTCAAAGCCGGTCTGAGGATTCAGTCGGTGAAGTTTCCACAGGATGGGTATCTCGATATCGGCACGCCAGAAAACCTTGCTCGAGCGGTACGGCAACAAGCCGCAGGGTGACGCCAAAATGAGCATAGCGTCTTATTGCCCACGGGCGACTTACTTAGATTGGACCAGAAACGCTTTCGAACGAGCATTACCACCGCTGGCGATGACATCGATGAACGACATGCCTGGCCGAACATCGGGAACGGTCGCCTCAATGGTCGTCTCGTTGACATACCGATAGTCAATCTTAGCGGAACCTGCCGCACTAAACGCGACGCCGCGGAAACAGTCTTTGGTTCCAAACTGCTCCCCTCGAATCGTGATGGTCTGACCTGGTTTGGCTTCGTCCGGTTCCACTGTGATGATTTTGGGCTTCTTGCTGCTGTCGCAGACTGGGTCTTTTTCGACGGTTCGCTCGTCATGTCCTTTGATCGATTGCGCGTCGTGTAACGTATAGCCGGCCCCGTCGACGATCACGCCTTCTTCGGCGAGCGAACGTTGCGCGAATGGGGGCATCGCCAGGAACGACAGTATGGTGAGTGACAATAGGAATCGGGGAGTCATTCGACCTCCTTCTCTTCGAAGTTACTGACTCAACATTGGGACATAGGTTTCTCCGACGATCGCTTGACCGATCGGAGAGAGAGCGAAGTCGGTAAACGCATCAACCAAGGCATTCGGATCGTGTGGTGACAGGAGCAGCAGAGGCCGTCGCAGGCTATATCGCCCGTCCTGCACTGTCGGTGTTTCAGGCTCGACATGATCGATCTGTAGTAGACGCACGGCGACACCGTGGGACACAGCTGAACGACCTGTGCTCAATGGGACATAGGCCACCGCAGACAGTGGCGGAAGTGTACCGACGACGGTCTTCACGACCATGTCGTCGGCGGCGATCATGGTGGCCGTCTGAGGAGTTTTCCCCAAAATGCCAAGGCGTGATTCGAACGTCTTTCGGATAGTCAGATCGTCCGGCCGGTTGATTAGCAGAATTCTGCTCTCTGGTCCGCCCACCTCAGACCATTCTTTGATCTTTCCTGAAAAAATATCGGCGACCTGCTGTAAAGTGGCGTCTTTGGTAAAGTTGGAGAAATGGACTAAAATGCCGATTCCGTCCCAACCGATCTGTGTTGCGCGTAACTCTCGCGCCGCAGCTCCCGTGATAGCAATGTGGGCATGTCCTGTCTGCACTAATTCGAGTGGGTTGGAGTCCTTCTCCCACAGGATATCGACATAGACACGAGGGTTGGCCTTTTCAAAGGCCTGCGCCATCGCTTCAATGGTGGTCTGCTCCGGTCCGTTCCCGGCGAGAGAGAGGGTTCCTGCCAACTGGCTCCAGGCTGCTGACGGAGACAAGAAAAGGATAATGCTCAGAAGAATGAAAAGAAACAGTCGATGTGCTGCGAGGGGACAGCTCGACCGACTGTGCCATAGGTCGTGCTGGAGGGCGGGTGTTGTCGGATTATGATCCAGAGGGCGATTCTTCATTCGATCCTGAGTCTGAATCAGAGGACATATTCGGCGGAGGCATGTTACGCTTGGCGTTCAACGGTGGCAGTTTGGTGAACCGTTGCATCCGCTCCTGACCCATCGCCTTGGCTTTGATCTCGGTGAATCCTGGCTTACGGTCACCGCTCACCGAAGACGAAAACGAAGACATGAGGCGTGTCGCCTGCCTGGCACGACAATGGGGGCACTCAGTGTCTTCAACCCTCGCATAGACTGATTGAGTGGCTTCGAATTGCCGGGCACACTGCCCACAACGGTATTCGTACAGTGGCACAGAGTTGGATCCTTTCCATACTTGAATTGAACAACCTGAACGATATCAATTGAGCACTGTAGTACAGGCCTTGACAAGCTGGCCTTCTCTAAGCGATCTTGACCGGCCCACACAATCCGTTTATTGTAACAAGTTGCGCCTCATAACTGCCAGCTTCACAGGAGGGTTTCGATGCCAGTGCTGATTCGACGATACAAGGGTACCAACGGGATAATGCAGGAAGAGCGAATCGATGATGAGGATCGGATCGAGCGCTATATGAGGCTCTTCGAGAAAGATGACCTCAAAAAGCTGCAGACTGGCGTGAAGTGCTTCATCGAGAAAGATGAATGGCAGCTCCTTCCTTGAGCCGGAAAAGAGGGGTGAGGTGGCCCGAAGTTAGACGGACGGTTTTCTTTCTCACCACTGAAACCGCACTCGCCCGCGCATGACCTACTGGGTGCACATTGCTCGCGCAATCGACCGTGTGACGCTTCACCGAGACCGATGTTCGGAAGTGCCGTCTACGGCAACCTCCAGCGACTTCTGGGAAGGGGGTTGGTTTGACTATCCAGATAAAGAACGAGCGCTGCGTGCCATGGAGCAAGCAGGAGTCACTCGACAGCGGATGTGCACGCTGTGTAAGCCTTAGCGCATGACGTGCGCGGGCCTGAGGTGCGTCGTCCGCCTGCTCACACAGAACTCAACGCATCGCACCCGGCACCGTTACTGCTAATGCCGCGATTGGCTCTCCTATTGACGACTGTCATCTGGGGCGCGACCTTTCCTGCAACCAAGGCGGCGCTGGAACAAATTACTCCACTTTCCTTCTTATTGCTCCGATTCTTTATCGGCACGCTGCTTGTTCTCGCGTGGTTGGCTGCCAGCCGTCGTCGACTGCACTATGATCGTGCCGTCTTGAAGGCCAGTGCGCTCACGACCGTCTTCCTCTTTTTGGGCTACCTACTCCAAACCGTCGGTCTGGAGTATACAACGGCTTCCAATTCGGCGTTCCTCACCGCACTCTACGTGATCTTTGTCCCATTGCTGCTCATGCGGATCGATCGACGCGTGGTGTTAGCGACGGTCATTGCCGTGGTAGGGCTCTGGTTGCTGATCAAGCCTAGTGCGGCGTTGAATGTAGGAGATCTCATGACGCTCGGCTGTGCCCTTGCCTTTGCGGGACATATCATTTGTCTCGAGCGATATACTCGACAAGTCGATGCCCCATCCTTACTCGTCTGGCAGATGGTGGCGATGACCCTGCTGTTTCTTCCCGCTCCTTGGTTGGAAGGGGTTCCAGCCGGCTCGTTTGCTCCCACGACGGTCTTGCTGATCGGGTTAGGGGTCACCGGTGTACTGGCTACGCTGGCCTTTGCCGTCCAAATGTGGGCCCAGCAACTTGTTCCTGCGCAGCAGGTAGCATTATTGTTTGCATCGGAGCCGGCCTATGCGGCATGGTTGTCGTGGTACTTTCTTGGAGAGATGTTGGATCCGCAGGGATGGATCGGGAGCGCACTCATCTTATTGGCTGTGGTGATTGGCGCATTCGGCGGTTGAGTGTGTGAAAGGAGGAGGGGATGGCGCAGAAGTTCGGCAATGGGCGATGGGTTCGTGAAGGGTTCTTGGATAATCGAGTCGAAGGAACCGTGGTCGGGCGAGTTGTGTTTGCGGTGATTGGCCCGGTCGATTTATGTTTGCGGGGTAACTTTAAACCGGACATCGCCGGCGAGGTGATCGGATTCCGCAACGGCCGGTTTGAAGACGACGACATGGCGGGACAGGTCATCGGCGATATGGCCAATCCACAGATGGGAACCGTGAACCTCATTTCGCTCGATCCGCACCCCAATCTCGAGCCGCATCCCTATGTCGAGTGGTTTACGTTCAACAAGGACCATTATCGCTTCCAGCTCAGTCCTGGTGATGCGTGGGTGCTGTCGGATGAGGAACGAAAAGCGATTGATGGAGAGAGTCAACGAATTCGAGCAGCCCTGGCCGATCAAACGTTTGACCAGCCAGGGTCTGATGATTGTGCGGAGTGGGTTTAGCGGGCGGTGAGCTCGAGCTCTGGCTGTGCGGTAGGCTGTTCCGCAGCCGGCTCTGGCGCCACCACCTTCGTTTTGAGTACGCTGCGGTTGGAATCCTGTTTCGTCTTTCCTTCTCGCACGTAATCGGGAACACCACGAACGTCCCAGATCAGTCCCAACCACTCAAGTCCCTTGAGGCAGTAGTAGGTCATGTCAACCTCCCACCAGTAGAAGCCTTGTCTGGTCGAGGCGGGGTAGTAGTGGTGATTATTGTGCCACCCTTCACCCATGGTGATCAGGGCAAGGAAAAAGTTGTTTCGGCTGTCATCGCCGGTTTCATACCGTTGTGAGCCGTAGACATGGGACAAGGAGTTGATCGTGCAGGTTCCATGAAACAAGGCCACGGTCGAGATGAAATAGCCCCAGATCAACATCTGAGGACCGTTGGTACCGAGTCCAGGTGCCGTGGCTTCCAGCAGTTTGCCGAATCCAAACATTCCAACTCCAGTGAGGACCGGAACCAAGACATCAAATCGGTCAAGAAACCGCAGCTCAGGAAACTTTGCAAAGTCGGCAATGCCCTTGAGGCGAGGCGCATAAAACGTCTGCGACATGATCCAGCCCATATGGGACCACCAAAACCCTCCTTGGCGCGGGGAGTGCACATCCTCCGGTGTGTCGGAATAGATGTGGTGATGACGATGATGGCCGGCCCACCACAAGGGACCGCGCTGTGTGCAGGTGCCACCTAACAGCGCAAATAAGAACTGAACGGTACGAGTGGTCTTAAAGGTGCGATGTGAAAAGTAGCGGTGGTACCAGCCGGTGATTGCAAACATACGGATGTAATAGAAGGCGACAGTGACGGCGACGGCGGTCCAGCTCCATCCAACCCAAATGACACCCAAACACATCAGATGCAACACAATAAAGGGGACACTGCGCACCCAGTCTACCTTGGGAGGGCCTTCTGCTTTCGTGTGCTCAAGGCCGGCCCAGGAATCAAACCAGCGCATCACGGAATAGAAGAACTCCTGGGCTTTAGTCGGTCGAATCGTTTGCACATTGGACATACAATTCTCCTCTTAGTCGGGGGATCGGCAACATCACTGCGGTGGGAGACAGGGAGCCGGGGTCCCGATTAGCCTGAATGATCGCCCTGCTATAGGTTGGGACCTCATTATACACAGAACGTCAGAAAAGTGAAACCAGACTTTTCAGGCGACCTCGGGAATCCTAAGTGTACCGGAATAGTGGCGTTTGTCTACTAATCGTGGGGAGTTTCCCGCAAGAGAAGCAGGTCGTTTCCTCCACTATCCACGCAATTCCTGCGTGACAGCACTCCGCCTAGACACATGTACGTAAGATCGTTACACTGGGGCCCTTCATTTTTGTGGCGGCTATTGGGTCGAACCAGGCGAGACGCACGCGATGTCGGACATCTTCATCAGTTATTCGAGCGAAGACAAAAGCCGAGTGCAGGCTCTCGCGCGAGCCTTGGAGCGGAAGGGCTGGTCGGTCTGGTGGGATCGGCGTATTCCCGCAGGCAAATCGTTCGACGAGGTCATTCATGAGGCGTTGAAGGCTGCCAGGTCTGTCGTGGTGGTCTGGACCAAAACGTCGGTGAAGAGTACCTGGGTCAAGAATGAATCGAGGAGTGGCCTGCGGCGAGGGGTCTTATTCCCTGTCATGCTGCTCGACGAAGTCGAGATTCCGTTGGAGTTTGAGCATCTACAAGCTGCGCACTTGATGGATTGGCAACCGGGGCAGGAGCATGCCGGGTTCGACCAGTTCATCGACGATCTGGCCGGGGTCATTGGCGCGCCCGTGATCTCTTCCGCGCAACCATCGTTGGTCGAGCAGTCCCAAGAACCAGCATCTGTGCGACCGAGTTTAACGCCTGAACCAGATACAGAACGGCCTCGATCGGCCAAGGTGGAACCGGAGCCTGAGAGATGGGCATCAGAACCATCTGCTGCCACGGCTGGGGCTGTGAATTCCGACTCGCCAAGAGCATCCTTCAGGTCGCAGGCAGCAACGGAGTTTTTGGAAATCGGGCAAGAATCGGGGCATGTCAACGATGATCGGTCGAGTGCATCGACCGCCGAGGCTCCATCAACGCCGTCTCTCCCCATTTTCCCGATCGGAATCGGCCTGCTCGCGGCCATAGGAGCGCTCGTCTATTTTGTGGTGTTTTCACAAGGTCCTTCACCCGGGAAAAGGAATGAAACCCCATACCAACCTCCCGTGCAATCGCCGAGCACCAGGACGGAGGTGGTCACTCCGCCCACTGCACCGGAACCGATCAAACAACCTTCTGGAGTACCGACGCAAACGAGGCCAACTGTGAAGCGGGGGGGGGCGACGGCTGATGAGACTGTGGCAGCCAAGCCGCGACCGACAGCTAGCCCTGCGAAGGACATTATCGACAAGGACGGCGCGCCGATGGTGCTCATTCCGGCCGGTGAGTTCATGATGGGTTCCCGGGACAATGACGAAAGTGCCCAAAACGATGAGCGGCCAGCCCATCCGGTGTATCTGGACGCCTTCTCTATCGATCAATATGAAGTGACTACTTCGCGCTATGCCAAATTCTTTCAGGCGACGAACCGAGCCGCGCCACACTACTGGTCAGAGCAGGTTCTGAAGCGGCATGGGAACAAGCCGGTGGTCGGGGTGGACTGGAATGACGCCACCGCCTACTGTGCCTGGACAGGAAAACGCTTACCCACCGAAGCCGAATGGGAGAAGGCTGCACGTGGAACCGATCAACGGGTGTATCCTTGGGGAAATGCGTCACCCAGTGAGCAACGGGCGAATTTTAGTCACTGCTGTGATTTTAAAGACTACGGAGCGCTGACAGACGTTGGCTCGTATGAGGCGGGGAAGAGTCCTTACGGCGCCTACGACATGGCTGGGAACGTCTGGGAGTGGGTGGCGGACTGGTATGACGAGAGCTATTACGGCAAAAGCCCGGATCGGAATCCCAAAGGGCCATCGGCAGGGCAATATCGTGTGCTCCGCGGTGGCTCCTGGGTCTATGTACCGGTCAACGTGCGCTCGGCAAACCGGCTCTGGAATTCCCCGTCGGAGCGCTATGACAGGATGCGGGTTCCGTTGTGCCCAGGACATACAATAACCTTTACCCTTTGACCCTGTTTCCTTTTCTCCGGTTCTTGGCTCGTTGTTTCTTGCCGCGAGGCATCGAGCACTAGTCGGGGGTTCTCATGACCGAGGAAGGAATTGGCAGTCTTCCAGCCGCCGTGATGAAAGCCTATGATGTGTTGCTCTGGCTTATCAACCACGTGGGCAAGTTTCCGCGTTCGCACCGGTTTGTGCTGGGAGAGCGGATCGAGTCGCGCATGCTGAACGTGCTCGAAGCGTTGGTACTGGCGGCTTATGCGCGAGACAAGCGTGACCATTTGCGGCAGGCCAACGGCGATGTGCAGGTGCTCCGGTTGTTGGTACGAGCCGGCAAAGACCTGGGATTTACCAGCACGAAGCAGTATGAGTTCATCTCGCGCGAACTAGTCGATCTGGGGCGCCAAATCGGCGGCTGGACGAAGGCCCAGGCAGGCTGATCGATGGGCACTCTGTTTCAGCGTATGACGTCGTTCCCCAATCTGCTGCAGGCGGCCCGTCTGGCCAGCCGCGGCAAGCGCCTACGTCCCAACGTGGCATCGTTTGCTTTGGATCTGGAATCAGAGCTGCATCAGTTGCGGCACGAACTCGTCTCGCGCTCCTATCGACCCGGCCCCTACCGCACGTTTCTCATTCATGACAAGAAGCCTCGCTATATCAGCGCGGCGCCCTTCCGCGACCGGGTGGTGCACCACGCCCTTTGTAATATTATCGAGCCTATTTTCGATCGCAGCTTTCTCTATGATTCCTACGCCTGTCGAAAGGGCAAGGGGACGCATGCGGCGGTGGATCGTGCGTCGTCCTACGCCAGACGATTCCGGTACGTGCTCAAGTGTGATGTAGAGAAATATTTCCCAAGCATCGACCATGCCATCCTCCTCGATCTGATCGCCGAGCGGATTTGGGATGAGGGGGTGCTTTGGCTTACCCGTACGATCCTGGAGGGTAGCAATCCGCAACCTAACGCGCGGTACTACTTCCCAGGCGATGACCTGTTTGTTCCATTTGAGCGTCGCCGGGGAATCCCCATCGGGAACCAGACGAGTCAGTTCTTTGCGAATGTCTACCTGGACAAGCTGGACTATTGTGTGAAACAGACGCTCCGCGTGCCGGGCTATGTCCGGTATGTGGACGATTTCCTGTTGTTCGATCACGACAAGCAACGTCTACACGAGCATCGTGCGGCCATTGAGGAGTTCTTGGTGCAAGTACGCGTCCGACTACATCCGCGTAAGTGCTTCGTGGCCACGGTGGCCTCGGGGTTTACGTTTCTCGGCTATCGGATCTTTCCCACACACCGTCGGCTAGATGCGGACAATGTGCGGCGTTTTAAGCGGAGGCTCCGGCGGTATCACCAGGCCGTGGAAGATGGGCGCATGTCAGACTCTCAACGGAAGGATTGTATCCGCAGTTGGATAGCACACGCACGGCATGCGAACACCGCGCGTCTGCGAACGCATCTGTTAGGCGACTTAGTCCTGTAGGTGAGGAGTCAGGGTATTTTGAACGGGAAGTGGGTTAAAGAGATAAGAAGAACTTGGCTGGGGTTCATCCAGCCATACGGGGTCGGTCGTTTTTTGTGATCCGCGGTGGCTCCTGGAACAATGAACCGGACAACGTGCGATCTGCAAACCGGAACAGGAATACACCGACGAAACGCAATGACAATATCGGGTTCCGTTGTGCCCAAGACGCCTGCCCGATGGCCGGAGTTCGAATCTTCATGGGGAAGGCTCGGAGCGTGCCGTTGGGCGTCCAGATCGATCCCGGGCTGATTGGCGCAGTTGCCAACAGCCGAAGAATGCACCGCCTGCATTTCGGACCGGTCAAGTGACCCGACACTGGTCCAGGACCGGCCCGAAATGAGGTTTGTGGCTATTTGGCATGCACAGGATAATTAAAGAGTTTGTTCCACAAGGGGGGATGTGATGGCAGATGAATATTTTCTTGAAATCGATGGGATTGAAGGCGAAAGCCACGATGCTCGGCACCAGGATGAAATTGAGTTGGATGGGTGGTCGTTTGGTGGGGCGGCGTCGGGGTCTTTCCAAGCTGGTGGCGGCGCTGGCGCCGGAAAATTCAACGCACAGGACTTCCAGTTTACGGCGAAAGTGAGCAAGGCGTCACCATTGCTCTTTCAAGCCTGTGCGACCGGGAAGCACTTGCCGAGAGCAACCTTGACGGCAAGGAAAGCCGGAGCGAACCCACAGGACTACCTAAAGATCACGCAGACGGATGTGCTGATTGCGTCCTACCAACAGAGTGGATCGAGTGGATCGGATGCGCCTCCTCGCGATCAGGTTTCGTTGACCTACGCCAAGATTGAACTGGAGTACAAGCCAATGAATCCCGATGGGTCGCTGGGAGGGTCAGTCAAAGCGGGGTTCGACTTGAAAACGAACAGACCCGTATAGACAATCGTGGGAAGGAGTCTTGTAGGAGGCGGCTTGCCCTTGCTAGGGGCCTGCCCTGAGTCAATCGAAGGCCGCACCACGAACGGACTCCTGAGACACAAGGCGAGCGTCTACTGACCCGACCTCTATTCCCCAAGAATATCTACTTTGATGTGGCGATGCCCGCGGCGGATGCGGTATCGATGAAAATCGGCCAGTTCGAGCGTAAATACTTTCGTTGTGCGCAGCGACTCTGCAGCGACAATGACGGACGCGTCTGCCAGATCCATGGGGTGATCGCCGTACTGTTCCATCAATTCGAAGGCTCGTGCCGTCGCGGCTTGATCCAGAAACCAGAGAGACACACCATCATCAAGGACGAAGTCCCGAAGACAGTCTGCGGCTCGGCTATTTGGTGTTAAGAGATGAAAGGTTTCGGTTAAGACGGGGATGGTGGTAAACAGGGCATCTCGTGTGGTGCGAAGAATATCTTTACATAATGTATATTCTGCATCTTGATGGTCAAACAGCGCGACGAACGGTCCCGTATCGACGAGGATCATCGGTGAGATTTTCGACGCAACGCGACTTGCATGCCGCGCCGGATGTCGGTTGAAGGGGCAATCGCATATCCGCCTGGTCCAAGATCAAGACGACTGTAAATGTCGAACGCGGACTGGTGAGAGCGGCGGCCAACTTCATCGCGTAAGACCAACACCCCTCGCTTGAGGGCTGTGGACACGGACCAACCTGTTTTCTTCGTCACTTGCTTCAGAACTTTTTCGGTTTCGTCGTCTAGACGAACGGTTCGGAGGCCCATAATCTCTCTCCCTTATCGATCTGTTATGCAGACTGTTATACATCACGCTCTTGTCGTCAACTCAACTGACATGACTTCGGGATAGACTTGGCTAATGATTGAGTGCTGAAAGATTGATGACCGCAGGGTTGGAATTGACACCTTCGCTGATGCACCTCTAGAATGCCGCCTACTATGAATGACCGATTTCTGAAAGCATGCCGTCGCGAATCCGTTGACTGTACGCCCGTGTGGTTCATGCGTCAGGCCGGGCGCTATATGTCTGAGTATCGCACGCTCCGTGCAAAACACTCGATCCTGGAGATGTGTAAGACACCGGAGCTGGCGGCGCAAGTGACGCTCCAGCCGATCGATCGGTTTCCGCTCGACGCCGCCATTATCTTTGCCGACATTCTTTTGCCGTTGGAGCCGATGGGGCTCAATCTTGAGTTTGCAGCAGGAGAAGGCCCCGTCATCCATAACCCGGTTCGTGACCGGGCTGCAGTGGACCAACTTAAAGTCATCGACGGTGGCGAGCTGGATTATGTCGCCGAGGCGATCAGACAAACGCGACGGGCTCTTGATGGGCGCGTCCCGTTGATTGGATTTGCCGGGGCGCCGTTCACGCTTGCGAGTTATGCCATTGAGGGTGGAGGATCCCGCAACTATCTCCATACCAAACAGATGATGTACGGCGATCCGACGGCCTGGCATCGGCTGATGGATAAGTTTGCGCGTGTGATCACCGGATATCTTCGTCGGCAGATCAAGGCGGGGGCTCAGGCGATTCAACTGTTTGACAGTTGGGTTGGGTGTCTTTCGGCGGGCGACTATGCCGAATACGTCATGCCACATGTCCAGCTGATTTTTGACGGCCTCAAGCGAGAAGGCGTACCGATGATCCATTTCGGCACCGGCACCACCGCTATCCTAAGACAGATGCGCGAGGCGGGCGGTGATGTGATCGGAATCGATTGGAGGGTCCACTTGGACGAGGGCTGGACGATGGTCGGACACGATCGGGCCGTCCAGGGGAACTTGGATCCACTGGTGCTGTTTGCACCACTCCATGAAATCGAACGGCGAGTAGAAGATATTCTGCGCCGAGCCGATGGGCGTCCAGGGCATATTTTCAACCTTGGGCACGGTATCCTTCCCACGACACCGGTCGATCACGTGGCGGCGACGATCGATATGGTGCACAAGCTGAGCCAACGCTAATGGGCTCGCAACAATTCATCAATACCTGAGAAAGAGCGGATGGCTACCTCGAAACGTTCGACCGCAGTCTTACTGATGGCGATGGGCGGGCCCGATTGTCTGGAGAACGTCGAGCCATTTCTGCGAGATGTTCGAGGGGGGAGGCCGACTCCACCGGAGCTAATCGAGGAGATCCGTGAACGGTATCGTGCCACCGGAGGGAAATCGCCGGCGGTCGGGATCACCCAAGAGGTCGCCAAGAAACTGGAGCGACGGCTCAATGAGTCTGGTGAGGAGCGATTCCGGGTCTACGTCGGGTTGCGTCATTGGCACCCGTTTATCAAGGAAACGTATGGGGAGCTGTTGAAGGAATCACCGGAACAGATCATCGGGCTGTGTATGGCACCACAACAGTCCTCGCTGAGTACTGGAGCCTATAGGAAGAAAGTGGAAGAGGCGCGTACGGAGCTGGAGGACCGTACAGAGATCAACTATGTGGGTAGTTGGAATTGTCATCCCAAGCTGATCGCTGCCATCGTTGAACGTATTCAGGAAGGACTTCGGAAGTTTCCCTCCGATGTACGTGCAACAATTCCGGTGTTGTTTACTGCCCATAGTCTGCCTGAACGGGTTGTGGCAATGAAAGACCCCTATCCCAACGAGGTTCAAGGCACTGTGGAGGCGGTGACGCAGCTCTTGGGGAATCAGCCGACCTACTTTGCCTATCAGAGTCAAGGACGATCGAGCGAGCCTTGGCTGGGGCCGACGGTGGAAGACATGCTGGATACCATGTTCCAGGAAGGACACCGACAGGTCCTTGTCGCTCCCATCGGGTTTATCTGTGACCATGTGGAAACGCTGTACGATATCGACATTGAATTAAGACAGTTGGCCGCCAACAAGGGGATGCGTCTCGAGCGCATCGCGATGTTGAACGATTCACCCGCCCTCATTGAGACGCTACGCGATATTTTGGCGGCACACGAATCCCATTCTTGCATCCAGTCGTGACTCGACCTCGCACAGTCGTCATTGTGGGTGGCGGTATTTCTGGCTTGGCCACAGCCTTTGCGCTCCTGGAACGAGCGTCCACTGCTGGCCTTTCCCTTCGCTGTACAATCCTCGAAGCTGGATCCTCCTGGGGAGGGAAGATCGTCACCCATAGGATCGGCGATATCGTCACGGAAGCGGGGCCGGATTCGTTTCTTTCTCAAAAACCTGCCGCTCTTGACCTCTGTACCAAGCTTGGGCTGGCCGACCAGGTCATCAATACCAACGAGACTGTTAAGAAGGCCTGCGTTCTCTATAATGGACGGATGCACGATTTGCCGGAGGGACTCCTTTCCTTTGTTCCACGGCAGTTGAAGCCGTTCCTTCGAAGCGGGTTACTCACGTGGACAGGTCTGGTTCGGATGGGACTGGAAATCGCAGTTCCCCCCGATCCTTCGACTGAGGATGAGTCGCTTGCCGGTTTTCTTCGTCGGCGGTTCGGCACACAGGCGTATGAACGAGTCTTAGAGCCGCTTATGGCAGGAATCTACGCTGGAGACGCGGAGCAGATGAGTCTGCGCGCCACGTTCCCCCGCTTTCTTGAACTGGAACAACAGCATGGCAGCGTGGTTCGCGGCATGATGGAGGCTAAGAAAACAGGTTCGACAGCATTGTCAGGACAGCCGCGGCGTACGATGTTTGTGAGTTTGAAGCATGGACTCGGTGATCTGGTGACTGCATTGACGCAACGGTTGACGGAGCAAGGCGTGGAGCTTCAGCTCGGGAAACGGGTTGAAGCGCTCCGCGTTAGATCGCACGAACTTGGCCGTTGGATGTACGACCTGATTCTTCAGGATGGATCGGCGCTTTCTGCTGAAAGTGTCGTGCTGGCAACGCCGGCCTATGTTTCTGCGGATCTGTTGCGTCCGTTGAGCCCGATAGCTGGAGGGGTACTGGATCTGATTCCCTATGCGTCGACCGCTACGATTGCCATGGCGTTTCCCCGGGCGATGATGAGCGAGATCGAAGGGTTCGGGTTTATCGTGCCTCGGGCAGAGGAACGTGACTTAATCGCGGCGACTTGGACCTCGCTCAAGTGGCCGCATCGTGCCCCAGCGGATCAACTGCTGGTGCGCTGCTATGTCGGAGGAGTAGGACGGGAGGAGATTTTACAACTTGATGATGCAGCCTTGACGGCGAAGGTCAGAGCCGAACTCGCTGCGTTGTGCGGGGTCAGCGTGGAGCCGACTTACACGGAGGTGAATCGTTGGTGGAAGGCGATGCCGCAGTACACCCTCGGCCATCTGGACCGATTGGCACAACTCGATGCAGCCGTGAGCCGCTATCCTGGTCTCATCCTCACAGGGGCCGGCTATCGCGGAGTCGGCATTCCCGACTGTATTCGCGATGGAGCGATTGCGGCAGAGCGTGTCGTCCAAGATCTTATCGGTGGAACTGGATCGGGACGGCGTTCTGTCTAAGCAAGGATGTAGCCTCATCCACAGACTAAATCCCAGGCATCGTTCATCGATACATCCAGGCCCTCGTCAACGGGAGTTCGGTGAGACCGTTGGCTTCCTGGCCAGTGGCAATTACCTGATAGACGTTGAGCCATCCCTGAGAAAACGCCAGCGAGGAACCTGCCAAATAGGTGCGCCAGACGCGCAACGTTCGATCCCGGACCATCATCTGAGCGGCACTCAGTGTGCCTTCCAGTCTACGCGACCAGTGGGCCAGTGTGCGGGCGTAATGCGGCCTCAAGCTTTCCACATCGTACACTTCGAAGTTCTGTGCTGCCATCTCTCGAATAATGGTGTGGAGATGAGGCAGTTCTGTGTGGGGGAAGACGAACTTCTCCATGAACTCGCTGACGCCGGATCCGACAGTGCGACCCTCCGCATCGGATGAGGTAATGCCATGGTTCAGGAAGAGCCCGCCATCGCGCAGCATGTTCCGGACGGCCCCGAAGTAGGCAGGAAAATTTTTTTGACCGACATGCTCAACCATGCCGACACTTGCAATTTTATCGAACGTGCCTTCACCGAACTGTTCTGGGGCATCCCGATAGTCGAGCTGGAGTACCCCGACGCGTGGTTGAAGGCCTGCGGTCCTGACCCGTTCCTTGGCGAAAGAAAACTGGTTCTCCGACAGGGTAATGCCGACGGCGTGGACGCCGTAGTGTTACGCCGCATACAGAATGAGCCCACCCCAGCCACAGCCGATGTCGAGTAATCGTTTTCCCGGCCTGAGCCGGAGCTTGCGGCAGATATAATCGAGCTTGGCCTCCTGAGCGGCATCGATCGATTCCTCTCCCGTCTGAAAGTAGGCGCAGGAATAGACCATACGCGCGTCAAGCCAGAGTCGGTAAAACTCATTGCCGATGTCATAGTGATAGGCGATGTCCTCTTGATCCTGTTTTGGCGTGTGTCGTGCCGTCAGTGCGGCAATGCGGTTTGTCGGGGGCGATCCATCGGCCGCCACAAGGCGTTCGGCACTCGCGATGACGGCCATAATATCGCCCTCAATGTCGAGGCGTCCGTCGACAAATGCTTCACCGAGTGTCCCTAACGTCGGATGGGTAAGAGTTGGAAGCAAGGCTGGATCGCGGATTGCCATCACGACGCGAGGATCTTGCCCGAAGTTCAAACGTGACCCGTCCGGGAAGATCAGGTCAAGCGGCTGGCCTCCCTGCGCCCTCACCCTTTCTGCCAAACGCTGGATGCGCTGGCCAACGGCCTTTCCGACGATCCTATTGGTCGCGTGAGACAAGAGATTGTGATGGGGCATGATGACCTCCTTGGAGCGATAAGTGGGATCTTGGCTGACTATGTGTGCTGCGGAGCACAGCACATCAGAGCATCAAGGTTCTTTGGCTGCGAGAGGTTTCAACAAGGAACCGCTATCACTGCATCAAGCGAATGTCGTACCTGCCACATAGCATGGAAATTCAAGTCATTAGAAGCAGATGTGCATGGACGAAGCTTGGCACTGCGGTGAAAATCCACATGTGAACAGGCGGGGTGGGGCTTCTCGCAACAGTCCGACTAAAGAACGCGCTGGTTCTTATGGAAGAATAATACTCTGTTCCGGATAGCCGAGTTCTTTGAGCGTGATCTCGAGGGAATCAACCATTGGTGGAGGACCGCAGAGAAAAATACAGGTGTCAGGAGACGGCGCCGGCAGGTGTTGTTGCAACATGTTGGAGGTGATGCGGCCTGTACCGCCCGACCATCCGGGTGTTGGCTGCTCCAGGACATAGTGACAATGAAAGTGTGAATATTCGCGCACATGACGTTCCCACTCTTGTCGGAAGATAATGTCCGATTCCGTTTTATTAGCAAAGAGCAGGAATAGTTCTGCCTCGATCTTGTTGGTGAGAATCCAGCGGATAATGGAGATCATTGGGGTGATGCCGGTACCTCCGGCTACGAATCCCACACGCGTTGCCATGCCATCGACCCAATGCCCGCCTGTGTTTGGCCCACTCATGAGCACTGTATCTCCGATGCGTCGATCGTGCAGGTACTTTGAAACAACGCCGGTGTCGTACCGTTTAACCGTGAGATCGAAGAAACCTGTGGCACTGGGTAGGGAGGATGGGGTGTAGGCCCGTTTGAGCTGTTTTTCATTCAACGTCGCATGGACGTAGAGAAAGTCACCGGGCTGCATGTCCAGCGTGGCGTCAGCCGGCAGTTCAAAACGAAACGTCTTCGTGTCGTGTGTGTCGGTCTCGATATGGATCAGCTTGTACGGGCTCGCTGTCTTAGTCTTGATACGGGTGGTGGAAGACATCATGGTTTACCTCAGTGGGTCGAGCGTTATCGTGGAGAGGTCTGGGCCGGCCCTCTGTTTTTAGCCTTATGATCAACCGCCTCTTTGGCTTCTAGGCCGTTCAGCACTGGCCGAGCAGCTGTCACGTTGTGGCGAACGGCTTGGGATAGCCAGTGCCGCGCTTCTTGCGTATTCCGTGTCACGCCTCGACCATAGGTGTACATGACCCCGAGAACATACATCGCTTGTCCATTCCCAGCTTCTGCCAAGCGGCGCAACCCAGTCGAGGCCTTTTTATACCAACTGATGGATTCCGGCGCTTGTCGGCCCTTTTGCTTTGCATAGTATTTGCCAAGTCGATACTGAGCGAACGCATCACCTTGCTCCGCCAATTGAACGTCGGGATTCGGATTCGACGGTGACTTTTTTGCTGGTGCACGCGCAGGGGTCTTCTCATTGTTCGAACCCGTTTCTGTACGATCCGCAGGATGAGGTTCTGTCGTAGATGGTTTTGGCGGCTGGTCCTCATGGCTCGTGGGCTCGGGTGAAAGCGGATGGTTTTCAGGAGGAGGGGAGGATCTTGGTTGCTGGGGCTCGGCCTGATGTTCAGGTTGGGATACAGGGGGCAGGCTGAAGTCTTCCTCGCGACTTTCGATCCTGGCGGCCTCTGGCTGGGATTGGCCACATTCCTCGGTTGGATTCCCCGGGGTATCCTTGCTGGTCGCGTCCTGGCAGGCTGAATCATCCTGTGAGGCGGGGGGCGATCCTATGACCGTCCAGGCGATCCAGAGGGCTGGGATGAGGACCAAAGTCCATCGGAGCAGTCGGCGTCGTAGGATGGTCCGATCGCTGGGAGGGACGATGACGAGTCCGGGGTAATCCTTCTTGGCCATGCCTTAGGTACAGAGAGGTCTTTGGTAGAGTCTATCAAGCTGATTGAACCGTAGCTGGACACTGTCCAATCGGTACAGTTTGACAGTCGGTGGCCTACCGCGTTTACATGGAGCGGTCAATGACAGACTCCGCATACTGTACCGTGAGTTGCCGTACGGAACCTCTTGTCCTGCAGACGCACAAGATCCTATAGTAGGGCAACGCAGCTGCTGGACAAGAAAAACCCAGGAAATCAGTCGCATCATGCCATCAATCGAGAGCGTCCTCACTATCCTGGAAGTCAACGGTCCCTTTCGGGAACCGCGAGAACAGGTCTTTTCCTATGACTATTCTATCCAGCGAGCAACCTGGATGACCCCGCATGGTGTCCGCGTGAAGGTTTCTATACCGGATGAGCTCGAGACGTTCAAGAGGCGTCTGCTGGGGGTGGTGGCTGGTTCGCCTGGCCAGCAACTGTTGATGAGTAACATTCTCTCTCGGGCGATTGCCGATTGGAAGATTCGGGTTGCCGATGAAGAAGGTTTATTGACCGAACGACGCGACGTGATGTTGGGCCCGTTTATCGGTCCGCTGAGCCATCTCTTTGTGAAACTGGAAGCTCTGTTTGAAGCGGCTCAGGCGCCTGTCCGTGAGGAGGTCAAGCGAAGGGTTGGACTATAACCTCCTCGAGCCCACGCGAAGTGTGTAGTGCATGCGCTAAAAGATTCGACGATGATGTTTGGAGTGTACGCCGGACTCATCGGCAAATCCAAGGGAGCCGGTATCCGGGGTTGCGGTGTCATTGAGATCAATCCGGTAGTAACCACGGACGTGTTCCATCGCTACTTCGAAGGGAATGGCATTTGGATAGAGTGTTCCCGGCGCATGAGCCCCTCGTGCGAGCGTGCGGATTGTATCCGGATCGGCGAATTGCTTCTCCGAAAAAATAAAAATGTCCGCGATGGCGTGGTCGCCCAGTTTGTGACCCGGTGTGGTCGCTGGAAGCTGCTCGCCAAGAGAGCCATCCAATCGCGCATCCCGCAGGCGTTTTAAGAGGGCCACGATTTGACTATCCGTGGCTTGCGAAGGTACGACCAGCCCCAGGACATTCATGTCCGGGATCGTCGTGTCGACCTTAAACATGACGGGGATCGCTTCCGGGTCTTCGATGATAGAAACCGTGGGACCTTCGGTGCCGGTGGCTTGTTTGTTCCGTGAGCTGGGGACGATCAAGGCGACGAACAGCCACAATCCTATGAGAGTACCGAAGACCACCAACAACGGGTGAGCTCCGGCACGCTTTCCTTCCTGGTACGGGTCCTCGTTCTTGCTCATAGCGTTCGATTGTCCATGTGTGGAGGTGTGTTGGGAGTGGGAGGCTCCAACCGGCGCTTGGCTTCCTCCCAGAGCATATCCATCTCAGCAAGTGTCATGTCCATCAACGTCCGACCCTGTTCTGTAGCCTGTGCCTCCACCAGGTGAAACCGATCGATGAAGCGATTGGTCGATCGGCGCAGGGCCTCTTCCGGATTGACCTTTACAAAGCGGGCGAGATTGACGAGGGAAAATAGGATATCGCCCAACTCTGCCTCGATGTCCGTTCGGTCGTCGGGCTGATTGGGGGCCGGGTCGGCGCCCGCCTGAGCCAGTGCGCCCTTTAACTCGTCCACTTCCTCCGCGACCTTTCCAAAGATCTGCTCGAGACCCGCGGCGTTGTGCGGCCAATCGAATCCGACCCGTGCAGCCCTGGCTTGTGTTTGATAGGCACGGAGCAACGCTGGCAGAGTTTTCGGCACGCCGTCCAGCGCAGAGCCTGAGCCTCCAGCGGCTTCGCGCTCGGCACGTTTAATGTGTTCCCATTGATTCAAGACCTGCTCGCCATTGCTGAGGGAGCCGGCTTGGCCTTCGGAGCCGAAGACATGGGGGTGCCGGCGGATGAGTTTTTCGGCCAGTGTCTCCAGCACGTTCTCTATGGTAAAGGTTCCCTGTTCGTTGGCGATTTGGCTGTGGAAAATAACTTGTAGGAGCACGTCGCCCAACTCCTCTCGCAGTTTGGCATCGTCGCGCTGGTCGATCGTCTCCAAGAGTTCGTACGTTTCTTCAAGTAGGTAGGGCTTCAGGGACTCATGGGTCTGTTTCCGATCCCACGGACATCCTTTTTCGGCGCGTAGGGTAGCCATTAACTCAACGACTTTTGTGAAGTGATGCGACATCGAAGATCAACCCTTCTTGTCGGTTCTCTGTGAGTCCTGCAGTGGGGCCACTCTATAACGACGGCGACGTGCTCTTCAATCTCTCTGATGGCTTGCGGGTAACCAGGCCCTATGGTAGGGTACCGACGTTGCCTAAGGGGTTCTGAGAAGAGGTTGAGGAATGGCTGACGAGGAGCAGGGGTTCGTCATTCGTGACAAACGAGCAAGCGCAGGAGGAGAAAGCCCTTCAAGTACGACTGCAACCACAAAAGGATCACCATCCTCTGCGACCGCATCCACTGATGAGCCGAGTCGCGCGGCTCCGGCACCTCCGGTGACATTCTCTTCATTTGTGATTTCATTGGGTTCGTCTTCGCTTATGCTGATGGGCGAGCAACTGGACCCCCAACAAGCCTCCATGCCTGTGAACCTCCCACAAGCGAAAGAGATTATCGATCTGTTGTCTGTCCTGGAAGACAAGACGAAGGGTAATCTGACCTCTGACGAGCAGACTGTGCTCCGTGACATGCTGTATGCGCTTCGTATGAAGTATGTCACCTTGGCCTCGCCGAAATAAGATCCCGTTGTTCTGCTCGTTGTCCAAATCACCGACATCTTGTGTACTGCGTGTGGGTTTTGAGACGGTTTCGCAAGTCGGCTATAGTACTAAGGATTGCTCAGTGCTAACAGTGCCGGTGGCTGTAGGCGTGTGAATGTTCGAGCCAAACTATTCCATGCAAGAAAGGGAATCCGCGCCAGGAGAGGAAGGCCTGAAGTCAGGTGTGATGGGTGCTCGGTTCAATCGTCGTGCTGGCGATCGAGTCAAGAAGCCTGAGCGCAAGGGACCGCACCTTCGTCCTGTCTGGATCGTCCTGATTCTCCTTGTTCCTTGCGTGGCGCTCACGTTGTACTATTCGCAAATAGTTTCGCCGGACGTCCAAGAGACCGGTTCCCTCCTCCCCACGACCAGTTATGCCCTCGTGCTGCTCTTGGTCAATTTGGACCTGATTGGTTTCGTCGTGCTCGTGCTCTTGTTGTCACGAAATCTGATCAAAGCCTATTTTGAACGTCGCCATCGACTTGTCGGGTCGGGATTCCGCACGAAACTCATCGCCGCGTTTATCGGGTTCTCATTGATCCCTACGGTCTTGCTGGCGGTCCTCGCGAGCGGGTTGGTCAATAAGGTCGTCGATGTCTGGTTCAGCGAACATATTGAAAAAGTCATCAACGATTCATACGAAGTCGCGCGCATGCAGCATGCGGGACATGTATCGCTTGCGGTGAATAGTGCTCGGGCGATCTCGCAGGAGCTGTTCCGTGAGGATCTGCTCATTCCGGAACAGCGGGATCTCCTCATCGCCGCCATGGCCAGGAAACGTATGGAATATGGGGTGGCTGGGATCGAAGTCTTCTCGAACAAGATGGAGACCCTGACCAAAGCGCTTGATGCTGATATCCCGATTGGTGTGTTGGAATTACCCATCAGTCAATTGGTGCTTCAAGTGATCAATGGCAAGCAGGAGTTTACCTCTGTGCAGGAAGCTCAGACCGGCCGACTAGTACGTGCAGCGACCCCCGTGGCCTCCGGAGGTCGACGCGGTGACTTGGAGGGGGTTGTCGTGGTCGAAACCTACGTTCCAGAGTCGCTGTTGACGAAAATGGAGCGGATCGGCCGCCAGTATTCGGAGTATAAGCAGATCAAGGCGATGAAGAATCCCATCAAAGCCGGGGCGTATCTGTTTGTTGCCGTGGTGACCGTGCTGATCCTCTTCAGTGCCACGTGGTTCGGATTTTATGTAGCGCGCGGTATTACGGTTCCCATCCAACGGTTAGCCGAGGCGACGGAAGCGGTTGCCCAGGGAGATCTCTCTGTGCAAATCGATGCGAGGGCGACAGATGAGATCGGGACGCTGGTCGAGTCGTTCAATCGAATGACGCAAGATCTTCAAGGAAGTAAATCCAAACTAGAAGAGGCGAACCTGACGCTCCGGAATACGAACGTGGAGTTGGATCGTCGGCGAGCCTATATCGAAACAGTGGTCGATACGATTGCCGCCGGCCTTTTGTCCATCGACCGACATGGGCTTGTGACCACATTTAACCCATCGGCTGAGCGCATTCTTGGTCTAGAGGCTGATCGGTTCAGGGGGCGGCCTGCCAATGAAGTCTTCAAGGAGTTTAGCCTGGACTTGTTTCAAACCGCCTATGATCGAATGTTGGCCGACGAACGAGACGATCTCGATCTTGAAGGACAGTTGGATATTCAAGGGAAACTGATTACGATCGGCTTAAAGGGTTCCCGAATGAGGGACGAAGCCAACAAGGATTTGGGATTCGTGTTGGTCTTTGAAGACCTGACGGAGTTGATCAAAGCCCAGAAGGTGGCCGCTTGGCAGGAAGTGGCACGGCGTGTGGCGCACGAAATCAAGAACCCTCTGACCCCTATCCAGCTCTCTGCACAACGGCTGCGCAAGAAGTTTTTTGAGAAGTCTCCTGATCTGGAACGGGTCTTCGATGATGCGACCAATGTCATCATCAACGAAGTCGGGAGCCTCAAGGAGATGCTCGATGAGTTTTCAAAATTTGCCCGCTTGCCCGCTCCGCAGATGACACGGCAATCGTTGCATGAGGTGGTTCGAGAGGTGGCGACGCTGTACCGGGAGGCGCAGAAGGATCTTGATCTCATTCTTGAGTTGGACGAAGATCTGCCGCCACTCAACTTCGATCGGGAACAGCTTCGGCGTGTGTTCGTCAATCTGTTCGATAACGCGGTTCAAGCGATGAATCAAAAAGGGCGACTATGGGTTGGAACGAAATACGATACGAAGCGACGGCGGGCCGTGGTGACCGTTGCGGATGAAGGGCCTGGTATTGCACCTGAGGATCAGGATCGTCTGTTTGTACCCTATTTTACTCGAAAAAAGACAGGAACCGGGCTAGGACTAGCGATTGTCCGTCGCATTATCACGGATCATGAAGGGCAGATCCAAGCCGGGAACAATCAACCGAGGGGAGCTGTGTTTACGTTTGACTTGCCTGTGTAGGGAAAACGCTTGTCGGTCGGCATGTGTGAATGATATCGGGTCAGGTGGTAGGGAGGAAAGATGTCGGCATCGATTCTCATAGTGGATGACGAAGACGCGATTCGGACGTCCCTACGGAGCATTCTCGAAGATGAAGGCTATGAAGTAGCAGTTGCTGCGACTGGAGCCGACGCGCTGAAGATTTATGGGACGGACCCGCCGGACCTCATGATTCTTGATATTTGGATGCCTGAAATGGACGGGCTCGAAACTCTGCGGAGGGTGAAAGAATTCGTGCCTCATACGCAGGTCATGATGATCTCGGGACATGGGTCCATTGAAACGGCGGTCAAGGCGATTAAGCTCGGAGCCTATGATTACATTGAAAAGCCGCTGTCGTTGGAAAATGTGACGCTCCGTGTCAAGCATGCCCTGGAGCAATACCGTTTGGCGCAGGAGAATCGGTCTCTGCGGACCAAGGTCCAACAGAAATTCGAGTTGGTTGGGCATTCTCCCGCGATGGAACGGTTACGGCAGCTCATCCAGACTGCCGGTCCCACGAACAGTCGGGTACTGATCGGGGGGGAGAATGGAACAGGGAAGGAGCTGGTCGCTCGGGCGATTCATATGCACAGCACTCGCTCGGATCATCCCTTCGTCGCCGTCAATTGCGCCGCCATTCCCGAGACCTTGATTGAGAGCGAGCTGTTCGGACATGAGAAAGGCTCGTTTACCGGCGCCACGTCGATGAAACGTGGACAGTTTGAACAGGCTGATGGAGGAACGTTGTTTCTCGACGAGATCGGAGACATGAGCCTCAGTACCCAGGCGAAAGTCTTGCGGGCGCTCCAAGAGCAGCAGTTTACGCGAGTCGGTGGAACCAAATTGATGAAGGTTGATGTGCGGGTACTTGCGGCATCCAACAAGGATTTGGAAAAAGAGATCGCCAAAGGCCAATTTCGCGAAGACTTGTTTTACCGCCTGAATGTGGTTCCGATCGTGGTGCCTCCCTTGCGGGAGCGGCGTGAGGATATCCCTGCCCTGGTCCAGCATTTCATGAAAGCCCATGCCGAGGAGCAGGGCTTACGGATGAAGGAAGTGTCCCCCGAGGCGATGGCGGTCCTTCAGCAGTACGATTGGCCGGGGAACATTCGGGAGCTCAGGAACCTGATCGAACGACTCATGATCATGGTCCCAGGATATGTGATTGAGGGTTCCCAAGCCGTCATGTCATTGCAGGGGAGAACGACCGGACCGGTCCCCGTCGCCGCTCCTGCCACCAGCCCCCTTCTGGCAAAATCGTACGACTCATTGCGGGATGCTCGGAATGCCTTCGAAAAGGAATATATCAGTCGTAAACTTCGGGAGCACCATTGGAACATTTCCCGGACCGCCGAAGACCTCAAGATTGAACGAAGCCATCTCCACAGAAAAATTAAGTTGCTCGACGTGGAGATGCGGCCTGAAGCGTAGCACCCCTATGGAAGGACAATTACGTTGCGCATCCGGAACAGGTGACGCTCTGAAATTGCGCCTCGGGATGGCTCTGCACGTACTCGGTGAGTGCGGTCTCAGAGATGCGTGCAGGGTGAGACTTTTTACAGACTGGACAGACAGGGATCAATTGTTGTAAAGCCTGTATCTCCCGCAATGTTTGGTCGAGATCGCTGATGGTTTTGGTGACTTCCTCTTCCCAGCTTCTCCGGGCGTCGACTTCTTGTTTGAGTTTAAAGGCCGATTTTACTCGGGCGAGGAGCTCGACTGATTCGACCGGCTTTCGAATGTAATCTCCCGCTCCGGCATCAAAGGCAGCCTGGAGAAAGTCTTTTGGGTCGCGTGCTGTTACCATGATGAGGGGGGTATGCGCATAGGCCGGGACTGCTTTGATGCGTCGGCAGGCCTCGACACCATCCATGTCCGGCATCTTAATATCCATCAAGATCAGATCCACGCTCAGGCCACTGGCACCGGCATGATCCAGGTCGAGCTGGCTGAAGGCATCCCTGGATGACGAGACGGTGACGAGATGTCGATAGCCTGCATTCTTAAGGATGTGATGAAGGAGTAGGCGCTCATCCGGTGAGTCATCAACGATTAGAATACCCATTGACCTAGCCAATCGCAGAGGGTTTTGACGTCGACATCGCAGAGAGTCTGCTCTCAGTCAGTATAAGCAATATTTCTAGGGCATCAAGGAAAATGCAGAACGTCTGGAGCGGACACGTCTACAGATGCCCTTCCCAGCGGACGCGTTGACCTCTGGTGTACCCTTCGTTAAGATGCGCCTCCGAAGTTAGCGGATGGTCGATCCAAGGGAATTTTTGAGCCGCTTTGTTCCTGGACCTTCAAAGATGACGACCTATAGGGATGCCGGTGTGGATATCGATGCAGGCGACGAATTCGTCGATCGTATCAAGCCGTTGGTGCGATCCACGTTTCGCCCTGAGGTGCTGACGGACTTAGGCGGATTCGGTGGACTGTTTGGTTTTCAAGCCGGCAAATACAAGGATCCCGTGCTTGTCTCGGGTACCGATGGCGTTGGGACCAAGCTCAAGATCGCCTTCATGATGGATAAACACGACACTGTGGGGATCGATCTTGTGGCGATGTGTGTCAACGACATTGCGGTTAGTGGGGCGGAACCGCTGTTTTTTTTGGATTATTTTGCAACCGGAAAATTGTCCGTCGCAAAAGCCCAAGAAGTGGTCGCGGGCATTGCTGAGGGCTGTCGCCAAGCCGGCTGTGCACTCGTCGGCGGGGAAACAGCAGAAATGCCTTCTTTTTACCAGGATGGGGAATATGACCTTGCCGGCTTTGCCGTCGGCGCCGTGGATCGTTCGAAGATAATCGATGGACGACACATCGTGCCCGGCGATGCGATCGTGGGAGTCGCTTCCTCAGGACTTCATAGCAATGGATATTCGTTAGCGCGGCGAGTCTTGTTCGAGGAAGCCAAGCTGACAGTGACCAGTCGTCTCTCTGAGCTTGATGGGTCGGTCGGCGAGGTTCTTCTCACCCCGACGAGAATTTATGCGAAGCAGATTTTGGCGCTGGTTGAGCAATTTCCGATCAGAGGCATTGCGCACATTACCGGCGGAGGGATCACTGAAAATTTGCCGCGTGTCTTTCCAAACGGTGTGCGGGCGAGGATCATGCGCACAGCCTGGACGGTCCCCCCGATCTTTCACGTGATGAGTGGCTTAGGACAGGTCGATCGTGACGAGATGTACCGAGTGTTCAATATGGGGATCGGGCTGGTCTTGGTGGTCCCGTCTGATTCGGTGAACAACGTGCTGGCCCATGTGCAGGCTTTGGGTGAGCGAGCTTGGCGCATCGGAGAGATCGTCTCGTCACATGGCGACGAGCCCGGAGTGGAGTATGTCGATTAGTCGTTCGGTTCGCTTACGGGTGGCGGTGCTGGCTTCCGGTCGTGGCTCCAATTTACAGGCCGTGATCGATACGATTGAGTCGGGTCAGCTGCCGGCCGAAATTGTTTGCGTGATCAGTAATAAGAAGGATGCCGTTGCGCTTGAACGGGCTCGAAAGCACGGACTCAAGGACCTATTTGTTGATCCAAAACCCTTTTCCGGACGGCCCGATAGTCGTGAAGCCTATGACCTCGCGCTGCTGGAGATCTTGCGACAGCATGAGGTCGAACTCGTGCTTCTTGCGGGCTATATGAAAATCGTCACCGCGGTGTTGGTCAATGCCTACGCTAATCGCATGATGAATATACACCCCTCGCTACTCCCGTCATTTCCTGGGTTGGATGTGCAGAAGAAGGCTATTGAGTGGGGTTGTAAGTTGGCTGGCTGTACGGTTCATTTCGTCACGGAAGGGGTCGATGAAGGGCCGATCATCATTCAAGCAGCCGTACCGATTGTCGATCACGACACTCCGGATACACTTGCGGCGAGAATTCTCGTTCAGGAGCATAAGATCTATCCCCGCGCTGTACAACTTTTCGCCGAAGGCCGCCTGCGAGTTGAAGGCCGCCGGGTACGTATCGATGCTGCCAAGTCGGAGGGTGCGGCCATTGTCAGTGCATGATCAGGGGTGTTCGCCAGCTAACTAGGAGTTACCGAGACTGGTTATCAAGGCTTGTATGGTGGTCGGTGCATTCCCCTCCGATCGATTGTTCACCAACACATAGGCTCGGCGGTTTTCGTTCGCGGCCTGCTTTATAAGAACCACTGTTTCTTTCCGCATCTGGGGCAGCTCTCCCACTATCTTGTCATAAGGTGCCGCCCGTTTCTTCGCCGCTTCATAACTCATATTGAGTGGTGTGAGCAGGCGAATCACGGTGAACGGCGCCGTGAAGCGTTCCTCCATCTGTTCGTGCTGTTGTAGCAACGGCGGCATGTAGGACCAGTGGTTGTAGACGTGTGCCACTCTGTGGTTCTCCAAAACCTTGCGATAGTTTGGTCCGAGCAAGCCAGGATTGCGGATCTCGACCGCGTATCGGAACTCATTCGACAGTTGACCGAAGAACCGGTCCAATCGTGAGCAGAATTCGTCGGCGGTCAAGCCGTGCCTCTGAAATTCAAAAATCAATGGACCTAGGTGCGGTGCAAAACTCGCTTCTCGAAAGGGTGCCAACACGAGATCACTGAACAAGGTTGCATCGAGAAACCGTGGATTCGGTTTACCGGCCTTAAGGCCATAACGAGCGTGCTGGGCATAGTGGGGGATGGTGATGTCTTCCCAAACCTTGAAGCACATTTCAAAATCTTCGGGAATTTGTTTCAGGTAATGCCGAAGTTGATTGGTCGTAGGAGGGCGATAGAAGGTCGAGTCATTGCCGACGGTACGAAAAATCGGCTCACCGTTGTGGAGGTACTGGCAATATTCGCCTAAACATTCCCGTGCAAAAGTCGTTTTGGCATACTGCCGTTGATAAACCTGTCCTCGCCAACCTTCGTAGGTCCATGTGGAAGTGCCGAAACGAATCAAAGGGGAGAGGGGCATGAGGGAACATTCTAAGATTTGGTGGAGGGCAGGGGACTCTGCCGTTGTTGGTTCCTTTGTTGGATTTTAACATTCAAGGAGTTGTTCTGGCAGGTTAGAAGTTTGACCTGCGGTTTACAATTCAGTAAAAAGGGGTTGTCCAAGTCCCTGATGATTTGGGTAATCCCACCTCTCTTGAATCACAGAGTTAATTTTATTGTATTCTGACTTCGTATCATTTCACTTCATTTCAGCTCGCTTTGCCGCTCTCAGTAACACTCTAATAACACCAACCCACCCTTGTCAATCGTCGCACCCTCGCCGGGTTATTCGTTCAGGATCCATTTTGGCTTTGCAACACCAGGACAAGAAGAGGGTGGGGTAGTTCACACCAGCTTCTGTTGATGTGTCCTGCCCTGACTGCAGCATGGTACAAAGCAGAAAATGGTTGCTCGTCGCTTCCTCCACTGAGAGTATAAGTTCCGCGATTGTGACGTGAGCTAGACTCGAAAAAGTGGGCGTCTTCAACCTACAATTTAAGGTCTGGAGGTGTGGGATTGAGGAGCCTGCTCACGACATAAAGGGTATGAATGAGCATGAGTCCGGGAAATAGAAATTTGCGCATTTTGGTCGTCGATGATAATCGATCCATCCACGAAGACTTTCGGAAGATCCTTCAACCAGATAGCGACGCTCAATCACTGGATGAAGCGCGTGCATCATTATTCGGGAGCGAGCCTCTTTTGAAGGCGCTCGTGCAATTCGATTTGGACTATGCTGATCAGGGGCAATCTGCATTGGCATTGGTTCAACTGGCGCGCCTGGAGGGGCGGCCGTATGCCATGGCGTTTGTAGACATGCGCATGCCGCCGGGCTGGGATGGGTTGGAGACGATTGAGCATCTATGGGCTGCCGACCCGGAGATCCAGACCGTGATCTGCACGGCCTATACAGACCATTCGTGGGACGACATCATTCAGCGACTGGGTCACGATGATCGTCTCCTGATTCTGCAGAAGCCGTTCTCGTCCATAGAAGTGTCTCAGTTAGCGGCCTCCCTCACCAGAAAGTGGGACTTAGCGCGTCAGGCGAAGCAACGTCTGGAGGCCGCTGAAGCGGCCAACATCGCAAAGTCTCAGTTCTTGGCCAATATGAGCCATGAGATCCGCACCCCCATGAACGGGATCATCGGAATGAGTGAGCTCCTCATGCGGACCACTCTCGATGACAAGCAGCGTCGATATATGGAGACCTTGCACAAGTCTGGCATGGCTCTGCTGCAAGTGATCAATGACATTCTCGATATTTCAAAGATCGAGGCGGGCAAGCTGAATCTCGAAGCGATCGCGTTCGATGTGCGTCGGCTGGTAAACGATGTCATGGAACTATTTTCTGGTCCGGCGGAGGCCAAGGGATTGAAGCTGATCGCGGTTTTTCCTGAAATGTTGCTCCCGGAATATGAAGGTGATCCTGTCCGTATCAGACAGATATTGACCAATCTGATCGGCAACGCCATCAAGTTTACGACTCGGGGTCAGATCACGCTCCACATCACCGTGGATGAAGATTCGGTCAGCACCACAACATTGTGCCTACAAGTCCAGGATACGGGGATTGGAATCGAGCCGGCCGTGCAGGAAAAGCTCTTTACGCCGTTCACGCAAGCTGACGGCTCTACCACACGAAAGTATGGCGGAACGGGGCTCGGGCTGGCCATCGTGAAGCAACTGGCCCAATTGATGGGCGGGACGGTGGGCGTCGATAGCGTGCTCGGGCAAGGATCGACGTTTTGGTGCACGATTCAACTCAAGAAACTGGCCACCACGACGCAATTCGCCAAAGCGGGCTAGCAGATCATCTGCGAAATCTGAGGAAGGTGCCTCGTGGCGACGAATGATACCAATCGGCGCATTCTTGTCGTAGATGATAATCCGTCGATTCATAACGACTTCCGGAGGATTCTTCAAATCGAGCCCAAATGTGAAACCCTCGAGCTTGCCCGTTCCACACTATTCGATGAAGTGAACCGTCTTCCCTCTCATGAACCGTTTGACGTGGATTGTATCGATCTGGGCTGAAAGATGATGAGAGGCCAGCTAATCGAATAGCGGATACAGGCTCAAATGACGAAGATTCTAGTCATAGACGATGATGTTCTCGCCCTGGACCACCTCGCCGCCGTCCTCGAGAAACAAGGGTATGAAGTGAGTGTGGCAGACAATAGTAGAATAGGGTTGATGCTCTGTCACCAGCAAACGCCTGATGCAGTCGTGCTGGACATCAACATGCCCGGACTAGACGGTTTCAGCATCCTGCAGCAATTGCGCAGACTGCACCCAACCGTCCCCGTCGTCGTGTGTAGTGGTTGCAGCCCACAGGAGGTTGAGGAGGAGCTACTCAACCAGGGCGCCACCGCTTTTATTCAAAAGGCCTTTTCCCTGGATCGGCTGGGGGCGGCATTGCGCGAGGTCCTACCCTCTCCGACACGAGCCGATCGCTGATTGCCCAGAACCCCTGGCGGTCGCGTGGGAGCAGAATTTAGCATCAAGAGATAAAAATAAGGATGGCCCTAATGATTCATTCTACGCCATCTCAATCGTTCGATAATCACGGACTGCCAATAGCTAATCGTCTTACCCTGACCTTCCCTCGATTTCATCCTGTTCCTCCTTATCCAGGTGTCTCTGAAATCGAGGGAAGGTCATTCTCGCGCTTCCGGAAGGTCGCAGAGCGGAAACTCACAATGCTCGACAATGCGGCTAACGTGAATGATCTTGTCGCACCGGCCGGTAATCGGTTGGAAAGGTTGAAGGGTGATGGGGCTGGGCAGCATAGTATCAGGATCAACGATCGATGGCGCATGGACCCTACAACGTGGAAATCACGGATTATCATTGAAGGAGCGCGCACCATGATCAAGAACGGTATGCGGCCGGTCCATCCTGGAGAGATTTTACTGGAAGAGTTTATGAAGCCGGTAGATCCACCGATTAACGCCAATACATTGGCTAGGGCTCTGGAAGTGCCCGCGAATAGGATCACGGCCATCATCAAAGGACAGCGGGGGGCACCGGCGATACAGCCGTACGCCTCGCGACATTTTTCAACACGACCGCTGAGTTTTGGATGAACCTGCAGAAGACCTATGAGCTCCGGCTTGCCGAACGGGCACTGTCGGGCAAAGTGCGGAAGCACATCGAGCAGAGCAGAGAAGCCTTGGTGTCAGGGTAATCCTGAGAGAGTCTGTTCCTGCCTCGGGGCCGGTCGAGAGTGTTTCGAGTCCCTCCTTCGCTCACCGCTCACTCGCAGAAGAAAGGAAGCCTCCGGAGAGCCGAAGGCTTCCTGTGAAACCGCTCAACGCTTCAGAGCATGAGCGGCAATCCACTCCTTTGCCTCAAAGGCGACGTTCATGAGCGCCTCCAGGTCGTTGAGACCGAAGGAGGTGCCATTGCGCCAGGCTCCGGACTGATCCTTGAAGGGGCGAGAAAAGGTCGTGGCGTAGAACGGTCCCTTCTCGCTGACATTCTGCCAGATCGTCGCCTTGATGTTCCCACATCGCAGCGTGGTCGCCGGTCGTTTGGATGAGTTGGTGGTCGCCATGGTGTTTCCTCCTTGTGTGAACTGTCGGTGACTCTCTCACGGGAGGAGGAGAGGCACCGCACAGGTCACAGAGGAAACGTGAGGCAGAGGCCGGAACCGGTGGACCGGAGAGGGATAAGCAGCGAGAGTGACAGGTTCACTGGCGCGAGCGATGCACCTCACAGGTGCTAGCCGGTCGGCTGTTGCCGGTGGCGACCAGAACAGTTCCAGAACTGGTTAATGCATAAAGGTAACGATTGTGAGAAAAGACTCCTTTTCTCGTACCACCGATTGTCATTAAGGACAAGCCGGGATCATGGTAAAGGACGGTCTGAGACCGGTGCATCCCGGAGAAATTCTGCTGGAGGAGTTCATGAAGCCGTCAGATCCTCCTATGAACGCCAGCACACTCGCGAAGGCTCTTGCTGTGCCGGCAAAGCGGATCACGGCCATTATCAATGGCCAGCGGGGCATTACGGGAGATACAGCGGTGCGGTTGGCGACGTTTTTCAATACAACCGCTGAATTCTGGATGAATCTGCAGAAGACCTATGAGCTACGGCTTGCCGAACAAGCACTGCCGGTGAGAGTCAGGAGACATATCGAGCAGCGCCGGGAATCGCTCGTTTCTGCCGAGGCATAAGAGGTATGAAACGACCCTTGCTTCTCGCTACGGATCTCACTTTTTCTGTTGGCTCAGCGGGCTAATGCGCCAACTCATACCGGACGGCCTTCAGCAGTTCCTCCATGCCAAACGGCTTGTGTAACGTCTGTCGCGCGCCCAACAGCCTCGCCGTCTTGAGCATGTCGTGATCAGCGGCGAGTCCCGAGATCGCAATGACCTTCACGTCGAGGAATTCGCGCGTGAGCTCCATGATGGTATCGAGCCCGTTCAACTCCGGCATCAGCAGATCCACCATGACCAAATCCGCCGGCCTCTGACGGTACACCCGCAGCCCTTCGCGTCCGTTGGACGCTTCCAGCACGGTGTAGCCTGCCGATTGCAGGGCCATCGACAACCACGTGCGAATGGGGGCTTCATCATCCATCACTAAGATGCTGGCCATAGAACCTCGTCGGTCTCTCCCCGAAGAATGAATCTGTCACACTCTACCGAAACGGATGGTCGGTTGATAGAAAATCGTGAGATACAACAAGGAAGACATCGGGTTCATGCACACGATTCTCTTGACAGGCTCAGGCTGAGAGAATGATGAAAAAATGTAGGGAGAGGCTTCGCTCGTAGGGAAAGCTGGCGGTCCTATCTAGCCCGTCAGGTTTCACACGATACGCGTCACGTGGGTCAAATCCGTTCTTCATGCTTCACGAGAGACGCTTTACCTAGCTCACATTCTGTCCCTGAGTCGTGAAGTCGTCTGGGTCGAGCATTTAGGACTGCGAGTCAGAGTGCCGCCTTTTGTCATCCAAACACATTTCGTACTCACGCAAAATAATCACCAGTTTCTTTGAGGCTGTTTTTGGTGGTTCGTGCCCGTTTGCTCTACCTGCTGGACCCCTGCCTGGACTAAAACTTGCCCAGCTTCAACAGGCTCTCCAGTCTGATCCAATTGAACCGATGAAGACCTGAAATTGTATCGTAACAGCCGAGACAACCAAGCCATGTTCGCACGGAAAAAGCGCACAGCCCCAGAGCAGACTCGCAAACCCAAACCTGCCCCGAAGGCGTCAGGAACGTCCCGAGTCAAGGCGTCGCTCCTCTCGCTCGAATCCCGCCTCATGTTCGACGCCGCCGCCGCCGCCACGGCCAGCGAAGTGAATCAAGAACAAGTCGCGCAGGAGCAAGCCGAAGCAGCCGTATCCAGTGACAGCGGCGGAGGCGAGACGCAGGAATCAGCCGACAGCCAAGCGCTCCTCCGAGCCATCACCACGTATATGCCGGTCGAATCGCGCCATGAGGTCGTCTTCGTTGACCCGACGGTGCCGAACTATCAAGAGCTCTTGAGCGGCATGGACCTGAACGTCGAAGTCATCATGCTCGATGGCGGGCAAGACGGCATTGAGCAAATGGCCACGGCGCTGGCAGGCCGTACCGGCATCGACGCCATTCACATCATCAGCCAGGGGGCCGAAGGCCAGCTCACGCTTGGCACCGGCCTCCTGACGCAGGACTCCATCAGCACGCAGTATGCGGCGCTCTTCCAGCAGATCGGCCAGAGCCTCTCGGCCGACGCCGACCTCCTGATCTATGGGTCGAATTTCGGTCACAGCGATGCAGGCCAGGCCGCCATCCAGACGCTGGCCACGTTGACGGGCGCCGATGTGGCTGCGAGCACGGACCAGACTGGCAGCATAGCGGAGAACGGCAACTGGAATTTGGAAGTCTCCACCGGCTCGATCGAGACCGGCGTCGTGATCGGCGCCGCCACGCAAGAAACCTGGGACCATGTGCTGACTACCACGCCGTCTGAAACAACGACGAGCGACGGCGACCATCTCCTTGTGGCGCCGGATTCGCCGACGACCGCCCGTCAGGAATTGGTGTTTGTGGACACCGCCGTGGAAGACTATCAGAGCCTGCTCGTCGGCATCTCGCCCAACGCCGAAATCATCATCCTCGATTCCACGAGGGACGGCGTGCAGCAGATCAGCGAGGCGTTGCAAGGCCGCCACAATCTCGATGCGATCCACATCTTGTCGCACGGTGTCGACGGGGCCTTGGAACTCGGCAGCACGTGGCTCAATAGCTTCTCGTTAGAGGCCCGGGCCGACACGATCGCGCAATGGGGCCAGTCGTTGTCGGCGGACGCCGATATCTTGTTGTATGGCTGCAATGTGGCCGAGAACGCGGAAGGACGCGACTTCGTGAATCGCCTGGCCGAACTCACCGGGGCCGACGTTGCCGCCAGTCAAGACGCCACCGGCAATGCGGCGCTCGGGGCCGACTGGAATCTCGAATACTCAACCGGTTCGATCGAATCAGAGTCCGCCGTCGATGCTGAGACCCAGCAGGACTGGGACCATGTGATGGCCATCACCGCGGGCACGAGCACGTCTGCGGCCACGGCGAGCGGCACCACCGCGTCGTCTCTGACCTGGTCGCATACCGTCGGTGCGGGCAGCAACGGTATCCTGATCGTCGATGTCTCCATGTATACGACCTCAGGCATCACCGTCAGCTCGATCACCTATGGTGGCACGGCATTGACCTACATCGGCTCAGACACATCCAGTAAGGACCACGTGGAGATGTGGTACCTGAAAGCGCCTGAGACAGGGACGGCCAACATCGTGGTTACTCTCACAGGTAGTACAAGCATCGCTGCGGGTGCCACCAATTTCTTCGGCGTCGACCAGACCACGTCGTATGGATCGCTCACCACTGGCAACGGCAGCGGCGATCCATCCATCACTGTTGCATCTGCGACCGGCGAGCTTGTGGTTGATGCGGTATCAGACCGCGACGTGGATTCGGAGTCGGTGGGCGCCGGCCAGACCGTGCTCTTGACCAACAAGGCCGGCACCAACGCCAGCGATGCCTGGGTTGGCAGCAGCACCGAGGCCGGCGCGGCCTCAGTCACCATGTCTTGGACCACGAGTGGCGGTGGCGCAGGTGAATGGGCCGCCGTGGCGGTCTCCCTGAAGCCGTTCATTAACGATGCGCCGGTGCTGGCCGACACGGCCTTGACCCTCATCGTCGCGGAGGATGCGGGGGCGCCCAGTGGCGCGGTGGGCTCTCTAATCAGCGCCTTCACGGGCGGGATCA
>Ga0224500_10000280_pt1 | contig 36532 bp, 36 predicted proteins | sample SF_Oct11_sed_USG_FD_168126 | JGI IMG/M metagenome (GOLD analysis project Ga0224500, IMG submission 168126) | Sediment microbial communities from San Francisco Bay, California, United States - SF_Oct11_sed_USGS_4_1 | ecosystem: Environmental > Aquatic > Marine > Sediment | place: USA: California... | reverse complement strand
CATTGATGCGGAAGGGCTGGAAGCAATGGATGGACGACGGATCTCCTGAGCTCACTCCGGAGACGAAGCGGAAGTATAAGTTTGATAGTCGATTCCTCGACGATATGCTCCGCGTGTCATGGGACACAGCCTTCACCTATGCGGCCAAAGCCATGATCGTAATCGCTACACGGTATAGCGGTGAAGCGGGAGCGCGGCGTCTCCGGGAGCAGGGCTATGCACCGGAAATGATCGAAATGATGAAAGGCGCCGGTACACGATGCTTTAAGCATCGCGCTGGAATGCCGGTACTCGGTATCGTCGGTAAGATGGGTAACACCCGTATGAACGGCGGTATCAATGCATTGCTCGACACCTGGATCCGCAAGGTCGGACCGGATCAGGCTCAGGGAGGACGGTACTGGTCAAACTACACCTGGCACGGAGATCAAAACCCTTCTCATCCGTTCTGGTCCGGTGTCCAAGGGTCTGACATCGACCTCTCCGACATGCGCTTCTCAAAGCTGAACACCAGCTGGGGAAAAAATTTCGTCGAAAACAAGATGCCGGAGGCGCACTGGAAGTTGGAGTGTATTGAACGAGGAGCCAGAGTCGTCGTCATCACCCCCGAATATAACCCCACTGCGTATCGTGCGGATTACTGGATGCCTCTGCGTCCGGAGTCAGATGGCGCGCTCTTTTTGGGTGCCATGAAAATCATCATCGATGAAAACATGCACGACACGGACTTCTTGAAGCAATTTACGGATGCCCCCATTCTGGTACGCACGGATACCTTGCAGTACCTGGACCCCCGTGACGTCGTGGCGGACTACCAGTTCCCTGACTTCTCAAAGAGTTATTCGGGCCGCATTCAATCATTGAAGCCAGAACAGATTCAGCGGTTGGGCGGCATGATGGTTTGGGATCTCAACAAGAAGCAGGCGGTTCCACTCCATCGGGAGCAAGTCGGTTGGCACTATATGAATAGCGGTATCGATGCAGCGCTCACCGGAACGTACCGGGTCAAGCTGCTCAACGGTCGGGAAATCGATGCGATGCCGGTCTGGCAGATGTATCTCGTTCACTTCCAGGATTACGACCTGGATACCGTCCATCAAATCTGCCGAACGCCAAAAGATCTCATTGTGCGGTGGGCTCGCGACTCAGGCACGATCAAGCCGGCGGCCATCCACAACGGTGAGGGTGTCACGCATTACTTCCACATGACTCCCAACGGTCGAGCGGCCGCGATGGTGCTCATCATCACCGGCAACGTCGGAAAGTTCGGAACCGGGCAGCATACATGGGCCGGTAACTATAAAGCTGGAACATGGACTGCGACGCCGTGGTCTGGAGCCGGTCTCTCTGTTCATACGGGAGAAGATCCATTCAACATCACGTTGGATCCGAACGCTCATGGTAAGGAAATTAAGACCAGGTCCTACTATTATGGTGAGGAAGTCGGCTACTGGAACCACGGTGATACGGCCTTAATCGTCAATACCCCAAAGTACGGACGCAAGGTGTTCACCGGAAAGACCCACATGCCGACCCCCAGCAAGCTTCGCTGGGTGGTCAACGTCAACGTCCTCAATAACGCCAAGCATCACTATGATATGGTGCGCAACGTTGACCCGAATATCGAATGTCTGATCACACAGGACATCGAGATGACGTCCGACGTGAACCACAACGACATTGCATTTGCTTGTAACTCATGGATGGAGTTCACCTATCCGGAAATGACCGTGACGGTATCCAATCCGTGGGTTCAGATCTGGAAAGGTGGCATACGGCCCTTGTACGACACCAGAAACGACCTTGACACCTTCGCCGGCGTGGCAGCCAAGCTGTCGGACATGACCGGTGATAAGCGGATGCGCGATTACTTCGCGATGGTCTATGCCAACCGTGTCGATGTGTACGCGCAGCGCATGCTCGATGCGTCCAGCACATTCTACGGCTACTCTGCCGACGTCATGCTCAAGTCGGAAAAAGGTTGGATGGTGATGGTCCGCACTTACCCGCGGCATCCATTCTGGGAGGAAACCAACGAATCGAAGCCGATGTGGACCCGCAGCGGACGGTACGAAAACTATCGCATCGAACCCGAAGCGATCGAGTACGGGGAAAACTTTATCTCCCATCGTGAAGGTCCTGAGGCCACCCCGTACCTGCCGAATGCCATCTTCACGACGAATCCGTATTGCAGGCCAGATGACTATGGGATCCCGATCACCGCACAACACCACGATGATAAGACCGTGCGGAACATCAAGTTGTCGTGGCATGAAATTATGCGGCATTCCAACCCACTATGGGAGAAAGGGTACCAGTTCTACTGCGTCACACCGAAAACCCGACATCGGGTTCACAGCCAGTGGTCGGTGAACGACTGGGTTCAGATTTATGAATCCAACTTCGGTGATCCCTATCGAATGGATAAGCGGACTCCCGGGGTCGGTGAGCACCAGATTCATATCAACCCACAGGCAGCCAAAGACCGAGGAATTAACGACGGCGACTACGTGTATGTGGATGGCAACCCGGTTGACAGACCCTATCGAGGCTGGAAGCCGAGCGATCCGTATTACAAAGTGGCTCGCTTGATGATTCGGGCTAAGTACAATCCGTCGTATCCATACCATGTCACCATGGCCAAACACGCGCCGTACGTGGCCACGCCGAAGTCAGTGAAGGGACATGAAACTAGACCGGACGGACGCGCTATCGCGATCGATACCGGATATCAGTCGAATTTCCGCTACGGCGCTCAGCAGTCGTTTACCAGGAACTGGCTGATGCCCATCCATCAGACCGACTCGTTGCCTGGCAAGCACGCCATCGCCTGGAAGTTCAAGTGGGGCTACCAGGTCGACCACCATGCCATCAACACGGTGCCGAAGGAATGCCTCATCCGCATCACTAAGGCGGAAGATGGAGGTATCGGGGCGCGTGGTCCATGGGAACCGGTGCGTACAGGATTTACGCCGGGCCAAGAGAATGAGTTCATGATCAAGTGGCTCAAAGGGGAACACATCAAGATCAAGGTCTAACTGCAAGGCAAGTCGAAAGCATGGGTGGCGGTTCGACGTGAGCCCCACCACAGGGTTCGAACATTGCCACTGACGAATTACGGAGGAGACTATGCCTGAAGTATATAACTGGCAACTGGGACGAAAGATGTTGTACCCCTACGAGGAACGACATCCGAAGTGGCAGTTTGCCTTCGTCTTCAACATCAATCGCTGTTTGGCCTGTCAGACCTGTAGCATGGCTGATAAGTCCACCTGGCTCTTTTCCAAGGGGCAGGAATATATGTGGTGGAACAACGTGGAAACCAAGCCCTATGGTGGCTATCCACAGTTCTACGATGTCAAAATTACCCAGCTGATCGAACAGGTGAATCCAGGGGGGCAGGTCTGGAACGTCCGTGTGGGACGGAAGCACCATGCGCCCTATGGCGTGTTTGAAGGGATGACCATTTTTGATGCCGGTGCCAAAGTCGGCCAGGCGGCGATCGGGTATATCCCGACGGACCAAGAATGGCGATTTGTCAACATCTACGAAGACACCGCCACCTCAATGCGCGCGTTGGTGGAGGGGATCGATAAGACCGGATTTTCGAAGGATGAACCGTGGAAGATGACCGGGAGCAGTCTCCCGGAACACGAGACCTTCTTTTTCTATCTCCAACGCATTTGTAATCACTGCACCTATCCTGGTTGTTTAGCGGCCTGTCCGCGGAAGGCCATCTATAAACGTCCGGAAGACGGCATTGTGCTGATCGATCAGAATAGATGTCGAGGATATAAGAAGTGTGTAGAGCAGTGTCCCTACAAGAAGCCGATGTATCGAGGAACCACCAGGGTCAGCGAAAAGTGCATCGCGTGCTATCCTCGTATTGAGGGAAAAGATCCATTGACCGGTGGTGAGCCGATGGAAACCCGCTGCATGGCGGCCTGTGTCGGGAAGATTCGCATGCAGAGCCTGATGAGGATCGGCGACGATGGTCTCTGGGCAGAGGACCGGTGGCATCCGCTGTACTACGCCATCCGGGTGGAGCAAGTGGCGCTGCCGCTGTATCCGCAATGGGGCACTGAGCCAAACGGCTATTACATCCCGCCACGCCATTCGCCACGCGGCTATGCCCGACAGATGTTTGGCCCCGGCGTGGACAATGCCATTGAAAAGTACCTGGTCCCGAGCCGGGAACTCTTGGCCGTGCTCCAGCTCTGGAGAGCCAGCCAACAGATCGTGTTTCGCTACGATGTCATTCCGGGTCCGAAAGTGTTTGAAACCCAGATTCACGGGAAGAGGTTCGAGATGTACAACGACACCGTGCTGGGCTTCAACAAGTCGGGGAAGGAAGTGGCGCGCGTCCAGGTCGAAGAGCCGATCTACATCCGGCCGGCCGAGCGCGTGACCTGGTTGTAAGTCGACAAGGATCGGCACAGTGTTCGAGGGGCGGGTCTTCCACAAGGGGGTCCGCCCCTCAACATTTGCAGAGGGGTCTCCTGTCGGAAACGATCGCTTATCTTCCGGCACAGGAGGCAGATCTATGTGGATACAGGGTGGATCGGTAGAGCCGGATTATCCGTGAGCATCAGTCTTTCGGCTCAGTGTGTGCTATATCTTCTGCGCACTTGACGAGATTCGTTCCCTCCAGTAGAGTTTTCAGAAGATCACCGTACACACTTGTGAGGGAGCGGTTTCAGCGTGACATCCCAGCCGCAGCAATCAATCCCATTTGCTGCTCAAGCGATCCCATTCGATGAGTTCCTCGCGTCAGGGCAACTCCCCGAAGGCTATCTTGATGGCGAGTATATGGAGCAGCAATTCGTCGAACGACTGGTCCATTATATTTTGAGTGTGCCCTCCGGGAGCTATTCTATGGCTCAACTCAGCCAGCTCCTTGAACAGCTCGACCCACGAGGACAAGTGTTTTTCTTTAAACGCCTCAAAGAGACCAGCCCCGATTGTCTGAAAGATTTCGCCCCTCTGTACTATGGGTTTATGAACGAGTTCCATTCCCTCCTCTTCACGTAGCCGAAAAAATACTCCTTGTCCGTCCCCCAATCTGATGTATAATCGCGTTTCATCATTAGGAAAAGGAGCATCATGAATCCATCGTTACAACGTGGCGTTACCAGTTTCTATAACCTCATCTACGAAGCCCAAACCTTTGCCACCGCAATGGCCAGGATCGACACCGCCGAGCAGGAGCATTATGCCGGACGCATCGAAGGACTCAATTGGGTCTTGGATCGTTGTCAGGAACTGGAAGATATGGATACCAATCTCACTCCATCATCCCTCCAGAGAATCCTGGGAGAGGTGAAATCGGACCTTGAACATGAGCTCTCGGTCCAGCGTCGAGAAAAGGGGCGTCGTGCAGATGGGCGGGAGGAGGCCTTGAATTTCGTTGCAGACTACCTTGCCAGCTTGATCACCGCTACGGAAATCGAATCGGCCAAGACCGCAGTGTGACCGGCGCAGCCGTCGTGAATGCCGGACCAATTCAGGAGATAGCACCAAGGTAGCTCTTCATGACGACTGGGATACAGTCACGAGGTGGTGTCGGGCCGTTGCCCATCAACACTCACGTAGACTGCCATATCTCTTGACGCTCAAATCTCCATCCCCATAAAATTAGCCATGCGACCGCCACCGCGAAGACCTCCGGGCATACTCGGGGGTCAACGAGTCAACCGAAACCGTCCGCCTGCCGACCAGGGGCAACGACAGTTCGACTCTCTCAGGGCGTCTCTTCTCTTTTGCCCACGCTGTCAGGTGGCCACGCCCACGCGCGAACGTCTCCTGCTCGTCCTGCCTAGTGGGAATCTGTATGAATACCTCTGTGTCCACTGTGGGACCTCTACAGGATCAAAAACAGAAAATCCCGTCAAGCCGATCGAGATCATCGGACCCTAATCCGAAAGCTCCTGGGTTCACGGCCGAGGTCATCAATCAAGAATTCAGCGTGGTGCCGATCTATTCTTCCATCGTGCTGGCTGAAGGTTCGCTGAGGAGATAGGGGAGAACCAGTTGGCTTAGGAGCTAGAGAGGATTTGCTCAAGCGGAATGCCTTCTTCGATGAGCATAACGGGAATTCCCTCGCGGATCGGATACAAAATCTGGTGATCTTCCCGTACCAGGCCACCCTCGATCTGTCCGACCAAGAGTTGGTTACCCTTGTTTCGGACATGCCCCTTGCCTATAGCCGCATTCACCTTTTGAGTGAGAGTCGCATCGGCGAGGCTCACCTCTTGCTTGGTCTCGGGGCAGCACAAAATCGCGAGAAGATCCGGATCTAGGCTCATCGGATGAAGTCGTCCTGTTGCATGACGTTCTAAGAATACTGCAACGAGAGGTAGGACCGCAAGGCCGCAGACGCGCCTGCACATCGTGGGCGGTATCTGATACACTGACCAATACACACCAAGGTAATCATCCATGATCACCGCATTCTGGAAGACTTGTATGGCCGGCCTCATTGTATTGGTCCCGGCCTGGGCGACCTACCTCATTCTCTCGACCCTTTTCACGACCCTCGATGATCTCGTCGGTCGATACATGTACTATCGAATACCGGGGCTTGGCCTGCTCCTGCTGATCCTCGTCCTGATTCTAGCCGGCATCTTTTTCGATCATGTCGTGGGACAGAACATCCTGGCGCGAATCGAACGGCGCATTGAGCGCATCCCGCTGGTCCAGAGCGTCTACCTCACTTTAAAGGGCATGACGGACATCTTGAATTTCCGCTCCCGCTTCGGGCGGAGTAAAGTCGTGGCGTTTCCCTTTCCTCGTGACGGCTGTTGGGCCTTAGGATTTGTCATGGGGGTTGCTCCACCGTCCGTTCAGGTCGTGCCTTCGCAGACCCTCTGCATGGTGTTCGTTCCGACCGCCATCCATCCATTCACCGGCTTTCTCGCCTTCATTCCGGAACAGGCGCTCCATCCCATTAATCTCCGGGTCGAGGACGCCATGAAGATGGAATTTTCCGCCGGCTTCTACCGGCCGAAGAACGGATGGCTCAGCCCATCAGATCAGCAAGCAGTGTAAAGGGAAGGCCTGATGTCGAATCCCATTCATATCCGACGAGCGGGACCGGACGATACGAACACGATCACGGCGTTCAATCTCGCTATGGCACTGGAAACCGAGGATCGCCGCCTTGATGAAACCACCTTGCGCGATGGAATTCGCTCGTTACTCGGGCAACCGCAATACGGCTTTTACATTATCGCCGAACAGCCGGGCGACAAAGAGAAGCAACCCATCGGCCAGCTCATGATCACCTATGAATGGAGTGATTGGAGAAACGGTGTGTTTTGGTGGATCCAAAGTGTCTATGTCATACCGGAGCAGCGAGGCCGGGGAGTCTATCGGGCCATGCATCGGCACATTGCCGACGAAGCGAAAAACGATCCCTGCATTTGCGGCATTCGACTCTACGTGGCACGGGAGAACGAGCGAGCCCATGCCGCCTACCGGAGGGTCGGATTACTCCCCTCAAACTATGCTATGTATGAACAAGACTTTGTCCTTGGGGCACAACCCGTCAAGCCATAAACGAGGCAATGCCATGAAATCAACAGGCGGTCTATCACTCCTGCTTCTCTTTGTCGTTCTCATCCAGGGCTGCGCGTTCAGCCGAGGAACCCTGGGCGACGAGATCAATTCGGAAGCCATAGCCGCCCTCCATAAGGGCGAAACCACGAAGGACGAAGTGATTCATCTGCTCGGGGCACCGGATCGCCTCGTACAGCTCAATGGGAGAGACGTGTTCCAGTACTATCGGTACGACGCCAAAGCGGGAAGTTTGCTCTTGATCGTCCTCAATTTCACTCGCCTGTCAATCAAGAGCGACGATCTCTTCGTCGTCTTGAATCAAAATGGGCTGGTCGAGGATGTCATTTCATCCAAACGAACCGCCGGCATGAAGTTTCGCTTCTGGCCCTTTGGGGACTGACATGTGGACCATCCGGAACCGAGTTGCACTCTTCCTTCTGACGGCGATGACTTGCCTAGCCGTTGTCGGCTGTAACGTCGTCCGGGTCTCCCTCAATATTACACTCACGCCTGAGGATGTGGCCTTCATTACCCCAGGCAGTACCACACTCACGGATGTTGTCACCAAACTCGGGGCACCGGACGCCATCGGTGAATCGGAAACCGGAATGGTCGCAACCTACCGATTTCTGGATCTGAAATACTCCCGGGTCAATTTCGGATGGCTGGCAAAACCATGGACGCCGGTGGACCCAGATCTGATCTTCTCTCGAACCGGACTTGGTGTCGATGCCTTCCAAGTCGCATTCGATCCGCGCGGGGTGGTGGTCCACTCCAGTTTCCAGCGCCGTCTTGCAGGGCTTCCCTTTTATCCTTATCCCTTCTAACCGGCATGGGGTTTCGCTGACCCTGCATTGCCGAGGCCAGACGGTGCCGCTATAATGGCGGGCTATGGGATCGGACGCCTCCGACCAGCCACCCTCCCTCAACCAGGACGGCCATTCCTCCTCCTATATCCCGGCCGACAGGGATACCGAGTTTCTCCAACGCGATGAACTGCGCTCCGTCAGACTCGGGCTCGAACTGCTCAAACCGGAATTGATCCAGACCGACGAAGGCATCGACTCCACGATCGTGGTCTTTGGGAGCGCCCGGCTCAAAGAGCCCGGTGCCGCACAACAAGAACTTCAACGTGCGGAAGCGGACGCAGCCAGTGCTCCACGTGATTCAGCCCGTCAGCGACAGGTGGTGATCGCCAAACGACAGCTCGAGTTGTCAAAATTCTATGACCTCGCCAGGGAGTTCGGGCGGCTCGTGTCATCCACCTGCCAAATCGGAGGCCATTGCGACTATGTCATTATGACGGGAGGCGGCCCAGGCATTATGGAGGCGGCCAATCGAGGGGCGGCGGATGTCAAGGCCAAGTCCATCGGGCTCAACATCACCTTGCCCCACGAACAGCATCCAAACCTCTACATCACGCCACAACTCAGCTTTCAGTTTCGCTATTTTGCCATCAGGAAAATGCATTTTATGCTGCGCGCAAAAGCGCTGGTCGCCTTTCCCGGCGGGTTCGGCACGCTCGATGAGCTGTTTGAAACGCTCACCTTGCTGCAAACCGGGAAGACCGACCGCGTGGTGGTCGTTCTCGTTGGGCGTGAATTTTGGGACCGGCTGATCAACTGGCCGTTCCTCGTCGACTGTGGGCTCATCTCGCCGCACGATCTCGAACTATTTCACTATGCCGAAACGGCGCAGGAAGCCTGGGATCTTATCGTCCGTCACAACGGAGTCGGCACTGTATGAAACTCTCCTTTCATGGGGCCGCACGCTCGGTCACGGGGAGTCGGCATCTGTTGGAAGTGCCGGGTTTTCGACTGCTCCTCGATTGCGGGATGTTTCAGGGACGTCGAGACGAAGCCGTTCGGCGTAACCGGCACCTCGGGTTTGACCCCAAGGCCGTGGGCGCGGTGCTGCTCTCCCATGCGCATATCGATCACTCGGGAGCGCTCCCCGTATTGCCAGGCCAGGGGTTCGCCGGCAAGGTCTACCTCACCAGGGCCACGGCCGATCTGGCCGGCATCATGCTCGAAGATTCCGCGCGTGTCCAAGAGAACGATTGCCGATATGTGAACAAAAAGGAGAAACGGCGGGGAAGGATCTGTATTCGCCCGTTTTACGACAGCGACGATGTGAGAAAGGTCGTCAAACGATTCCAGGGCGAACGCTACGGCGATCAGATCAAGATCGCGCCCAGGCTCACCGCGTCGTTTCATGACGCGGGGCACATTTTAGGATCCGGTGCGGTCCGAGTGAAATACACGGCGCGCGGCAACAGCACGACGGTCTTGTTCAGCGGGGATCTGGGACGCTCGCATATGCCGATCCTGCGCGATCCGGAACCTCCACCCCCCTGCGACGTGTTGATTTTGGAGTCCACTTATGGCGATCGGCTGCACGAGCAACTCGGCGAGGAGATGAAGAAGAAGGCGCAAGACCTCATCGAACACGCTCGCACACACAAGAGCAAGATCATCGTCCCGGCGTTTGCGGTGGGTCGCACGCAGGAACTGGTCATGCGCATCAAGGAATTGGTGGGAGAAGGCCGGGTGGATCCCATTCCCATTTACATTGATTCACCCCTGGCCAACAAGGCGACCGGCATATTTAAACGCCATCCGGAATGTTACGACGAAGAGACTTCCAAGACCTTCTCCGACGCAGGCGATGTCTTCGCCTCACGGTACATCAGGTTTGTCTCGAGTCCCGAAGAGAGCAAGCGGCTGAACGCCATGCGCGGCCCCTGTGTCATCATCTCGTCATCGGGGATGTGCGAGGGAGGCCGGATTGTGCACCATCTCAAGCATGCCATTCAGGACGAGGCCAACGTCATCGTCATCGTCGGGTTCCAAGCGGAACATACGCTGGGCCGCAAGTTGATCGAGGGGTGGGACGTGGTGCCCATCTTCGGCGTACCCACGCCGAGGCGGGCTCAGATCGTCAGGTTTAATGGCCTATCCGCCCATGCCGACCGCAACGATCTGCTTGCCTATGTGCGAGCCATCGACCCACTGCCAGGCACCATCTTCATCGTCCATGGGGAGGAGAAGCAGGCCATTTCCTTAGGAGCGGCCATCCAGACGGAACATCCCAAGATCGATGTGCACATCCCACACCAAGGCAGCACGCATGAGGTTTAGGGCGCACGACCTCGGCCGCGTCAGGCTACACCGCCCGGCGCCGCTTGTGTTGGCGGCACTTGGTGCAGCGCTGATTGCTGGGTGTCTCTCCACCGCATCAGCGGAACCGGAACAGGGTCGGAAACGGGTCAGGGATTTGGGCGTGGTGATCGGGCAGTATCAGCCAGGCCCGCTCAACGCCATCACCGATGTGGGCGGTGTCAAAGTCGGCCACCGGACGCTCACCTTGGGAGAGGGTAAGCTCAAGCCAGGAGAAGGACCGGTACGTACCGGCGTCACCGTCATTGTGCCACGGGACGACGTGTGGCACCAGAAGGTGCCGGCCGGAGCCTTCGTCCTGAACGGCACGGGCGAAATGACCGGCCTCGCCTGGGTGGCGGAATCCGGGTTTCTTGAATATCCCATCGCGCTGACGAATACGCTGAACGTCCCTCGCGTGGCCAACGGCGTCATGAGCTGGATGATCCGGCAGTATCCGGAGATCGGCATCACGGACGACACTCTCACCCCCGTCGTGGCCGAGTGCGACGACAGCCGATTGAACGACAGCCAGGGGCGGCACGTGTCGGAGCAGGATGTGATGGCTGCATTAGATGGGGCGAGCAGCGGCCCCGTGCAAGAAGGCACCGTAGGAGCGGGCACCGGCATGGTGTCCTACGGCTTCAAGGGCGGTATCGGCACGTCGTCGAGGAAGTTGTCGGAGAAAGAAGGAGGCTATACGGTCGGGATCCTCGTCAACGCCAACCATGGGCGACGACCAGAACTGGTCGTGAATGGCGTGCCGGTGGGGAAGCTCTATGATTCGCCTATGCAGATGTCGGAGGCGCGGATACCAGGTCAAAGCGAAGGGTCGATCATCATCGTCGTCGCGACCGACGCTCCGCTCGACGGCCGGCAATTGACGCGGCTGGCCAAGCGCGCCGCGCTAGGTCTCGCCCGCACCGGCTCCACCGCCCGCCACGGCAGCGGCGACTTCATACTCGCCTTCTCGACTGCCAACGTCATCCCACACTATCCCAAGGAACCAACCTTTCCCATGACGCATCTGGCGGATACCCATCTGAATCCGCTCATCAATGCCACAGTCGAAGCCACCGAAGAAGCTATTCTGAACGCCCTCACCATGGCCACCACCGTCGTCGGCCGCGATGACCACCGCGCCGAGGCGATCGACCTGAGCCGCCTCACGAGTCTGCTTCCGGCCACGCCTCCACGCGATATCGACGTCAACCCCTAGTCGATTATTTTCCCGAATTCATTGACGACCTCCGGTTCCCATGGAATTCTACGCTACGTAGATACCACCCGTACTGTCTAAGTCAGGAGGTCTCCCATGCCCGGTCCCGCGCACACACCATCGACACCTACGCTATCCAAACCTCCTGTCGGCCGGAGGTATGCACGGTGGCGGGCAACGGCCATGAAAGCGGCGGTCCTGATGGTGAACGGCTATTTCTTGCTGGGGATGGGAGACTGTAACGGCGGCAGCAGCTCAAGCATACACGAATCGGTTCCGGCTGGTCCGACGCTGAGCGCCTTGACGCTCTCGGCCGGGCTCTTGAATCCCAGTTTCGACCCAGACGTGACCACCTACGACACCATGTTCATCGGGGACACGAACGTGACGGTCACGCCGACGGCGGCGGATGCAGGCACGACGATCACGGTCAACAGCACGCCCGTCACCAGCGGGAACGCGTCGGGAGCCATCAATCTGCCGAGTGGCAACACGACGATCACCCTAGTGCTGACGGGTACAGACGGACTCACCAATACCTACACGATCACGGCCCACCGCTTGGCTCAGCAGGCCTATGCGAAGGCTAACAACCAAGGGGCTGGCGACGAACTGGGGTTCAGTGTCGCGCTGGACGGGGACACGTTGGTAGTCGGTTCGCGTCGTGAAGCTGGAAGTGGGACCGGTGTCAATCCGGCACACAACAATGGGGCATCCGATAGTGGGGCGGCCTATGTCTTCGTGCGGAATGGTACGACCTGGACGCAACAGGCCTATGTGAAGGCGTCCAATACCGGAAGTGGCGATCAGTTCGGTTACAGCGTGGCGCTCGTGGGCGACACGATCGCAGTAGGGGCACCGTTCGAGGATGGGAGTACGACGGGGGTGAATGGTGCTGATGATAATGGGGCATTAGCAGCTGGTGCGGTGTACGTCTTTACGCGCAGTGGCACAACCTGGAGCCAACAGGCCTACATCAAAGCGTCGAACACTGGAGCCGATGATCAGTTCGGTTGGAGTGTGGCCTTATCCGGTAATACCCTGGTGGTTGGAGCCCCAGATGAGGATGGCAATGGGACCGGCATCAACCCAGCGGATAGTGGTACGATTTCCAACTCCGGAGCGGTCTATGTCTTCGGGCGCAGCGGGACGACATGGACCCAGCAGGCCTATGTGAAGGCGTCGAATACGGGGGCGGGAGACCTCTTCGGCCATAGTGTGGCATTCGATGAAAATACCTTAGCTCTGGGAGCTCGCGGGGAAGATGGAGGCGGCACCGGCGTCACCGCCGGATCGCCTACGGATGGTGTTACGGGTAATGGCGCTAGTGACAGTGGCGCCGTGTATCTTTTTACGCGCAGCGGGACAACGTGGACACAACAAGCCTATGTGAAGGCGTCGAATACAGGGGCAAACGATGGGTTTGGCATTAGCGTAGCTTTGTCCGGCAATACACTCGCCGTAGGCGCGCGTTCTGAAAGTAGTAATGCCACAGGAATCAATGGCGCCGACAACAACAGCGCCAGTGCATCTGGTGCTGCCTATGTTTTTACTCGCACCGACACAACGTGGAACCAGCAGGCCTACATAAAGGCCTCAAACACCCAGGCGGGGGACAACTTCGGCGCAGCAGTCGATGTCGATGGCGACATATTGATTGTTGGGACGGGTGTTGACGATCTTGGACCATTTCCGAGCGAGGATAGCGGTGCAAATGGAGTGAATGGGAATGACAGCGACAACAGTATTGTCGATAGTGGAGCGGCATACATATTCCGCCGCGTTGGCTCGACCTGGAGCCAGCAGGCCTATGTGAAGGCTTCCAATACGGGGTCAGATGACTTATTTGGTATAGCAGTGGCGGTGTCCGGGGATACCATTGCGGTCGGTGCCTACAGGGAAGATAGCAATGCGACCACGATCAACCCCGGTTCGGCCGCAGAGGCCGACAACAGCGCGACCGACGCTGGCGCGGTCTATGTGTTTCAATAGGCCACGGTGAGGGTCTAGGGCGAGGAATCGCGCAATTCCTCGCCCGTTCATACGACGCACTCCTGATCTCACCTTCATAATTTCCTACTCGACAAATACTCACTCGCATTCACGCGTACCCTTGCTATTTCCCGGCCTGTCTCGCTATTCTTCCCACTCATTCCTGCGGATTCTTGAACGGGGGAGGCCAGGTCGATGGGCGACTACCAAATCGGGGGTGCCTTACAGCTGATGACCGCGGTGCAGAAGACCGAGTCCTTTGCTGAATTCCTGAAAACCAGAATGACCCAGGCGCTCGAAACCGAAGACCCCACGGAACTCCACTATCTCCTCGCCCAGGTGGACGATTACCACTCCTACCTGTGGCGCTACTATAAAAAACTCGCACAGGTCCGAGCCCAGCGGATGGATCCCGGTGTGTGATTCAGCGCCGGGTTGGGTCATCGTTCGATCATTGAACAACGAGGTCTCGACGTGCGCTTTGCCGTAGCCCTGTCCAAAGAGTCGGAGACAGAGATTGCTGCCCAGCATGTAGTCCATGCGATTCAAACGCAGCTGGATGGGGCGCCTATCGATCTGGCCTGCGTGTTTTTCTCGTCTCACCATGCGGCGCTGACCAAACACTTGACCGAGGTGCTCACGGTTGCGCTGGAACCGCACTGTCTGATCGGCTGCAGCGGCGAAGGGGTCATTTCCGGAACAGAGGAGCTGGAAGCGTCCCCGGCCGTCACGCTCTGGGCGGCATCACTGCCCGACGTCGAGCTGTACCCCATCCGCTCATCATTCTCGCCGACGCAGGACCAGTTTCACCTCGCCGGCTGGCCGGACCATGAGGGGGAGGCGACCTTCCTGATGCTGGCCGATCCCTTTACTACCCCGGTTCAAGAAATCTTGACCGTGCTCGAAGATCGATATCCTGGGGCCAAGGCTGTGGGGGGGCTGGCGGGAGGCGGGCAGGAAGCCGGGGCGAATCGGCTGATTCTCGACGGCGAGGTGTTCGATGATGGGTTGGTCGGCGTGCGCCTATCGGGAGCGGTGGAGATTCGACCCGTCATTTCGCAAGGCTGCCGTCTCATCGGCGAACGGTTTGTTGTGACCAAGGCTGAGCGCAATCTCATCCATGAGCTGGGAGGAGTCCCAGCGCTGGAACGGTTGCAGACTGTGTTCGAAGCCCTGTCTGAGGAGGATCGGCAACGCGCGCTGCATCTCGGCATTGTGATCGACGAGCATCGGAATCGGTTTGAACGGGGCGATTTTCTCATTCGGAATCTGCTCGGTGCGGATCGCAGTTCGGGAGCCGTCGCGGTCGGTGATGTTGTGCAGGAAGGCCAGACGGTCCAGTTTCACCTTCGGGATGCGGACTCGGCCAGCGAAGATCTGACGTCCCTTCTCGCTGCAGACCGTTCTGGCCGGAACAGCCCTCCGCTCGGCGCGCTGATGTTCAGCTGTTGCGGCCGTGGCCAGGGCCTCTTCGGACGGCCGAACCACGATGCTGCGACGGTCGCGGAACAGCTCGGCTCAATCCCCATGGCGGGCTTCTTTGCCCAAGGGGAAATCGGTCCGATCGGGAATCGGAACTTCGTGCATGGCTATACCGCGAGCATGGCCATCTTCGCTGAACCCCCACCGTCGGCTCGCCGCGGTTGACCGAGCCTGCCCTCCCATGCCATAGACTAGTCGGAAGGAGATCCGTATGACCTATCAACGATTGCTAACAATCTGTGCCCTCGTTTTGTTCACATTCATCCTAGGAGGAGAACGTCCTATGGCAGCAGCTGAGAATAGTGCCACCGGTCAAGAAGTCACCACACCGTCAGGGCTCAAATATCTCGATCAAGCCGTTGGGACGGGAGAGGCGGCGGTTGCAGGCAAGAATGTCAGCGTCCATTACACCGGCTGGCTGGAAAACGGGAAAAAGTTCGATAGCTCCGTCGACCGTGGCCAACCCTTCTCGTTCCCGCTCGGCGCCGGGCGCGTCATTAAGGGCTGGGACGAAGGGGTGCAGGGCATGAAGGTGGGGGGGAAGCGAAAGCTGACGATCCCGTCCGACCTGGGCTATGGCTCGCGTGGTGCCGGAGGTGTGATTCCCCCGAACGCCACGCTGATTTTCGACGTGGAATTGCTCGGGGTGAAGTAGCGCAATCGTGCAACAGACTCCTCTCATCGCCCAACATCGCGCCGCCGGGGCCAAGCTCGTCGATTTTGCCGGATGGGAAATGCCCCTCCAGTACAGCGGCGTGGTGGACGAGTATCAGACCGTCCGCACGAAGGCCGGGCTCTTCGATGTCAGCCATATGGGGCGCATTCTGGTAAGCGGCACGGGGGCGGAGCGGTTTCTTCAGCGCGTGACGACGAACGATCTCGCTGGGCTCAAAGCCGGGCAGGCGCAGTATTCGATGGTCTGCAACGAGCAAGGCGGCATCAAGGACGATATCTTCGTCTATCGGCTGGAGAACCCCGGCGAATTCCTCCTCTGTGTCAACGCGTCCAACAGGGCCAAGATTCTCGCGTGGTTGTTCACACAGGGCCAGGGCCTTTCTGACTGTCGTATCCAAGATCGCTCGACGGACATGGCCCAAATCGCCTTGCAGGGACCTGCCGCACGCTCGATCGTGGAGGCGTTGGGCTTGAGCGCCCTGGCGCAACTCAAGTTAAGGCAGTCCACCAGAGTCCAGGTCGGCGGGGTCGAGTGCCTGGTTGCGAGGACCGGCTATACCGGCGAATTCGGGTACGAGTTCTATGTGACCGGAGCTGTTCCAATGGTCTGGGATGCCTTGATGAGCGCGGGGAAGGCCTTCGGCCTCAAACCGGCTGGGCTTGGGGCGCGCGACCTCCTGCGTCTGGAAATGGGCTACCTGCTCTATGGGAACGATATAGACGAGCGTACGACACCGCTCGAGGCCGGCGTCGACTGGGCGGTGAGCTTCAGCAAAGGGATGTTTCCGGGGAAACCGGTGCTCGAGCAGCAACGCCAGGTCGGACCGGACCGGCGATTCGTCGGCTTTGAACTCTTGGAAAAGGGTGTGCCGCGCCATGGATTCACGATGCTGTCCTCGACGTCGGAGCCGATCGGCGATGTGACGAGCGGCAACCTGTCGCCCCTGCTCCAGAAGGGGATCGGCCTGGGCTATGTTCGCTCAGACTTCGCGAAACCCGGGACCGACGTCCTGATCGATATCCGAGGGAAACTGGTTCCCGCAAAGCTCGTGAAGCCACCATTCTATACCCGTCCCTCCAAGTGAGTCAGCCATGTGCCTCGTGCGTCAGTGCCCACCGCAAGACCGATGACGCGTAGGGAAGGAGAATAACGCATGGTCCGCAATATCTACACCGGTAAAGTTGTGACGTTGAACGTGGATACGGTGCAGTTACCCAACGGTTTCACTGTTGACCTCGAAACTATTCGCCATCCAGGAGCAGCCGCGGTGGTACCGCTCAAAGACGACGGGACCGTCGTCATGATTCGACAGTTCCGGCACGCAGCCGGCGGGTTCATCTATGAAATTCCGGCCGGCAAGTTGGATCGTGGAGAAGAGCCCTTGAAGTGTGCTGCGAGGGAATTGGAGGAAGAAGTCGGCTATCGCGCCTCCTCGTTCGAGCTGTTGTCCAGCATCTTCACCGCTCCAGGCTTCGCGGATGAAGTGATCCATATTTATAAAGCCGTCGGACTGACGAAAGGGCAGCAACAGCTGGATCGCGATGAAGTGCTGGAGATCATCGAAATGCCGCTGAGCGATGCGATCAAGAAAATTCAGGACGGGACGATTCGGGACGGGAAAACAATCATCGGCTTACAGGCCGTCTACATCCGTGGGACAATGCCTCCTCGCTGAGTGTATTGCGGAGACGGTATGAGGAAGGGTGAGAACCTGGTTGTGAGATAAGAAAAGGGGCACTTCCGTGAGGAAGTGCCCCAGGTCCGCCAATTTTTAAGAAAGGAGCAGGGTTCTTACTTCGCTGGCTTCTCTTTCTTCCCCTGGTCGGCGAAGATCTCGTCGGCCTTGGGCTTCTTCTCTTTTTCCTTGTCGGCGTAAATCACCACGTGGTCAGGCTTCTCCTTCTTCCCCTTCCCTTCTCCGGCGAAGGACGGTGCACTGAACGTCACTGCTACTGCGACTGCCATCACTGCCATCAACATGGTCTTCATAACAATTCCCCCTAAAAAAGTAGGTTTGAAATGGTGTACCGTTGATTCGGTACTGCACCTTATACTCAGCAAGCCCGATGCCGTTGTGAGGGAATCAGAATGTTAGGGACATTCGTTCAAAGAATCAGGCCGTTACGAAATCGTTCTCATAAAACGGCGAAGGCTTTTCCCTACAGGCTCCTGTGGCGGAATGGCGGGGCGGACACGAAACTGCCTCAGCATCGTCCTTGTTGATCCCTGTTGTGCTCAGATCGTTTCACTCGACGACGCAATCATGGTATGTTCCGTCCCTGACGGCTGAACAGGGCTATCAGCCTTCGCTTACCCCACATGACTGTAAGTGCTCAATAATTTTGTAGAATGATTGCGTTTAACCAAGGAGAGCAGTCCCCATGTTGCTAAAGGGAAAAAAAGGACTCATCATCGGCGTGGCCAATAAGCACAGCATCGCGTGGGCCATCGCACAGTCGGTCGCCGGTCAGGGCGCGCAACTCTTCTTCAATTACCAAAATGACCGGCTGAAACAGAATGTGGAGGAGCTGGCCAAGACGTTGCCCGGCGCGCAGGCCTTCCCCTGCGACGTGAGCAATGACGGAGAAATCGCCGCCCTCATGCAGCAGGTGCAGAAAGATTTCGGCCAGATTGATTTTCTTGTCCATTCCCTCGCCTTCGCTCCCCGGGAGGAGTTGAGCGGGCAATTCGTGAATACCTCGCGGCAGGGGTTCGCCATGGCGCTCGACATCAGCGCCTATTCCCTGGTGGCTGTCACGCGAGCGGCCATGCCGTTGATGACCGCCGGAGGTTCCGTGGTGACGCTCACCTATCTCGGCAGCGAGCGGGTCGTGCCGCACTACAACGTAATGGGAGTCGCCAAAGCGGCGCTGGAAGCGACGGTGCGATATCTAGCCTACGATCTTGGTCCGCTGAACATCCGGGTCAATGCGATCTCCGCCGGACCGATCAAGACCTTGGCCGCAAGGGGTGTATCGGGTATCACCAAGATGGTGGATCTCCATAAAGAAACGGCCCCGCTTCGACGTGCCACCGAACAGGGGGAGGTTGGCGACACGGCCCTGTTCTTGGTAAGCTCATTAGGACGAGGAATTACGGGAGAAGTAGTCTACGTGGACGGAGGATTCAATATTCTTGGGATGGTCGCTCCTCCTGATCAGGCGAATGCCTGAGCGCGAGCCCGCCTGATCCCCAACTCAACTCCTGGGGGATTTCGGGATGGAAAGGTGGCCTGTCCTTCTCTGTTCACGGGCTTGCTCCAACCTGTTCATTCGCCATGAACCTGTAGGAATTGCCTATGAGTGATTATAGTTTATCAATTGGTGAGGACCCTCATCCCCATGAGCGAGTTGGCATTGAGTTTGCTGTTTGGTCGGCTGTTTTCAAGTGCATCCACTCCTCTGATCAGGTCTGAGATAGGGTGTCGATGAAGTTCCTTCTCGTTATAGCGGTCACTGCCGGGTACCTGTTCATGTGGCCAATGGCGTCGCCTGCCTCGGATGATGGGTCTACGCTTGCCACACAGGCGCTGGAGGCCTGCAAGCAAGGAAGACTTGCCACCGACCGCGCCACACGCCTCGCCTATTTTCAACAGGGACAGACCTTGGGCGAACGGGCGGTGGCGGCGGATGAAGGCAATGCCGAGACGCACTTCGCACTCTTCTGTAACTTGGGTGAACTGCTCCGCATCGACGGAGAATCGCTGACGTCGATCTTTGGGCTTCGCCGCATGATGCACGAACTCGATCGAGCCCTCGAACTCAATCCTGCTTACATCGAAGCGCTCTCCGCGAAGGGGACGCTCCTGGTAAAATTGCCGGGCTTTCTGGGGGGAGATTCCGAAAAGGGCGAGCAGCTTCTCCAACAAGTCGTCAGGCAAGCTCCGAAAGCAGTGAATGCGAGACTGGCGCTTGCCCGCGTCTGGTGTCAGCACGGCCGACATGACGAAGCGGCGGCGATGGCATCGGATGCGTTAGCTCTCGCTCAGAAAGATCAGCGGGTGGAATTCATCCCCGAGGCCCAAGCGCTGCTGCAGCAGGCGACGGCCAGCGCGACCAAGATTAAACACCCCCGTTCCTAAGTCATCTTAATGCGAGGCAACCGCATCCAAGCTGAATCGGGCCCATCTCGTATTAGTCGGCTGCTCTTCTGAGTGCCTTCAACCGACCCTGCCGCTTCTTCTGCTCGATCCGCCGATTCTGTGAACCCCTGTATCGGGTGGATTCCGATGCCATTGTGATTGCAGAAGTGTTTCGGAAGAAGACACGGGCAACGCTGCATCAAGTCATTGAGGCATGTCAGCGACGATTGCGAGCTTATGACCAGGTCACAGGTTAAGGAGGAGTGGCGTAATGGAAAAGTCTAAGCAAAAGCGACTCAAGGCTCGGGGTTGGCGTGTTGGGTCAGCCGGCTCATTCTTGGGGCTTCGACCGGAAGAGGCTGCCCTCGTTGAAATGAAGGTGAATTTGAGTCAAGCATTGCGGGTGCGTCGTGAGGACGCTGGGCTTTCCCAGTCTGCTTTGGCGAAACGCCTCCGATCGAGCCAATCTCGCGTAGCGAAGATGGAGGCGGCAGACCGAACTGTCTCGATCGACTTATTGGTACGCGGTCTCGTAATGCTCGGTGCCACCCCACGAGATATCGCACGAGCGCTCGGCCGAGAGACTGGAGCTGCCGCCTAACGACCTGCTAATCCAGCGTTCTCCGCAGTGTCTTCAACCGTCCCTGCCGCTTCTTGTGCTCAATTCGGCGATTCTGTGAAGCCTTGGATGGCGTGGTCGGCTTGCGTTTCTTACGCGGAGTCGCCACTCGTTGGATTAACTCTCGTAGCCGAGTCAGTGCATCCTCGCGGTTGCGTTCCTGGGTGCGGAACTGTTGGGCCTTGATTGTGATGACCCCGTCCGAGGAGATCCGGTGGTCGTGCAGTCTTGAAAGTTCATCCTTCAAAACCTGAGGCAATGAAGATGCTCGCACGTCGAAGCGTAGATGGACCGCGGTCGAGACTTTGTTGACGTTCTGCCCGCCGGCCCCTTGGGACCGTACGGCATGGATCTCAATCTCATGATCTGGAATGGCCATGGAAGGCAGGATCTGTAGCATTCATGAGTAGCTAGCACAATCGATACGTCTCCGCAATGGATCGGAATCACTCTAGGTGGGTATGCGCCCACTTGTCGGCACTTGCCCTGCCGTCAGGGTTCTTCCTACGGGCGAATTTTTTTGTGGCCTTACACGTTCAAAAGCAGTACAACACTCCGTCGATCCGAGACCCGGCATTTCCGAGTGACGGGAACGAGTAGATGATGTGAGCAGCGCTAGGAGCTAAAATTGGCCTGAACGATCCGGGCGACGGATCTTACAGGTCTACGCGTATCCGCAGTCTGACTCACCTACATCCGCACATCACAGAAATAGAGGTGTCCCAAACCTGGTGTAACCATATCCAGAAGAGGAGGGTTTTATGCTGTTGCGTGCAGGAAGGCTGTTGAATCGGAGCTGGTTAGGGCTCGTAGGGATCGGGGTGCTCATCGGGAGCCTGGCGGGAATCGGGGTGACGCCGGTACAGGCGTACGAACAATTGGGACCGAATACGAGGTCGGACTTCAGACTCTGGACGCCGGTCTATCTGACCGTGAAACTACCTTCGAAATTCATCGCCTACATGGAGGTGAACCCTCGTATCGGGGATGATGTCACGAACATTGACCAGCTATTACTCCGTCCGGCGATCGGCTACCAACTGACGGAGCATCTCTCCATCTGGCAGGGTTATGCCTGGATCGGAAACTTCAATCAGCCGCATACGCCCCCTCAGTCGCCATTTTTCGAAGAAAATCGAATCTATCAACAAGTCAACTACAACCATAAGTTCTCGCACGTTAAGTTCTTAAGCCGCACCAGGTTGGAAGAGCGGTGGATCGAGCATGCAGACGGCACCGCTCTACGGTTCCGTCAAATGTTCAGACTGGACTACCCCCTGCCCATCGCTCCGGACTGGGCGCTGGTGGGCTATGATGAAATTTTTATTAACTTAAATACGGTCGGCGCACCAACCGGCAAAGGTCCTGGAGCTGGAATCGATCAAAATCGCTTCTTTCTCGGCATCAACAAGACCTTTAGCCAATACTTCAATGTGGACATGGGTTACCAGAACCAGATGCTCAATAGCCGGAACCTGCCCGGCAATGCGAACCTCATCAACCACATCTTCCTACTACAGTTTTTTATCAATCTCTAAGAGAATACGGCGAGGCTCTCCCACCCCGACCTACTTATAATTTTGGTCGGGATGGAGAGGCCTCTTGCCGATTCGGGGTGAAACTACCGGAGCTCCGGCAACCGGTCGATGATGCGAAGCCGCAAGTCATCCCCAAGCTGGATCTGCACCATCTTGGTGGAGAGGTCCTTCCGGATCTGTCGAACCTCCTCTGCGGTAAACTGCAACTGTCCTCCACATCGTTCAACCAGGTGGTAGATCAGCAGGGAAGTCAAGTATTGCGCGTCCTCATCACTGGTGTGGCGGCTCAAGTTTAGGATTTGTGACATGGTCTCGATCAAAGGCACCTTGCAGCTTCCACTTATGCCTGAGCCCCGTTGATACTCACAATGCCTCAAAGGGAGGGGATAAAAGCCTCCATGGCCCTCACACGGGATGTGGCAGGGGCCCTGGAACCCCTGCCTTGGTCTGACTCGAAACATTTCTGAAGGGAGGTTGAGGAGGGCAGAAACGCCTTGGCGCGGTCATGCGACCGACATCATTCCTTAGAACTTCGATTCAAGGACGAAGCGTTTGTGCAGCGGTTGCGTCGGCCGTACGTTGTCATGACCCAACAGGGAGCGGAACCGTTGGATCTGTTCCGCCGACACTTGGATAGGATCATGCATCACGGCCCAAATGACACCCTCGTGGCAAGGCGGAGTTGTATAGGACCCAAAATAGCGATAGTAGGACCGGCGCTTGGGCAAGAGATCACTTGGGTTCACGAAGTGTTCGTGATCATCGATCACTTCCCCGACATTGGCAGGGGCGTGCTCCAGGAATGTCTCAAAGAATGGATTATGTTTCCCTTCTTCCATGAAGACGGCCACCACCGCCGCTTCATGCCGTTCGTTGTGGTGGACGAGATGGAGTTCCATCGGGTAGTGCCGCTGATCCACCGTGTGTTCACTTGGGAAATGGAAGTGGAATTGCTCCAGGAGGTAGAGATCACCGTCGAACACGATGGTGCTGTCCTTATCAAAATGGAGCACGGTCTGGCCGTGCCTCGGGTACCGGGATTTAACCTTTTCCGAAAGCGGTTCGAGCTCTTCCAACGTATGGCCGTTGTTGATCACATGGAATGGGGCATCTTTGTAGGAAAACTGAATGTCGTCGAGCCTGATCTTATGACTGCGCAAGAGATCAATCGGAGATTGCGACATGCCCTTATCACAGAGGGAAAACTCGGGCCCCAGTCTTCCCCAGTGAAACGGTCCGCGATCACCTTCGTACCCCCAGGGGATGGGTTCCGACTCAGCTGCAAACACAGTGATGGCCGGAAGCATGATTGTGGACAAGACCAACACATTCCGAATCAAGCGTTGCATAAACTGCCTCCTGTATAGGTTAGGCGGGCAGAATTTTCTCGTATCCTGGGTGCTTGTCACTACTCAGTTAGAACAAGTATACCGCGCCCTCTCCCTACGTCTGGCAATGCCTCCTAATGCTGTTATTAAAAAGCGTAGTTTAGCCAAAGCGGATAACTGACTAGGCGCGTCCCTCCTCTACTTCAACTGAGCTGCAGTCCCTACATAATTTGATTCCAGCACAAAACGTTTGTGCAACGGTTGGATGGGGCGAGCGTTGTCATGGCCCACGAGAGAACGGAAGCGTTGGATTTGGTCAGCAGAGACTTCAATGGGATCATGCATCACTGCCCAGATAACTCCTTCGGAACAAGGGGGAGTCGTATAAGATCCGAAATAGCGATAGTAGGTCAGGCTTTTCGGCATTAGAGTTGCGGGATTGATAACATGTTCCCGATCCTCCATGAATTCTCCGACCTTCTTCGGTGCATGGCTCAAAAATGTTTCGAAGAACGGGTTGTGTTTACCTTCCTTCATAAAGACCGCCACTACCGCTGCTTCATGCCGCTCGTTATGGTGTACCAGATGGAGCTCCATCGGATAGTGCTTATGATCAATCGTATGCTCGCTCGGGGCATGGAAGTGGAATTGTTCCAAGAGGTAGAGGTCACCGTCGAAGACAATCGTGCTGTCTTTGTCAAAATGGAGCACGGTCTGTCCGTGCTTTGGGTAGCGGGACTTGACCGTTTCTGAAAGAGGTTCAAGTTCCTGCAACGTATGCCCATTGTTGATGACGTGAAAGGGCGCATCTTTATAGGAAAATTGGATGTCTTCGAGAGCGATCTTGTGTCCTTGCAACAGATCGATAGGAGATTGGGACATGCCTTTGCTGCAGAGAGCAAATTCAGGCCCAAGATCACCCCAATGCAATGGTCCGTGGTCACCCTCATAGCCCCAATGAATCGGCGAAGATTCACCCGCGTATGAAAAATTGGCTGGTATGGTCAAAGCGGAAACTGCAAGGAGCAGCGAGAATGCCCTCATGACGAACCCTCCCTCTATTTATCTAGGTTGAGCTGCCTTAATACCTACCGGAAAGCCAACGCGTTCGATTAGCGGAATGGAGGGAGATTATAGATTTGCGTCAGTCAATTTATCAACGGTCTTGAAACCTGCGTAAGAATTCATGGCTTGAAAGTGAAAGGTATCCTAACAATGTAGTTTTCACTCTATTTGGTGCCGGAAAGGCAAAGTCATAAACGACACGGGTGGTGGGAAGATCCCTTTGATGGGCGTACGATAGGGCGCTATTGACTTGGCAGGCCCTGGCCGTCGGCTAGTGCTGCAGCACCCAGTAACTGATCGGCGAATTGATCGGCAACACGATCCACGACGCTTTGAGTTGGGTGAAAGAAGCCTGTTTCGTACTCGTGGGTCCAGATCGGCTGCTTCGTCTTGCTGTCCAGCAACCGGACCATGCCGATTCCGGAGTATTGCGTGTTGAGGCTACCTTCCAGTCCGTAGAACGATTCCATCCCAAAATACCAGCGCTGGAAGCCTGCCACACCGGTTAGTGCGGCATCTGCCTGTTCCGGACTATCCACGATGGAGAAACGGCCTGATTTGGCCAGCTTCTCCATGATCTTCTCCCTGACCTCGTCCGATCCCTCCACAAGATGTGGGTCCTCTCCGTGGGCCAGGTCCTCGATATAGACAGACCGGACAGAGGCGAGCGCAGGAAGGTCCTGCACAATGTCAGTGGGAATTCCGAACGTGCGGTGGCAGCCCAGCAGCAAGCAGCAGAAAACTATGATCGTAATCGGTCTCAACATGCGTCATCCATCAAAAGGGACATGCTTGATTTACCGATGCCATGCGTAGTGTCCTGTCGAAACATTACCATCTGCCGAAGCGTACCGCCATAGAATCAAAACCGATACACAGCCCCCACCGAGACGTTGGTATTATGATCGTGCGTCTGGTGGAAATTCTGCTTGCGATTGGACCGCTGTACCATAAAGGTCAAGGCGGTATGGTCCGTCAGTTGATATGATAAGCGCCCGCTGCCGAGAAAAATATTCTCATGTCCATTGAACCGCTCGTCTTCGGGGTTTCCGGCAGTAAAGTTGTTCCGCTCGTAGTGAAAGTCCAATTCAAGTTCCAAATGTTCCATGAGGTCCATTTCAACACCGATCGACGCGAAGTGATGCACATAGGAGGCGTCATCGTGGAGTTCGGCCTCATGGCGGCCTTCTGCAAGACCTCGCTCGTAATGGTATCCGAGAATCACACGCGCATGGTGGTTCATGTGGTAGACCAAATGTGGACCAACTCTCCACAGCAAGGTATCCCGTTGAACGAACGGATCGTTAAAGTTACGAATTCCTGCCCGCCCTAACAACTGAATTTCCCAATGCTCGGATAGCCGGTGGTCGAGCCGAACTGTCCCAAGATGGGAGGTAACGCGCATATCCTGAAGGTTCTCTTCAGATTCGTGAAACGTGGTTTGGCCCAGCAGTTGATCAGGGGCTGTAAAGTACCGCAAGCGGAGCACTGTGCGAGGTGTGAACCCATGGATGGCTTCTAAATAGATCCCTGCTTGGCTGAATTCAGGATTGGCCCCATAGACGAATCCACGAACCCTTGCCGAGAGCTCCGTTTCACCGAATGAAGACGGAATCAACTTTGACAAGCGGACATAGGGTTCGAACACCATATCCTTGCCGATCCCGGTGCGAGAGACGTCCAGTACCGGCTGGGACGGATCGCCGTCCAGGCTCGAACGGCGGGTCGCCGAAAAGAGAGCAACGTCGTCAGTGTAATAGAACGACGCACCGCCCGTCGCAGACCATCCCTTCTTGGGGGCGGCAGCGAACCCAGGGGAAGCGGCACTCAAGAGCATAATCAGGCACGTTGCTAGGCTCTTCAGCACCAACGAGCCATTCTTGCGTCGACTCTGGGTCAATAAGAAAAGCGGCATGATCGTAAAATTTGAATTGGCGTACGCTTACGGGAGAAGGGCTGGCAGATTGACCGATTGACGGATGCTCTGACCGAACACGTTACTCCCAGACTGCTTGACTAAATCGCTATCTGGCCCACATCAGGGGCCAGCCAGCCTCCGATTAGAGATGTGAATCAGGTACGAAACCGGGAAGTAGTATATGTTTGGCCCCAGCGCAACTGCAACAGACATTTTGGACTACGTAAATGGCCGCTCCAATAGACAGAGACTCACCCATGCAGTCAGAAGCGGCTTTAGTTCAAGGCTTTCCACCCTTCATCCCGAAGTATTCTTGTCGACTGACGGCCACGTCCGCCACATACATGAAGCCGGAATATCGTTCGAAGATCGGGCGGAGCCCGGCAAGAATCGGTTCAACCTTGTCCTCCGGTACTACCGTCAAAATCATCTCCAGACTCTCTTGCTCGCTGAACATGAAGTGGGCTTCACGAACACCATGATGCCCCTTCCCGGAAATATTCCCGATGATCGTGTACCCGCTCGCATGAACGCGGTCCAGCAACTCGGTCACGAATGGGCGATGCTCCCCCGCGACGATCACGCGAATCTCTTTCATCGGATGCAAACTCAAGCTGCCCATCGGAGCGCTCCTTTCCAGCTTCCGCCTTGTCCACGGTTAACAGATTACCTCAGGGACTCAACCTTCTGCGGTGCAATACAAGACCATTCTCCGTTTGGTTGATATTGGTACCAGCCTCCGTCGTCCGGATCGAGCACGACCAGATGCACCCATTCATTATGATAGTAGTGCTGAAGGACCTCATGTCGCGCAATGAGCTTCTCGATTCCTTTGCGTGGAGCCTCCACAATGGTGAGTAGCCGCATCGGCTCATGGTACGGCATATCGCCGTTCATGACGGTTTGTCTCGCCAATCCCAATCGTAGATCGCTCCACGGCCCGGACATGATGCCGAAACGTCCCACCACATTGTGGTAAATCTTACTGCCGCTCCCATACACCTCGTTATCCACCGCAGAAAAATAGTGCTCCATATTAATCCATTGCGCCACGACCTGAGGGGCTGTGAGCAATACTTCGAGCAAGCGCTGACTTGGATCTTCATGATAGTTGTAGGAGTGCAGAAACACTCGACCGCCGAGGTCCAGTCCCTGAGTCAGTTCGCGACGCGCAATGACGAACGCGGTATTGTTTGAGAGGCCCCACTCGGGTCTCACCTGGCTCCAATCGACGCTCCGTCTCCCGACATGGGCGTGAGCCGTTCGCTCGGGGAGTGTCTGCTGCACATCGGGAAAGCGGCGACATCGTTCCTGGCTCGTGAGGTGAGACGCTGCCCGAAGATCGCCTTGCAATCGAGACAGATCGGCCCGGTGAGTCGGCGGGACGTCCTCCAAGTCGAAGAGCTGCACGTCGTCGGTGGTGGTATTCATCTGTCCCGCGATGAAATGCGTATCCGATGGAATGTCGATGCCGTTTTTCCTCAAGCGGTCGCGCACATTCTGACTGTTTGCCATCATCGTCAACACGCGTGCGTTGGGTTTGCCTTCGTTGCCGCCGCACGCGCCACAGTCCAAGGCGGACTCGTAGGGATTGTTGTCGGAGGTGCTCCCATGGGCACAGAGGAGGACGAGCCGAGCAAAATTCTTGGTCAACCCCATCATACGAAGCGCGGTGTCGACGGTCAGGACTTGTTCTTCAAGGGTAAAACCGGTTCTGGTGATCCGCTCCTTATGTCGTGACACGGCTCGCGCATTCAAATCGTATTGCCGCCGAAGCGTCTCAACGAATTCGTCGATCATCTCCGGAGTCAGGCTCGCGCGCGTGGCCTCATCGGTTAAGGTCGACGACGGCGACTCTTCTTCCACCGCCCCCAGTGCGCGTTGACGCAAGGCTTCGACCAGAGGAGGCGTAATCCTGGAGCTGCGTAACCCCAATCGTTCCTGTAACGCCTTCCTGACCATTGCCTGCTGTTCCGCTTCGAGCATCTCAGCAGTTTCACCTGGGGCAAGTTTATCGACCGTGAGGGTAGTCGGAAGAGAGGGAGACGACAGCCTCCGGAACCAAGCAGTCACGCGATGGTACAGCGCCGGTATCAGCGTCTTGCCGAAGATCGGAAGGCCGTAGAACCAGCCCAAGGATTCCACCATGACATAGGGGGTCACGACGTTCTCCTTCAAATCGTGCAGCAGCGTGTGACCGGCATGGACCCACCTGGCGCGCACCTCGTGTTTTAAGACGGTATCGTCGAGGTAGCTACGAGGAATTTCGCGGACCTCGTTCTTGGCCCGCATGATGACTGGAAACTGCTCCGTATCGTGTTCCTTCCCCCAAGCCCGGTAGCGGATAAACGCGGCGAAGAAACCGGCAAACCCATAAGTCTCATGTGGTCCCACCGATTCGAGGTGCCGCCGAAAGGGTTCAGAGCGGACGTCAATGCAGTAGACCGATTGTGAATAGGGCCGGTTCGTGGAGAGGTGGTGTGGATCGTAGGGCCGGGTTCGAAGTTCTTGGAGCAAGTGCTCCTGGTAGCTGGTTTCCAGCGCCTTGAGCCACACTGGCCCATGTTCAGATTCGGGAAATGCTTCCATCCAATCTACAAGCTGCTTCAGATCCGTCACTGCGCACTCGTCCAGGTAGTCGGCTTCGATCCCTATACACCTGGCCAGTGAAAGGAGCCGCTTGGCGGCTCCACGGAGTTTAGCCGTTTCCTGGCGAGGGACGACGTCCCTCCTGTACCGGTCGAGCACGGCCTTCCAGCCTGCGCCCCGTCGATGAGCCAGCCGGTCCACCTCCTCGGCATACAGGGCAGGCAAGAGCCCGGCCACGCGCTGGCGCCTCAAATAATATTCCTCAGGATGACCATGCATATAGTCGGTCACGGCCTCGAATCGGCCCTCGATACCAAGGTGTTCCTGGCAGGCCTTCTGAACCAGCTCACGCGCGTACCATTGACGAATAGCCAAGAATTTCACCAACCCGGCGGGGTAAGCCTGTTGCCAGGGGTAGTCGCGTTCTTCTCCGCGCCACTTGATAAAGCCGGCCCATCCAGGGAGAGCCGTCAACTGCAGCGACAGATAGTCCTGCCGAAGGTCGGCGGGGATTCCCATCGCATCCAAACTTTCTAGGAGCGCATCTTCCGGATGGTCGGGTAGCCGAGCGATCTTCTCGCGGCTGTTCTGAATGTCGCAGACGGACCATTCGTGGGAGGCAATGGCTTTCCATGCCGCATATAGCCCTTTTTCTCGCTCCGGCATGGCCCAGGTGGCATGCCCTTCATCGAGGAAGGCTTCGCACCATTTGATCAATTGGTCGTTGATTTGCTGAACGATCTGCGTGCCGAGGGTATCATCGCACCAGTGTGAGAGCGTGAGCCATTGTCCGAGCGCCGCTTCGTCGCGACTCACCATGGTGCTGATTCGCTCGGAAAGGTCGGGGAAGACGGTGACAGGCCGAAGTCGGGCGGCAAGATCGTCGATTATGTGACGCGAGGGGTCGGGCAGTTGGTCGTCCAACGGTTCTACGACCGGACTGCAGAGCCCCTCTGCAAGGCAGGCACGCAGTACCGATCCGTGGGTGACCCTGTGCGTGCCAAGGAGAACAGACTTGTCGAGGATCAGTGGCTTGAGCGCATCATCGAGATGCGTCGCCTGGATGCGACCGGTTCTGAGGAACTTCCGATACACATGGCCGGGTAGATAGCCGTTGCCTCCGACGAACTGTTTTCCTCGCCGAACCGCCTCTTCAAATGACAGATATTCGATGCTATGCAAGGGATTATGGTGGACGAAGGTGCGCATCGGCCAGTACTGAGCGATGACCTCCCCGGCCAGGCGGACGATTCCGCGCAGTTCCATCCGCCGAGATTCGATGTTGAGCCCCTGTTCTAGTTCCGCCATGAGAACAACTCCCGAGCGAGCGTGGCCTGTTCTAAGAGAGGCTGCTCCGGTGCAAAGAGGGCAGATGGCACGAGACCCAATGCCAAGAGCACGACGACAACAATCGCCAAGGAAACTAGTTCAGGATTCAAGAGATCGGTGTACCGCAAATCGGATCGGCTCGCACCGAACAACAATTGCTGTACCATCTGCATGATGTACCATGAGGCTGCCAGCCAGGCCGCCAGGGTGAGAAAGAGACCAAACACCGAGGCTTGGGACGAAGTGAGCAACAACCCCATGAACCCAGCAAACACACCGAACGGCGGAATGCCCATCGCAGCGAGACCCAAGAGGGAGAGCAACACCGCGAATCTTGGCATGGCCGCGGCCAGACCGCTGATGGCTTGTGGGTCCACATCGTCGCCGTATCGCGTACGGATGACTTGCCAGGCGATCAGGAGACCGCTGGTCGCAAGCCCGACGGCCCCGACCAAGAGCGTTCCTTGGGGCGTCGCGAATCCGCTTGTGGCGGCGAACCACCACGCGATGGAAAAGAAGGACAGGCTTCCATAACTCAGTATGAGGCGCACCCGCGATTGGGCCAGCGCTTTGACGGCGGCGTAGAGGGCTCCGAGCAGTGCCAAGGTCCGAACGATCACCAGCACATCCTCCGGAATGGTCGCCAAGATCTGGGGCAACCGCTGGAAGCCAATGACCGGCAGTAACACGACCACAAACGAGGGCAGGTTCCCAGGCAATCGTGTCACGGTCGTGAGATAACCGCCGTGAAGGGGAACCAACGGCAGCAACACCGCGCACGTGACCAGCGCGGCGACGGACGAGACCGGCGGATCGGCGATCATCGAAATCCCCATCCCAACCAACCCGAGGACCAGCAGGCCGACGCCCCACCACGAAATCGGCCACAATGCGGTGTGATGGCGATAGAGCAGGATGACGAGCGTGATCAGCAACATCATGAGGAAGAAAGATCCGGAGAGCTCGTGAGCCGTCAGTGCTCCCATTCCAAAGCCCAAACAGACCAAGGTCATGACCCACGAGAGCCGGTGATCGCTTCCCAAGGGGTGACTTAAGATCGATGTCAACGCGGCAAGTGGCAGGATGTATAGTGACAGACAGCCGTTGGGCGGAATCGCGAGGAATCCGGCCAGCCCCACGACCGAGACCAGGCTGAGGATTGAACAGATTATGGAGGAGTTCTTCACGCGTTCGGCGTCAGACCAGTATGAAAAGCTGATGAAGGCTCCTATCAACGGGATAGTGGCCAGCAGCCATGACAACAAGAGTTCCATCATCGTGACCACCCGCGTTCCAGCTTGTCGATCCGATGAATCAGCTGCCCAGCCTTCACGCCGATCGACCGATAGATTTCATCGGCATAGAGCCGATTCATGAACAGCGGATAGAGTCGAATTCTCACTCTCTCGATCCAGGATGGGGTCCAGACGCTTTGCCCATGCGCTCTGAGATAGAGGTAATACCAGCCGAGCACGGTCAAGCCAGTCGCACCGAGTATGAGGAGATCGAAGAGCCAGTCTGGTAGATCCGCGGCCTTGAAATAGGAAGCGACTTCCTCCGGGTTTGGGTAGAGGTAGGCCGTGAATGACTCCACGGCGAACAAATAAGTGAAGATGATGAATAGCAACGTCACCAACATGGTCGACGACACCTTCCACGATGCGACGGCACGAAGACGCGTGAGCGTCAAGATGGCTTGTGACGACGTGATCCAAATAAAAAAGAGGATGATGATAGTCCCTTGCGATTCAAGCAGCGGAATGCGCAGCACTCCGTGCGTGACCAGCAGAATGAGCAGCGGAATAAACAGAGTTGTGGCAAAGCCGGTGGACCACGTCAGACGAGAGAAGGCCGGTTCGTCCGTGATCGCGTGGTCGATATGAGGGAAATGCGGATCTTGCCGCGTCTTATGAATGACGTTGCCGCAGTACAAGAACACGGTGCCTTTAAAGAGCCCGTGCGCAATCAAATGAAACACGGCCAATGAAAACGCTCCGAGTCCACACTCCATGATCATATAACCCATTTGGCCGATCGTGGAAAACCCGAGCGTTTTCTTGATGTCGCTCTGGACCAGCATCATGGAGGCTCCGAGAACCGCTGTCAAAGTCCCGATGACGAAGGCGATATGCAAGGTTGTGGGGCTCATGCCGAACAGCGGTGCCAATCTGTTGATGAGAAATCCGCCGGCATTGATGATACCGGCGTGAAGCATTGCATGGACCGGTGTCGGGGCGAAGAGCGATCCCGGCAGCCAGAGATGCAGCGGAAACTGCGCCGACTTACCCATGGCCCCAATAAAAAGCAGAAACGTGACTGCCGTGGTGCCACTGACCTCGACACCGGGCCACAGCGAGAAAGTCACTGGCATTTCGGCCGCTCGCGCAAACAGGTCATGGAACTCCAAGGTGCCATAGAGCTGAAACGCAAGCACGATGCCCGCTAGAAATGCCATATCTGCGATACGGAGGATCGTAAAGGTCTTGAACGCGCCCGCCAAAGTCCCGGCATGCGTATGGTTGTGCGCGAGCAGATACAGGAGATAACTCAGGAGTTGCCAGAACAAGAACAGCATCATGAGATTGGAGCTCGATACCATGCAGATCAAAACGAAATCCGTGAGGCAAATCAGGGACAAGTATCGACTGGCATGACCATCCTGGTACATGTAAGTCGTGGAATAGATATAGATGAGCATGCTAACGGCGGTGATGAGTGTCATCATGACCGCACTCAGCCGGTCGACGTAAAAGCCGAGAGGGATGATCAGGGATGCCGACAAGGACGGATCGTAAAACCGGATGACAATGGGCCCTTCAGAGGTGACTCGGTACAACGTGAGAACCGAACCTAAGAACGCTAACCCGATTGGAAATGCGGCCAGCTTCTCACGCCTGAAGCGCGGCGTATCGGCGCCGAACATTACGATGGCGGAGGCGAGGAGCAGAAAGAGCGGAACGCTCAACATGAGCAACGGCAACACGGCATCTCTCCTTGTCGTTGAACAGCGTTCATTCTCTTCCTCCGTTGGCTCGTCCCGGATCCGACCTGGACAAACGGCAGGGTAACCATTAATACGGTGTCTTCATGTTCGTCAAGACGGTCGGTTCACGAGGCGTGCATTCACACGCTGGGTTGAGGGGCACATGCGTCCTGTGCTGGGCACAATGAGAGAGGTCTCTAGCTTCCATTACAGATCAATCAGAGCGCCCGTTCCCGGGCATATTTATCCACACGCTGGATTGCGGAGGTCAGCATTCGACCCACTCGATGCAACACCGAATCGACATAGAGTCGATTGAGAACGAGGACGTACAGACGAACACGAAGATGGGTGATCCACGGGGGGCTCCATATGGTTCGGCCATGAGCGCGCAAGTACAGGTAGATCCACCCCGCAATGGTCAGCTGCGTCGAGATAAGCAACATGAGATCGAACAGCCAGATGGGGAGCTCCGCGGCCTTGAAGTACGAGGCCACTTCCTCGGGGTTTGGGTACAGGAACCCCGTGAACGTTTCGACGGCGAACAGATACACGAACACGATGAACAAGAGTGTCACCAGCATGGCGGCCGAGACCTTCCATGAAGCGACCGCGCGCAGCCGCGTCAGAGTGAGAATCGCCTGTGAGGACGTGATCCAGATGAAAAAGAGAAAGATGACGGTTCCCTGGGATTCCAACAGAGGAATCTCCAACACACCGTGCGTTGCCAAGAGAATGAGCAGCGGGATCAGCAGGGTCGTGATGAATCCGGTGGTCCACGTCAGAGGGGAATACTGTTCCTCCTCCGCGTGATGTCCGCGATGCGGGAGCAAGGGTTCTTGCCGAGCTTTGTGAATGACGTTTCCACAGTTCAGGAAGACCGTGGCCTTGAAGAGTCCGTGTGCGATCAGATGGAAGACTGCGAGAGAAAACGCCCCCAGGCCGCATTCCATAACCATGTAGCCCATTTGGCCGATGGTCGAAAACCCGAGCATATTCTTGATGTCGTTTTGGACCAGCATCATGGTCGCCCCGGCAACAGCGGTCAGCGTCCCGATGAAGAGCGCGACGTGGAGCGTCGTCGAACTCATCCCGAACAGGGGAGCCATGCGGTTGATGAGAAATCCGGCAGCATTGATGATACCCGCATGCAATAAAGCCGTGACGGAGGTCGGCGCGTAGAGGTAGCGGGGGAGCCAGACGTAGAACGGGAATTGAGCGGATTTGCTCATCCCTCCGACCAGCAGCAAGAGGGTGACGGCCGTATGGCCCTCGAGCTCGATACCGGGAAACGGAGACACAGTTGCCGTCGAGTGCGCCGCCACGGCAAACAGATCCGGAAATTCCAACGTCCCGTAGAGCGAGTAGGCCAGGGCGATCCCGCCCATGAAGGCGACGTCACCGACCCGCAGCAGGGTAAATGTGCGAAACGCGCTCTCCAGCGTGTCACGATGGCCGTGATTGTGAACCAGGATATACAGGAGATAGCTCAGCACCTGCCAGAGCACAAACAGCATCAGAAGATTAGCGCTAGAGACCAGGCAGAGAAGGACGAACACCGTGACGCCAATCAACGCGAGGTATCGGCGCTGATGTGCATCTTGATACATGTACTCGACGGAATAGGTATAAATAATCGTGCCGATCCCAGAGATCAGCGTCATCATGACGGCGCTTAATCGGTCAACGTACAGGCCGATGGGAATGGTGAATCCCATAGGGGTTGTCGGGTCATAGAGTCGAACAACGAGGGGACCATCCATGGTGACCACGTAGATCGTGGCAAGGGCGCAACCAAACGCCAAACCGATCGGCCACGCCGCGATCTTCGCGCGACGGTGAAGCGTCGAGTCGTCGCCGCTGATGACGATCAACGCGGCGATCAGTGGAAGCAGCGGGACCAATAAACACAGGAACATCAACACCTCTGAGTGTTCTCAAAATACAAGCCAACTGTTCGGGTCACGCCCGAACAGTTGGCTTGTACTGCGACTAGCCTCTCCTCACGAACTGCGAGTCGCCCTACGGCCTTGCACGGAAAATGTGGGCATCCTGCCGATCCACAAGAAATCCAGAAACGAAATCTCGAGGAAGGACAACAAAGCCGTCTATCCCAACATTTCTCCATGAATAATATGGGGCAGAGGAAGGGGTCAAGCGTGAAATAGCGGATCAGGACTTCGATCCCTATACTTCCGGAACCGAAAGACCCATGGTGAGTCCGTTATGTTGACAGAAGACCTAAGTCCGGTACTTGTTCGCCCTCTTCCACGTCTTTATAATCGATAATCGACCCGGTCAAAGCCATGGAAAACTCTATTCGCAACGCCGTCATCAAGTTTGAACAAGAGTTCATGGGGCGAGGCCCTGATGAGGTGCGCGCGCTCGTCGCACGCGATCTCGTCGTCGTCCGACTAAAAGGCGTGCTGACACCGGCTGAACGACAATTGGCCAAAACAGCGGAAGGTGTGGAGATGGTCAAGCAGCTTCGACAAAACTTGATTGCGCAAGGCCGAGATAAGCTCTGCGAACAGGTCAGTGAGATTACCGGTGCCAAAGTCCTTGGCCTGTTCACCGATATCGATGTGCAGCTCAGCGAACGAGTGTTCGTGTTTACGACAGACCGGGATATCCAAAATGGGGCGAGGCAGCTCAGCTCCTCATGAGCCGATAATTCCTTTGCCGATCCGTGACCGAGGCGATGGGCGTCCATGCGAACGCCCACCGCCTCTCGATACTCCTCAATAGGCTTTGCTGTAACCCGGCTCTCCATCGTAGGTCCACAGCTTCTGAGCGGCGGACCACCACCACCCCTTCTTCGTCAGGGCGTCGAGGAACGTATTGACGTCTCCGTCTTGCACATCCTTGGTGGCCATGAACCGGCATCGGTACCAATTGACTTGGAGCAAATCAGGACTCACGAAGCCCGGCCAGACCTTCGTGCCCCGGTTCGAAATGAAGTCACATTTGAACGGCCCGATATCGTCGAACTTCGGGA
>Ga0224500_10000279_pt1 | contig 36564 bp, 33 predicted proteins | sample SF_Oct11_sed_USG_FD_168126 | JGI IMG/M metagenome (GOLD analysis project Ga0224500, IMG submission 168126) | Sediment microbial communities from San Francisco Bay, California, United States - SF_Oct11_sed_USGS_4_1 | ecosystem: Environmental > Aquatic > Marine > Sediment | place: USA: California... | reverse complement strand
CAGAGTGAAGAAATCGGGGTGGTCGCGGCGATCGGAGGCATCACGCCATACGCGATCACGGATCCGACAGACGAGGTTCTACACTACATGCCAACGGCAAGTGTCCCAAACTCATTGACACGTTCCGCGGACTCCGAACGCCATCCTATCCAAAGGAACCAGAACCATCGCACCTTATCGCATTGACCGGAGTCCGACAAGCGTCGGCGTTCAGTTCACCCGTCTCGACAAGACGTCACAGGATGGAACAGTCCTCGCATGAAGCTGCCATGCGCTCATCAACCTAATGAGGGATTACGTGAAGGAGAACACCGTCATGACCTGACTGCGGGGGGTTGAGTGGCCAGATTCAGCAATCATTATCCCGCCTCGCGGTAGCCGCATTCTTGGTTGCGACATTGGACGCTGCGACCGTCTTGCTTACTGATTTTTTCAATGAGGAACGGAGCCTGACACGTCGGACAGACTTTGGGCACCGGCCGGTCCCAGAGGGCATACTCACACTTGGGATAATGGCTGCAGGCAAAGAATGAGCGAGCCTTCTTCGTCCGTTTCTGCACGAGGTCGCCGCCGCAATCGGGCTGCGGGCATTTGACACCAAGCGCCAGCGGCTTGGTCGTCTTACACTGGGGATAGGCGGAACAGGCGATGAACTTGCCGAAGCGTCCGGTCTTCACCACCATCGGACTAGCGCATTTGTCACAGACCTGATCAGTGGTGATCTCCTCCTTGGGAACGATTTTGATCGTGCCATCCGGAAGCTTTTCGAAGTTCTGTGTATTCTTACAGGGAGGATCGTCTTTATAGGCAGGACAGGCGAGAAACTTTCCGTTCCGCCCCCACTTGATTTCCAACATTCGGCCGCACTTCTCGCACGGAATGTTTGTCGGCGGCTCGACGATGTCTTTCGGCCCAGGAATCGTCTTCGCTCGCTCCAGTTCTCTGGTGAATGGTGTATAGAAATCGCGTACCGCTGTAACCCAGGGTTTACTCCCCTCTTCTACTTCATCCAACTGTTCTTCAAGCTGCGAGGTGAAATCCACATTAATAAGTTCGGGAAAGCCTTTCATCAAGAAATCGTGGACGGTTTTCCCCGTCTCCGTCGGCACGAGCCGCCCTTCGGTCTTTTCCACATACTTGCGATCCTGGATCGTAGAAATAATGGCGGCGTAGGTCGATGGACGTCCGATACCTTTTTCCTCCAACTCCTTGATCAACAACGCTTCGTTATAGCGTGGCGGCGGTTGCGTGAAATGCTGTTTCGACAACATTCCTGGGACCGTCTGCCCATCCTGCTCGACCAATCGCAACCGCTCCCCTTCTGTCAAGGCTGGGAGCTGTCGCTCGTCGTCGTCCGCCTCTTGGTCGGCCTTCGGCTTCTGCGACGGCGCTTCTTTGTCAACACCCTCCATGTAGACGATCGTATGGCCGGGAAACTTCACGACCGTTCCGGTAGAACGGAACACGTACCGCTCCTTGGTGCTGACCGGTGTTGAATCAATACGCGTGACATCCAAGATGGCCGGCACCATCTGCGAGGCGATGAACCGATTCCAGATCAACTTATAGAGATTGTACTGATCGTGATCCAAGTACTGGCGGATCGACTCGGGATCGCGGCTCGCCGACGTCGGCCTGATGGCTTCGTGCGCTTCCTGGGCAGCTTTCGATGTTTTATAGACATTCGGCGTGCCTGGAAGATAGTTCGCACCGAATCGGGACTGAATCACCTCGCGGGCATCGGCCATCGCTTCGTTGGAAATACGGGGCGAGTCAGTTCTCATATAGGTAATGAGACCGGTCGCGCCTTCAGCTCCGATTTCGATACCCTCGTAGAGCTGCTGCGCCAGCGTCATCGTTTTCTTCGGCGAAAAGTGCAACTTTCTGGAGGCTTCCTGCTGCAAACGGCTGGTAATGAACGGCGCGACGGGATTCCGTTTCTTTTCTCGGCGCTCGATGGATTGGATGACGAAGGCCTTGCCTTGAATCTCACCGACGATGCGGCCGGCTTGCTCAGCGTTTTCAATCGACGCCTCTTCGCCGTTGATACTGTGGAGTTTCGCCTCGAATGACGGTGGATTGGTTCCGGCCAGCAGCGCAATGATCGACCAATACTCTTCAGTTCGGAAGGCTTCCCGCTCTGCCTCTCGCTCGCAAATCAACCGCATGGCCACCGACTGCACTCGTCCCATGCTGAGCCCGCGCCGAACCTTACTCCACAGTAACTGGCTGCCTTGATACCCCACGATGCGATCCAGCACGCGGCGTGCCTGCTGGGCATTCACCCGCTTCATATCGATCTCGCCCGGCGACTGGAGCGCACGCTTGATGGCTGATTCCGTAATTTCGTTGAAGAGGACCCGAAAGATCTTCCCATCTTTCTTTTTCTTCTTCGATTTTCCGAGCAGCTCTTGCTCAAGGTGCCAGGCAATCGCCTCCCCTTCCCGATCTGGGTCCGGTGCCAAAAAGATCTTGTCGGCTTCTTCAGCCTTCTTCTTGATCTCGGCCAACACCTTCGACTTGCCTTTGATCGTGACGTACTGCGGTTCGAAATCATGCTCGATATCGACGCCCAACTTGCTGGTCGGAAGATCCTTGATATGCCCCACCGAGGCCATGACGGTATAGCCGCGTCCCAGATATTTCGTAATTGTCTTCGCCTTGGTCGGCGACTCAACAATGATCAAAGTTTTTGCCATGACAACTCCGTCTGCCTCTCAAGGATTCTATCATCCGTACCAAATATCGGAGTTTCGTGCAACTAGAATGGCAGTCGGCAACAATCCGCTCACCCACGGATGCTCACAAACTCAGTTCAACGCCGGCGGAATGGTCCAGTCTCCTGCTAAAGGCGAATGTATTGTTGACCGGGAAGTTGGCGGATCCGCCCGTTCAATTCTAACGAAAGCAATGTCGCCGATACTTGCGCGGCGCTCAGTCCTGTGCTCTCGATGACGGCATCGACGGATCGCGCCTCATAGGACAGGGCGTCATATACCAACGCATCTTCTTTTACTAATGGTGCGCGCGCGTCCATCACGGCTTCGTCAAGATGCAGCATGGCCCGTTGCCGCGCATCGATTTGTGGAAGAATCTCATCGAGAATGTCTTGGGCCCCTTCAATCAGTTTCGCCCCCTCTTTGATCAAGCGATTTGATCCACGACAGGCTTCTTCCTTGATGGAACCGGGTACGGCAAACACCTCTCGACCTTGCTCCAACGCCAGTTTTGCGGTGATCAAGGAACCACTGTCAGTTGCGGCTTCACCGACGAGCACGCCCAATGACAGCCCACTGATGATCCGATTCCTTCGAGGGAAGTGATGACTTTGCGGCGCAGCACCGATCGGCAATTCGGAGATGACGGCGCCATGCGATTCGATGTTCCGCCTCAGCGTGTGATGCTCTGATGGATAGGTCCGATCAATGCCGCACCCCAGTACTGCAATCGTGCGGCCCTTCCCCGTTAGCGCGCCTCGGTGCGCCGCGGCATCGATTCCACGAGCGAGGCCGCTCACGATCGTCACCCCACATCCTGCCAAATCCTTCGCAATCTCCTCGGTGATGAGTCTGCCTGATGGCGTCGCCCGCCGTCCACCCACGATCGCCACCGCGACCTCGTCCTTCAGCAAGACGCTTCCGCTCACATATAACAATGGTGGCGGATCGGGAATGGCCTTCAGACGGGCCGGATAGGATCGATCGAACAGGGTGAGGGTTTGGATCTTGAGGCGTTCAACTGTCTTCACTTGGCTATCGATCTGCCGCCGGATACTCGATTCTGGGCCTCGCCGCACAGATTCAGCCAGTTCCGGACTGCAACCGATACCAATTAAGTCATCCATCGTTGCGCCGAGCACCGCATCGGGCGCTCCAAACGCATGGATCAGCTTGAGAAGGGTGCGATCGCCGACACCGTCAACCGCTTGAAGCGTGAGCCAGGAGGTCAAAGATGCATCATCCATGATCGGTCTTGAACATCAGGAGGAAGTTCGTTTCAACAGTTGGAGGGTCCGGCAGGCAGCACATCTCCCCCGACACAAGCGGCGGCAGCGATGACGCTCAACTAGAACACGACCAGATCGTACTGTTCAAGATGCAACTGATTATCCGGTGTCACGATGATTTTCGCGGAACAGTCTCGCTCCAATACTTCCACTCCGTGTCGTTCTTCGTCTTGTAACAATTCCGCCACTGTGGGATGGGCTCCCACGAAAATCCGTTGCTGATCAGTCGATGATTCAATCCGTCGGATCTCGCGGAAAATTTCGTACGCCACGGTCGTAGGAGACTTCGTGTATCCACGGCCCTCGCAATAGCGGCACGGCTCTGACAGCGACCGTAACAGATCCTCTCGTACCCGCTCACGTGAGATTTCGATCAGGCCGAGGTCGGAAATCCTGGAAATCCTCGTTCTCGCCTTATCCGATGCCATGGCATCCACCAACGCATGATAGACCTTATCCCGATTCTTCTCCCGCTCCATATCGATAAAGTCGACAATGATAATGCCGCCGATGCCCCGCAACTTCAATTGATAGGCGACCTCTTTGGCTGCCTCGAGATTGTTGCGAAGGATCGTCTCTTCTTGATCTCGCTTCCCCACGAAGCGTCCCGTATTGACATCGATCACCGTCATCGCTTCGGTATGATCGATCACGAGATGCCCTCCCGACTTGAGCCAGACTTTCCGGCTCATTGCGCGGGCAATTTCTTGCTCCACCCCGAGATGCTCGAACAAGGGCGCATCCTTATCGTAGAAATGAATCCGCGAGGTCTGTTCAGGAGAAAATCGCTGCACAAAGCCTCGAATGGCTTCGTATTCCTCTCGTGAATCAATCCATAATCGATCCACCTTTTTGCCGAACAAGTCCCTCACGACACGGAAGCTCAAGCTCAAATCCGAATGCAACAATGCGGGAGCTGGCAAACGTTCTCGCTTCGTCAAAATGTCCTGCCAAAGAACGTGGAGAAAGTCGACATCGGACTTCAATTCATCTTCCTTGACGCCTTCACTGACCGTCCGCACGATATAACCAAACCCAGGGCGCCTCACCCGGCGCATGATCTCTTTCAGTCTCGCCCGTTCTTCATCCCGCGGAATTCGCCGAGACACGCCGATATGGTCGACGTTCGGCATAAAAACCAGATAGCGTCCTGGAAGCGAGACGTAGGCCGTCACGCGCGACCCCTTGGTGCCGATCGGGCCCTTTGAAATCTGAACCATCAACTCCTGGCCTTCACTGAGCAGTTGTTCGATCGGCTTCGCGCTCTGACGCTTCGGCCGGGGCATATCCGAGTCTTTATCGTCTTCTTCGGCTTCGGCCTCAACCAGCATGTCCCCAGGCTCGGCATCCACTAGTAGATCCGAGACATGCATAAACGCCGCCTTGTCCAGGCCGATATCCACAAACGCAGCTTGCATCCCCGGCAAGACCTTGGCCACCTTTCCCTTATAGATATTTCCGACAAAATCCTTATGCTTCGCGCGGTCTCCGAACAAGTCGGTAACGACTCCGCCATCCAGCACGGCCACACGGGTTTCTTCCCGCGCAACGGTGATCGCAATTTCACTTCCCATATTGACTCCTTTGGTCTGCAAGCCACAGGACTCGGTTGAGAGCGGTAGAACGCAGGCCCAAGCCCAGGTCCGTCACTCGCTCCACACACCGGCGCTCCCGGCTTTCGATAGTAGCTTCTCCGAATGACGAAACTCGAGCGTTCCGCCTGATCGGTCACCGTTTAATAAAACAGGCTTAACCTCTTCCGCTTGACGTTCAATAACAAGCCTAATGCCGCCATGGTCATAATCGTGGCGCTTCCACCGTAGCTCACCAAGGGCAGGGGAATGCCGACGATCGGAAACATCCCCACCGTCATGCCGATATTCACCACGACACAGAAACACAACATCGCCACGATCCCCACGGCAAGCAGTGCTCCAAGTTGATCCTTCGCCTTGGACGCGATCTCCAGCGAGAGCCAAATCAGCCCCACAAACAATGTCAACAAGACCAGCACGCCGAGAAAGCCCCATTCCTCTGCAAAGACGGCGAATACAAAATCGGTATGGCCTTCCGGCAAAAACTTCAGCTGACTTTGGGTGCCGCCGTAGAGCCCCTTCCCCAGTAGTTCCCCGGAGCCAATCGCGATCTTCGATTGCAGAGCATGGTACCCCTTCCCGCCAGGGTCGTAACCGGGGTCGACAAACGCCATAATGCGCTGTCGCTGGTAATCATGCAAGGACCCCCACACACCCTCCCAAGCAAACGGGAACAGCATGATCGAGAAGAGCAGTATAAACCCTAAGGCTTTCGAACGAACGCCCACCATGAGCAACATCGCGGCATACACCGCGACAAAGCTGAGCCCACTCCCCAAGTCGGGTTGTTTTAAAATGAGGAGGAGACCAGGCAACACTAACAACCCCGGAACGATGACACGCTGCAGCCACCCTACACGCGGGGCCTTCGAGTAGTAATGAGCCAACACCAAGATGAGGATAAGCTTGGCGAATTCAGACGGTTGAAATGTAAACGGGCCCAGCGCGATCCACCGCTGCGCGCCCTTGCTGGTTCGCCCTTCGAATAATACAAACACCAGCATCAGCAAGATCACAGCGTAGGCGGGATAGGCAAACCGCGCAAGAGAATGGTAGTCCGATGCCCACATGACGAGAAAGGCCGCCGCACCGAGACCGATCCATACCAACTGCTTGAGATAATACGGCGCCATCCCACCCTTCTGCCCATGCGTGACGCTATAAATGGACAACACACCGATCCCCAGGATGGCCAGGATCAAGGCAACATAACGGATGTCAAAACTATCGAGTCCTCGATGTTCAGTCAATCGATCGATCATGAGTCTTTCGCGGATCGCTCCGACCTCTTCACGCTGGATAGATCCGAGGTGACGGCTGGCACCTGTGGAGCGAGCTTCATATATGTTTCAATCACTTCCTTCGCAAGAGGAGCCGCGGCGGCCCCACCGTGCCCCATATGTTCCGCAAGCACGGCGACGGCGATCTTCGGCGATTCCACCGGCGCAAAGGCGACGAACCACGCATGGTCTCTGAGCTTTTTTGGAATATTTTCTTCCGGTCCGGTTCGGAGCGCCGCCACCTGAGCCGTGCCCGTCTTTCCACCGATCGTCACCATAGAGGATTTCGCCCTCGTCGCCGTGCCCTTGGTGACGACGTCGGCGAGCGCGTCCTTGATGATGCGAAAGGTTTCCGGTTTCGCATTGATTTTTCCACGCGGAACGGCCGGCAACTCTTGAAGGTTCCCCGACGTTCGATCCATGACCGCCTGCACCAGACGAGGCCGGTAGATCACGCCATTGTTCGCCACCGTACCGACGAGACTCGCCATCTGCAATGGTGTCACCGTCACATAGCCCTGTCCAATGGCGGCTGAAATAGTCTCGCCAGGCAACCACTGCTCATGCTTGGCCTTTTGTTTCCAGGCAGTTGATGGCATGATACCGGATCGCTCCGATGGCAACTCCACGCCTGTGGCCTTTCCAAGCCCGAAATCCTTCCCAAACTCGGCCATCACATCGATCCCCATCCGTTGACCGATCGTATAAAAGTACACGTCACACGAATGAACTAACGCATTGTGCAGATCAACGTACCCGTGCCCGCTGGCTTTCCAGTCATGATACACCCGCTTGCCAAACTGGTATCCCCCATTACAGAACACGGTACTGGAGGGCGACATCGTTTTTGTCTCCAACGCGGCGACGGCCATAGGAATCTTGAAGGTAGAACCGGGGGGGTATTGCCCCTGTGAGGCTCGATTGTTCAAGGGACGTCCTTCGTCCTGCACGATTTCCACCCACTGCTTTGCAGTCAGTTCCCGTGAGAGCACGTTTGGGTTAAAGCCCGGACGGCTGGCCATCGCCAGAATATCACCGCTGTTGGGATCAAGCGCGACGATGGCGCCGTATTCTCCACCCAGTAGATCCTCGGCAACCTTCTGGAGCCGCACATCGATCGTGAGGTAGAGGTCATTTCCTGCTTGCGGTCTCTCGACAACCACAGCTTTCTTCTCATGGCCAAGCGCATCGACTTCGACGTTCTTTTGTCCAGCCATTCCACGCATGTGTCGATCATAAGACTTTTCCACACCATATTGCCCCACAATGCTGCCTTGGTGGAGATCCACAAACTCGGGTTTCTCCAATTGATCCGCTGAAATTTCTCCCACATAGCCCAGGAGATGGGCCGCCGTCATTCCACCTGGATAATTGCGCTGCGACTCGACCTGAATCATGACCCCAGGCATATCGAGACGGTTGGATTCCACCAACATGGCATCGCGCAAGGTCATACGGTCTTTGATCTTGCGCGGAAGCAGCTTGCTGCCTCTGGCGGTCATTTTTTTTCGAACGAGGGTCGGGTCAAAGCCGAGCAAGTTGCTCAACTGCTGAATTAACGCTTCGCGATCCTTCACGTCTTCCAGCGTCACGTAGAGGCTGAAGCTCGGGACGTTATTCGCCAAGAGAACACCGTGCCGGTCATAGATCAGGCCACGTGCCGGTTCGAGCAGCACCAGTCTGGTACGATTGTTTTCCGACAAGTCTCGATAGTACGGCCCTTCACGAATTTGAAGATGCCAGAGGCGAAGACCGAGCAGCGCCACCACCAACAAGAGCCCCACACGGAGAATGAAAAGCCGTCGATGGAGGTCGCCAAATTCTGCTTCAGGATAGTGCACAGTCGCCATACTGAACGCCTAGATTCGAGATTCGGACATCACCTGCTCAATATTCAACCGACTCCACATCAGCCAGTAGATCACTCCTCCAATGACCGCATCAAGGCAAGCTTGTGGCAGTACGACCGTCCAGGCAGCCCACCATAGATCTTGCTGAGGGCTGAGCGTCAGGGCAAGCGGCGTCACCAGTCCGATCACACACGAGACAACGAGCAGCCCAATAACGAGCACAACGGGGCTTAGATACACCACCTGCCGGCCTGCGAGACCAGCGATATACCCTACGGCTCCCTTGAGGATCACGCTCGAAATCAGGTCTTGTGCGGAGAACAGGCTCATCGCCCATCCAAGTGCGAGCCCGACCAACAAGCCATCGAGCTCTCCTGCTATGAGACCGATCAAACACACCGCTACAAAACCCAGATCCGGCTTCACCCCCCACACGCTGAGGTGCGAGAGAAGGACAGACTGAACCGGCACAAGACCAACGATGACGGTACAATAAATAAGCGCTTTCATGGCTTGGGCTTTGGAACGCTAAGTCTCTCTCCCTCGGTCGGAAGCGGGAAGGACCGAATAACTAAGACGTCCTCAACCCGATTCGGATCTACCTCCGGAGAAAGCTCCGCAGATTGGAACAGCGCTTCCTCTTCTTTATCGATTCGTATGATCGTGCCGATCGGGATACCGCGAGGAAACCCCCCAACCAGTCCTGACGTGACAACGTGATCACCCGGCCGTGCGTTGGACAACAGCGGGATGTACTTGAGCCGGGCCTGTCCCTGCGTCGTCCCTTCGACGATTCCCTCATCTCTCGTACGTTGGATAAGTCCGGCGATCGCATTATTGGGATCTGTCACGAGCAGGACAACGGCCGTGGAGGCCGTTGTCTTGACGATGCGCCCGACCACACCTGCCGGAGTAATCACGCCCTGGTCTGATTGAATCCCGTCGGATGCCCCTTTGTTCAAAATGATCGTCTTATACCAATTACCGATATCACGTCCGATCACTTGGGCGGCCACGGATGTGGGAAGGGCTTGCCTTTTAAACTCCAGCAGCGCTGACAGCCGCTCCGTCGCCGCCGACGCTTCTCGTAGTTGCCCATTTTGTTCCTTGAGCAGATCCAGCTCTCGCTTCAACTGCTGATTTTCTTCTTCAACCCCTTGGAGGGCCACGTATCGTCCCCAGATATCGGCGATCCGATCATGGATCCCAGCCACGGCCTGGAGCGGCCAACTGATAACCCATCCTAGGGGACTGCCTATCGATTGAAAGACACTTTGGAGTTGGCCGGGTAGAAGCAGGAAGCCGAGCACGAGAATGACGGCAAGACCGAGAGCGATACGCCGAGCGTTGTACGATACGCGTAAATTGACCATCCGCATAAGGGATGGAACCTTACCGGAGGTTGTTCGCTTGAGACATGACTGATACTTTCCGGAGAAGATCCAGTTCGTCGAGAATCTTGCCGACTCCCAACACCACGGAAGTCAGCGGATCATCGACCGTAATAATCGGTAAATTCGTTTCTTCGCGGAACCGGGTATCCATCCCCTTCAGGAGCGACCCGCCTCCGGTTAATACGATCCCGCGATCGATAATATCCCCAGCCAGTTCAGGCGGGGTGTTTTCCAACGCAATCTTGATCGCATTCACGATCGTTCCGATGGGCTCTTGCAACGCTTCACGAATCTCAGCGTCATCAATGACCAACGTGCGGGGAATGCCGGAAATCAAATCCCGACCCTTGATCATCATGGTTTTCCGCTCCTCGAATGGGTAGGCGGACCCGATTTCAAACTTAATCCGTTCCGCCATATGTTCGCCGATGAGCAGATTGTACTTCTTCTTGATGTAATTCATGATCGCTTCGTCCATCCGATCGCCGGCGACCTTGACAGACTCGCTGTACACGATCCCGCCGAGCGAAATAACCGCAATGTCCGTCGTCCCGCCTCCCACATCGACGACCATGTTGCCGGACGGCTCCGTGATCGGCAATCCGGCCCCAATCGCAGCAGCAACCGGCTCTTCAATCAAATAGACTTCTCGGGCCCCGGCCAATTCCGCCGAGTCGCGCACCGCCCGCTGCTCCACCTGCGTGATGCGGGAGGGCACACCGATAATGATGCGTGGCCGCACAAACGCGCTGCGATTGTGGGCTTTACGGATGAAATGTTTCAACATTTGCTCGGCCATCTCGAAATCGGCGATCACGCCTTCCTTCATCGGCCGAACGGCGACAATATTCCCGGGCGTGCGGCCGAGCATTTTCTTCGCCTCGGTACCGACGGCCAGCACTTTTTCGCTTTTCTTTTCAACTGCGACTACGGAGGGCTCATTGAGAACAATCCCCTTCCCATGGACATACACAAGGGTGGTCGCAGTGCCCAAATCAATCGCTAGGTCGTCGGAGAACCACCCAAACATGTTTCCCGGAAACCCCACGGTGTCTCTCCCTTCATCTTGGCTGAGCAATCCAGCACCCAGCCTGTGTGCTTCGTGTACGACGGAACTAATCCGGAACCGAAAGTTGACCGGCGTCTAACACGTGAGTTCTTGCTACTTCATCACCCAGCCGACGACCTTGCTCATTCCCAATGATCAAAAAACTTTCAAACGCTAAAATAGCCAGCGCGACGAGCCATCCAACATATGGGACCGCATACGCTATCTGGGCACCGCCCAGTGGAAGATTCCGGATGATCGATTCTCGGAAGCCAGCTGTATCTCGGCCATCCAATCGCATAGTTTGCAGACCGACCAACCGTTTGCCGATACTTTTTCCTCCTGCAAACCCGTCAGCTATTAAAATGTAGGCCAAGCCTGAAAGAAAGCCGACCGGAGGAGCGATTTCGCCGGCAGCGACGACAATGAACAGATCAATTAACTTCGCGATGAATCTATTCAGGACATGGGCCTTCGGATAGACTCTTGCTTCTAGCGACGTCGCGGTTAACCCATCCCCTACCAAGGGATCTCCTTCTAATTAGTCGCAAAGTATAGCAAAAAACAGCAACTTGCACAAATAAAGTACAATCTTTTTGGGAGCGTTGCGTTCGGAGCCATCCTGAATCCTCTCATGACTCTCCCTGAAAGATACGACCCTTCGGCACACTCCCGAAACCAGCGACTCCAACACATCTCCTGACATCCTCATTAAAAGCGGCTCTTGTCTTCCAGGTTATCCATAAGTACACTGTTGGCTTCACAAAAGGAAGAGGATTCAGATGATTAAGACGATGCGCGATGCTGCTCACAACTACCCGTGGCTCCTCAAGTCCATCATGGGGACCCTGGCTGTTGCTTTCATAATTACGATGGGCTGGTGGGGATTCGGTGAACAAGCTGGCGGACCCGTTGCCACGGTCGGGGATCAATCGGTCTCCCTCGACGAATTTAAGCGCACCTACGAAAACATGCACCGCCTCTACAAAGACAACGTCAAGACCGATTTCAAGGAAGAAGAGTTCAAGGACTTCGTCGTCGGACAACTGGTCGACAGTCGTATCTGGATCATCGCAGCCGAAGAAATGGGCGTGCGGGTCTCTGATGCCGATTTGCGTGAGCTGATCATACAAATGCCGGTCTTTCAGAAAAACGGCGCCTTCGACCCAGAGCTCTACAAGCGCGTCCTCGCCGCGAATCATCTCACGCCAGCCTCGTTTGAGTCGATGCAACACCAAGAAGTCCTGGCCAATAAAGCGCGAATGATCGTTCGGGATTCCGTTGCGCTCACCCCCGAAGAGATCGCCGAAGGGCAATCGCTCATAACCAGACCTGCGGATAGTAACGACCCCGCGAAGATGGCTGGGGCCAAGCAACGAGTGTTGGATGACATGCTCTTGCAGAAACAGCAACGAGCCCTGGTCTCATTCCAACAGTCCATGAAAGCGAAGCTGCCGGTTATCATCCGCCGCGAACTGCTGTAAAGCCAGCTCGTTTTGTTAAGCTATGCTGGCTGGCTCAATAGGCAGCTAGAGAATTAGCATCGCATCACCGTAGCTATAGAAGCGATACCGTTCGTTAACTGCTGCTTCATAGGCCGTGCGAATGGGCTCGATTCCGGCGAAGGCGGACACCAGCATCAATAGCGTGGTCCGTGGGAGATGGAAATTCGTCATGAGAGCATCGACGATCTTGAACTGGAATCCCGGTGTGACGAAGAGCCGGCTCTCGCCGGACATCGGAACGACCTCCCCCTTTTCTTTGGCAACCGTTTCAAGCGTACGAACCACTGTCGTACCGACAGCCACCACTCGGCCACCGGCCCGTTTGGTCGCCTGGACCACTTTCGCAGTATCTTCGCTGATCGTGAATCCTTCTACTCCCATCTGGTGATCCTCAATTCGCTCGGTCGCCACCGGTTTGAACGTGCCGGGGCCAACATGGAGCGTCACCGTCGCCATGTTGATCGTGGCTTCGCGCAGTCGTCTAAACAAGTCTTCCGTAAAGTGAAGCCCCGCCGTCGGGGCAGCAATCGCACCCTCGTGTTTAGCAAAGACCGTCTGATACCAGCGATGATCTTCCTGCGTCGCTGCGCGCTTAATGTACGGCGGAAGCGGCATGACCCCTCGTGCTTGAAATAATTGTGTCATTGGAACCGGACTGTCTACCAACACTTCGGTGCCTGTTGCATCACGCTTCACGATAGTTGCGCGAGATTGTTGATCGAATTCAATAACCTGGCCAGCGCGGAACGAACCTTTCACCATGATTTCCCACCGGCCCTGACCAAGATCCTTCACGAACAACACCTCGACCGATGTCCCAGTCGGCTTCTTGACTCCAGATACTCGTGCGGCCATCACCTTTGTGTCGTTCACGACAAGAAGGTCACCCGGCTCCAACAATGCAGGAAGCTCGGCGACATGACGATGGGTCAGCTGTTGGGTTGCTCGGTCCAACACCAGCAATCTCGCGCGGTCACGCGGGATAACGGGCTCCGACGCGACCAGGGATGGATCGAACGGAAAATCAAACTCGGAGAGTTGCATCAGGATGGAGGTGCCGCAGGGATCGGAGGCACAGGAGGTGCTTGAGTCAATGACGCATCCTGAATCTCTGTCCCAGGATAGTAGTAACGAAGAATGCTCGAAAAAGAATAGCCCAATTCCGCCAACTCTTTCGCGCCCCACTGGCACAGGCCAACCGCATGACCGGCTCCGTAGCCGGAGAAGACGACATCCTGCCCGACCGATTCGATGGTAAATTGCGTACTGGGCACCACCGTATACCCTACCGCTTTACGCAGGTCTTCGCCCCGTAGCGTCAACTCCCCGCTCGAGTGCACAATCCGTATGGTCGCCACTCGTCCGGCACGGCTATAAGCAAGCGGTGTGATTGCCGAGATTGTTCCTACCGCAAATCCTCGTTGCCGCAAATTCTTTTCCAACGTGTCGAGCTTGACGGAAGCCTTCCATTGATAAAACGGAGACTCGAGATCGAACGGGCATTCGACACCTTTCAAATACGGGAGATCCTTCGACCACACATTCATGGCATCTTCCGTGATTCCTGCGGCAGTCGACGAGAACGCCGCATAGATCGGAGCACCTTGGTACGCCACCACCAAGCCTCTCGTCGATTCTACCGCCTGTATCACCCGTTCATCGATACCGTGACGGCCACGATAGACCTGATCTTGGGTACTGGCAACGACATCGTAGTCCCGTGTGGCACTGAGCATATGTTGGTACAGCGCATAGGTCCTGGCAGCGACGGCCTGAACCTTCAACATCTCGGGATGCCAAGCAGAATTGACCTCCGCCGGTACCACCCCTTTGACATACTCTTCCAAATCGACATGATTGACGAGGAGCAGCCCCTTCCCTCGCCGAACCAGCTGGATCACCCCACTGATCTGTAGGCCACCTTTGTCATCACTCGCATGCAGTGCTGTACTCCTGCCGTTCCCATTGAGCCAGAGCTTGAGGTCGTGGTTCCCAGCCCGTAGCGTCAGCTGATCACTCACGACCGGTTTGCCATTGAGAATCAACGCACGGCCACGCACCTTAATCCGCAAAACAGGCCGATACGACCATGCCTCATCATGTTCATCAGTGACCCAAATGGTCTGATCGGTATGTACCTCCAGCTGCTGGACATCAGGAGCCAATAGCACGCGAATCGATTGCGACGCCCCCGCCTCCGGCATCATGATCGAGCCGAGGCAGATCCCCACTCCCGCTGCGCCGGCCCAGAACCGCGCGGCTATCATCGGCGAAAGAGCCATCCTATAAAATAGAATAGCAGACTCAGAAGGATGCTGAGAACAATACTTGTCGCGATAGGGAAATAGAAGCTGAAGCTCTCACGCTTGATAGAGAGGTCGCCCGGCAGCTTGCCGAGCCAACTGAAGGCGTTCCCTAATCCAGGAATTCGGTCCACAACGACCAACAGAACCCCGAGTGCAACAATACCTAACCCGATTCCGATCAGAATCTTGCCGAAGGGGGTCCATTCCGGCATCAATTTTCATCCCAGTTTACAGGCGACCGACTAAGCTCAACCGCGTTGCTCTTGCATCACACACAGGCCCAACGTACACCCTGAGAAGAGCCTGTTTTATCAGCGTGGCATAGGCTGGACACGAATCCTCCACGCATCACCTCTTTACTCGCTCCGCCCTTCCTTGCCACCAAATGGGTTGAGCATCCTGGCTAGTTTTTGACCAAATATTCTGCGATCTGAATGGCATTCAGAGCGGCTCCTTTGCGAAGATTGTCGGAGACCACCCACAGATTGAGGCCGTTCGTGATCGATTCATCCTCCCGTACGCGACCGATATAGACCTCATCTTTTCCGGTCGCATCGAGCGGCATCGGATACAGTTTCTTCACTGGATCGTCATAGACAATCACACCGGGCATGGCTGCCAGTGCAGCACGCGCCTCGTTCGCCGTCAATGGACGCTCCAATTCAACATTGATTGCCTCAGAATGGCAGCGCAGCACGGGAACCCGTACGGTCGTGGCGGTGACCCGAAGGCCCGGTGCATTGAGAATCTTTCGCGTTTCCTTGGCAATCTTCACCTCCTCCGAACAGTCACCCCCATCATTAAACGAGCCGATGTGCGGCAATAGATTGAAGGCAATCTGGTGGGGATAGACTTCGATTTTGATGTCTCGAAACGCCAGGAGATCTTTGGTTTGCTCCATCAGCTCGTCCATCGCTGCCGAACCCGTCCCCGAAACGGACTGAAACGTCGTCACCACCACACGCTTCACCCCCACCGCGTCATGAAGGGGCTTGAGCGCCATCACCAACGGAGTGGTCGTACAGTTTGGAATAGCCACGATTCCTCGAGGCATCAAGCCTAATGCTGCGGCATTCACTTCGGGAACCACCAAAGGAACCTGATCATCCATCCGGAACACAGCACTATCGTCGATGACGACGATTCCAGCCGCGCCCAATCGCTGGCCATACTCTTTGCTGATGGCATCAGTAGCCGAGATAAACGCCAAGTCCACTCCCTCGAACGATGAGGATTCGGTCAGCTCTTCAACTGTCCACTCCCTGTCCTGACAGGTCATCACCTCGCCGGCTGACCGTTTAGATGCAAAAAGCCGGAGGCTGGCAAGTGGGAATTTCCGCTCCTCTAAAATCTCCAGCGTTTCTTGCCCAACCGCGCCGGTGGCTCCAAGAACGGCCACCGTATACCCTGGTTTCTTCTTGATCATGAAGCGCCTACTCCAATGCCAATACGCGAATACGATGATTAAAGGTGTCGGCCACCAGCAGCGCCCCGTCGCGATCGGCAACGATACCGAATGGGTAACACAAACTTGCTTCTCGTGCGACGCCGCCATCGCCGGAATAGGATGGAACGCCTTGCCCCGCGACGCAGAAGCCCACCCCCGATTCCCAATCCCACTGCCGGATGACATGATTATCTGAATCGGTCAGAAAGAGATGTCCCTCATGATCGAATGCAATTCCAGTCGGGCGCGAAAGGCTGGCTGACGGCGCATCCGATGGCGACTCATATCGATAGACTCCGCCGTCGCCGGCCACCGTGGTCATCAATCCCGACGAGAGTTCGACGCATCGCACTCGGCCATTGAACGTATCAGCAACATAGAGCCGATCAGCCACCAAAGCCAATCCACTGGGACCGGCAAGAGCGATCTCGATCGCTTGCTTCCCATCACCATCGTACGTCGCAATCCCGTTTCCAGCAATCGTCTGAATCACACCAGTCTTGAGATCGACCATCCGTACACGATGATTGCTTTGATCGGCGATATAGAGTCGGCCCTCGTTGTCGATGGCCAGCGCCGCTGGTTCATTGAGTGCCGCCTGGTTGGCAGGGTCGCCATCGCCGGAGAATCGTGCCTGACCAGTTCCGGCCACGGTCGAAATGATCCCGGTTTCAGAATCGACCATCCGCACACGATGATTCATCGTATCGGCGATATAGAGATTCCCCTCCCGATCCACCACGACCGCCGTAGGGAAGTTGAGATGGGCACTCACCGCTGGCCCGCCGTCTCCGCCATACCGGTTGGGAGACGCGGCTGCATGATTCGTCCAATACCGGACCGTTCCGCTCACATCAGCATGTTGAGTAAATTTTGCGGGACTACGTTCGCCAGCATCATCGGCCAAAGGGTCTTCATCCGTGAGTGGGACGGGAGCGTCCCGTTGTACAGCCGCATGCATGTGCTCCCCGCCGAACGTCCCAGCTACGGTTGATAGAATACCGGTGGCACGATCGACTTTGCGAACGAGATGATTTTCGGAATCGGCGACATAGACATTCCCGTGGCAATCGATCGTCACACCCTTCGGCTCGTTCAAACAGGCCTGCATTGAAGGTCCGCCGTCTCCCGTACAACCAGGTTCGCCGTTGCCGGCGAGGGTTCTGATCATCCATGTGGAAAGAATGGTTGCCATGGTTCAGCGTCGAGGACTAATTCAAGTTTCGGACAATCGCCTCGCCCATCTCCACAGTCCCGACAATCTTTGCTCCGGGGCTCTGAATATCTTTGGTTCGATAACCAAGGTCGAGGGTTTTCACGATGGCCTGTTCGATGGCTTCCGCTTCTTGATCGAGTTGGAAGGCATACGACAGCATCATGGCAGCCGATGAGATCGTGGCGATGGGGTTCGCGATATTTTTCCCTGCGATATCCGGGGCACTCCCGTGAATCGGCTCAAAGAGGCCGACCTTGGCCCCGATACTCGCCGATGGCAACATACCGATCGAGCCGGTCAGCATCGCCGCTTCATCGCTCAGAATGTCTCCGAACATGTTGTTGCAGAGCAGCACGTCAAATTGTCGTGGGTTCCGCACCAGTTGCATGGCAGCGTTATCCACATAGATATGTCCCAGTTCAACGTCCGGATAGGACGCGTGGACGTCGATGACCACCTTGCGCCACAGCTCGGATGATTCCAACACATTCGCCTTGTCGACCGAGGTGACCTTCTTGCGCCGTTTCCGCGCCGCCTCAAACGCCACCTTGGCGATCCGTCGAACCTCTTCCGTTGTATAGACTTCCGTATTGACCCCTCGCTCTTCGCCGTTCGGCAACTTTTCGATCCCTTTCGGTTTGCCAAAGTAGATACCGCCGGTGAGCTCGCGGATCACGAGGATATCGATCCCCTCGACAACCTCGCGCTTCAATGTGGATGCATCCACCAAATTCGAATAGAGCTTCGCCGGCCTCAAGTTGGCATAGAGTCCTAAGGCTTCCCGGATTCCGAGCAGCGCGCGTTCCGGTCGCAGGCTGTACTCCAAGCTCTCCCATCGAGGCCCCCCGACGGCGCCCAGCAAAACCGCATCGCTTTGCTTGGCAAGCGCCAAGGTGTCCTTCGGCAGAGGTACGCCAAACTTGTCGATCGCCTGCCCACCGATATCAGCGGACGTAAATTCGAATGAATGTCCATATTTCTCTGCGATCACCTTCAAAACCTTTACGGCTTCAGGAACGATCTCGCGCCCCACTCCGTCCCCGGCCAACACTGCAATCTTGGCCTTCACTGGTGCTCCTTTCGATGAGTCAATCGGTTCAGATCCTATTCCAGTATCGCTTCATCTTCCATCCGCCAGGCCGGATCGACGAGGCAGAGAAACTCAATATCGGTCTCTCCGGTATTTTCCACGAACTGTTGCCCTCCCGGCGGCACATAGATGGTCGTTCCGGCTTCGATCAGTGTGACGTGGTCGTCGATCGTGAAGCAGCCCCGTCCTGAAATGAAATAATAGACTTCGGACGAAGCCAATACATGGCGCTTCGAGCGTTGACCAGACGGTAATGTCCCGTGGGCAAGACTATAATTCAGGTTGAGCTGATGCTTGGCAGGGTGAAAAATCTCCCGCAAGCGAGTCTCGTCCCCAGCCAGGAACTCGGGGCGATCCGCCAGCGTCACCTTGAACACGGACAAGCCCTCTCAATCCAACAGGCCTCACCACAGACAGTGAAACTGTACCGTGGAGATCCGCGTCAAATCAAGTTCACCTTCTGCTCGCCTTGCGCCTGTTTTGCCGCCAGGTAGGCCAACTTATTCAGGGCGCTGATATACGCCCGAGCAGACGCCGTAATGATATCGGTATCGGCGCCGTGGCCTGTGACCGTCCGACCATCCTCTTGCACCCGCACTGACACTTCACCCTGTGCATCTGTTCCACCAGTGATGGCCTTCACGACATACATCAGCAACTTGCTCTTCGTCTGTGTCATGACCGCAATGGTGCGGTACACGGCATCCACCGGCCCATCGCCGGTCCCGGTTTGAACGATGGGGGTGCCGTCGATTTCCAGTTCGACCGTGGCTGTTGGAACCCGATCCGTCCCACTCGATACTTGTAGTCCCTTGAGCCCAATGCGCTCGGCCATCTTCGACAACTCTTCGGAGACAATAACCTCGAGATCTTCCTCGAAAATCTCTTTCTTTTGATCGGCAAGTTTCTTGAACCGCTCGAAGGCATGGTTGACCTCTGCCTCGCCGAGCTTGTACCCCAACTCTTCTAGACGCTGCCGGAAGGCATGACGCCCAGACAACTTACCCATCACCATCTGGCTTTCGACCAGTCCGATTGATTCCGGACGCATAATTTCATAGGTCGTCTTCTCTTTGAGCAAGCCATCCTGATGAATACCTGACGTATGGGCAAAGGCGTTCGCCCCGACGATCGCCTTATTGGGTTGCACCACCATCCCCGTGATCTTGCTGACCAGACGACTGGTCTTCGCAATTTCCTCGGTTCGAATACGAGTATCCGCCTGATAGAAATCCGTCCTGGTACGGAGTCCCATCGCGATTTCTTCCAAGGATGTGTTACCAGCACGCTCTCCGATTCCGTTGATCGTACATTCCACTTGGCCGGCCCCATTCATAATCGCCGCCAAGCTGTTCGCCACCGCGACACCCAGATCGTTGTGGCAATGGACCGAAATCACCGCCTGTTTAGCATTGGGGACCTTGTCGCAAATCCCCTTGATCAGTGCGCCGAATTCTTGTGGGACGGCGTACCCTACCGTGTCAGGAATGTTCACAGTGCTAGCTCCGGCAGCGATGACCGCCTCAATGACCTCGTAGAGAAACGAGGGATCTGATCGGCTCGCATCCATTGGAGAAAATTCGACATCATCCACATAACCCCGCGCCCGCTGGACCATCTCCACAGCACGCTGCTTGGCTTGCTCCCGCGTCATCCGAAACTGGTGCTTCAGATGAATATCGGACGTTGACAAGAACGTATGGATGCGGACTTTCGGTGCGCCTTTCAACGCCTCCCATGCTCGATCGATATCTTCGGGTCGAGCCCGTGCCAGACTACAGATCGTCGGTCCTTCGACCTCCTGTGCGATACGCCGCACCGCTTCAAAGTCTCCGGGGGAGCTATAGGCAAATCCTGCCTCAATAATATCGACACCGAGCCGGGCCAGTTGTTTGGCGACCATGACCTTTTCTTCCACGTTCATACTGGCGCCAGGCGATTGTTCGCCATCTCTCAAGGTCGTATCGAAAATTTTGATCATGCGTGTCATGGTTGACCTCCGATGCAAGCTGCTCAAAAAGTCCTTCCGGCAAGGCCGCAAGGAGTGAGAACCCCGAGGCGTACGCGTTTGGTACGTTGAGGGGTTCGAACGACTGAGAACGCAGCGGGAAGGCTTTTTCAGCAGCTTGTAAAAACAAAAGCCTCCATCCCTATGAGACCCAGGGACGAAGGCTTGACGCACTCCGTGGTACCACCCTGATTTGGTCTGAGGACCAACTGGTCGTCAAACCCTTCATTCAGCCTCTTACGGAGGCAAGGCGGAATCTCCTACTTCATGTTCGGAGATTCGGCTCGGAGGCGAGTTCGGCGACATCTAGGCTGGTTTGCACCACCCACCAGCTCTCTTCACAACACTTACCACCCCGTGTCTAGATGGCTCGCGTACTATTCCTCGTCTTCGCCGTTCACAACTTTTTCAGTTCCTCCCACTGTTATCCGCCGTTATGAATTTGATTCGATCGGCGGAGGCTCGACTTTTCCGATGCTCTTTTTCCCAGCTGCCGGAGCAACCAGCGAAAAGACTTTTTCGACCGGTCCCATCAATGCATAGCCGGCAAAGATGACAAATAACATGACCGCCGGCCAGGCTGCCACCAGCATCAGCGTCAGAATACCCCAGACCAGGTAGGTAATCTGCCGGTGGCCCTTAAACTTCAGCTCTTTAAAGCTGCGATACTTGATCGTGCTGACCATTAAAAACGAAAGCGCCAACGTCATGAGCAGAACCACGATTGGCCTGACATCGCCTCCCATCTTGAGGAGGTAATGATCAAAGACCACCAGCGACGCCACCACCCCGGCCGCGGCTGGGATCGCGAGACCAGTAAAGTACTTCCCATCTGCTAGCGCTACGGTAGAGTTGAATCGCGCTAACCGCACGGCACCCATGGCCACGTAGGCAAACATCACGGCCACGCCAAACGTACCCTGCCCGCTTAACGCCCACGAGTAGATCAACAACCCCGGTGCGACACCAAATGACACCACATCGGACAGCGAGTCATACTCCAGCCCGAACTGACTCGTACTATTAGTCAATCTGGCCGACTTGCCATCCAATACGTCAAAAATCATGGCGACAAGAATCGCGATGGCTGCTTCCAGATAGTTACCGTTGAAAACGGACAGGATGGCGAACACGCCGCAAAATAAGTTACCGGTCGTGAAGAGATTTGGAATGAGATGCATAGCGGCTTTCCGCCGTTTCCCATCTTTCCCGAAGGAATTCTTGAAGCCTGCCGTTTTCATGGCAACTCTCCAATAATGGTTTCGCCGCCCTTCACACGATCACCCACCGCCACCCGAATCTTTGTACCCATCGGAAGGAACGTATCCATGCGCGACCCGAACCGGATCAAGCCATATCGTTCACCACGTATCGCCTGCTCCCGATCCGAGATCCAACAGACGATTCGCCGAGCGATCAGCCCCGCGACTTGCACACACAACACCTTGATCCCGTCGTGCGTCTTGATCATCACGGCATTCTGTTCGTTCCTCAGCGTCGCCTCCGGCTTGCTCGCAACCAAAAACAACCCCGGCTGATACTGAATACCTTCCACCACCCCATCGCAAGGCATACGATTGATGTGGACATCGAAGACATTCAAAAAAATCGTAAGCCTGACACTACGCTCTTTCAGGTAGCGGGGCTCAAACTCTTCCTCGATGGCGATCACCTTGCCATCGCCGGGTGCAACAATCAGATTGGGACCTTGTGGGATCACCCGGGCCGGGTTGCGAAAAAACCAGGCAGAGAACAGCGTCGCAATCCCACCAAGAAACGCAACAACTGGCCATCCCAGCCATGCTGTCAAGAGTGTAACGCCGACAGGAGCTGCAATGAAGGGAATTCCTTCTTTGGCAAAGGGAACACCGACTGCACGATCCACCATGGACTTGCCTCAGTTCTTGGTTTTATCGACGAGTTGATCCTTCTTGAGCCACGGCATCATCCCGCGCAGCTTCGCTCCAACGGCTTCGATAGGATGGGCCTCGCCCTTTGCAAGGAGTGCGTTGTAGACCGGTCGATTGGCTTGATTCTCCAAGACCCATTCTTTGGCGAACCGTCCAGTCTGGATCTCTTCGAGAATCCGCTTCATCTCCTGTTTCGTCTGTTCGGTCACCACACGCGGACCTCGAGTCACATCACCGTATTTTGCCGTCGTGCTGATCGAGTAACGCATGTTGGCAATCCCGCCCTGATAGATCAGATCGACGATGAGCTTCACTTCGTGCAAACATTCAAAGTAGGCCATCTCCGGTGAGTATCCGGCTTCAACCAGCGTCTCATACCCGGCCTGGATCAACGACGTCAGCCCTCCGCAGAGCACGGCTTGTTCACCGAAGAGATCAGTCTCGGTTTCCTCGCGAAAATTCGTTTCGATGACACCGGCCCGTCCACCGCCGATCGCACTTGCGTAGGCCAATCCGACCTGCCTCGTGGTACCGCTGGGATCCTGGTGAATCGCTAAAAGACAAGGCACCCCGCTGCCCTTCGTAAACTCGGAACGAACGAGATGTCCCGGCCCCTTCGGGGCGACCATAAAGACATTGATGGAGGCCGGCGGCACGATTTGCCCAAAGTGAATATTGAAACCATGTCCGAACGCCAAATAGGATCCTGCCTTAAGATTGGGCGCTACGTCTTGCCGATAGATGGCGGCTTGCGCCTCATCTGGCGCCAGAATCATCACGACATCGGAAGCCTTCACAGCATCAGCAACAGGCATAACTTTGAGTCCGCTCTGCTCAGCTTTTTTCCATGAGGCGCCCTCACGCAGTCCAATCACGACCGACACACCGCTTTCCTTCATGTTCAGCGCATGGGCATGCCCCTGACTTCCATAGCCGATCACGGCCACGGTCTTGTTTCGGATCTGCTGAATATCGGCATCCTTATCATAGTAAATTTTCATGACCAACCCTTTCCCTCATCTCGTCAGTATAGAGTAACACTGCGTGCGCAGCAGAACGTTAGTCGCGGGCAACCTTCTTCGTTTGGACAGCAACGGGACGGGCCGGTTCCCGAGCGACGGCCACCCGGCCAGTACGGACCAAATCCTTGATCCCTAGGGGCTGTAACAAGTTGATGATCGCCTCAATCTTCTTAGGGTCTCCGGATACTTCAATGGTATAGGTGCTCGGGGTCGAATCGATCACGTTCGCTCGAAAGATATCCACGATTCTGAGCGCCTCGGCTCGATCCGCATCCTTCGTATGCACCTTGATAATTGCCGTCTCTCGCGAGACAAACTCCGTTTCGTTCAAATCCACGACCTTGATGACATCGATGAGTTTGTTCAGCTGTTTGACGATCTGCTCGATGATCCGCTCATCACCCGATGTCACAATCGTCATCTGAGACATGGACGGATCAAGCGTCGGAGCAACCGACAAGCTCTCGATATTGAACCCACGACCGCTGAATAACCCAGCGACCCGTGACAGGACCCCAAATTTATTTTCAACCGTTACTGAAATAATGTGTTCCATACAATGCTTTCAGCTGAGAGCCATCCGCCGACGATTTCCCTATGCCGTGAGGACCGTATCTTTGTCCTCCGGCGTCACTTTTTCCGAACCGACCTGTTTCTTCTTCAACTCCGGTGGATCTTCCAGGAGCATCTCGTGGTTGCAGCCGCCAGCAGGGATCATCGGATAACAATTCTCATAGGGATAGGTCGGCACATCCACGATGACGGGTTTATCGGTCTCCATCGCTTCTTTCAGAACGGCATCGAGGTCTCCGACCTTCTTGACCCGTAATCCCACTGCGCCATAGGCTTCCGCCAGTTTCACGAAATCCGGCGTCGTGCCAAGGTCGCTCGACGCGTAACGCCCTTCGTAGAACAAGTCCTGCCATTGGCGGACCATGCCGTGAAAACCATTGTTCAAAATGATGATCTTCACCGGCAACTTGCTCACCACAGCCGTGGCCATTTCCTGCATATTCATCTGAATGCTGCCGTCTCCCGCAATACACAAGACTAGTCGGTTCCGGAACGCGGCTTGGGCCCCCATTGCGGCAGGAAATCCAAACCCCATCGTGCCAAGCCCGCCCGATGTCAACCATCGATTTGGCTTTGCCAACTTGAAATACTGTGCGGCCCACATTTGATGTTGGCCGACATCCGTCGAGACGATTGGGTCCCGGTCTTTAGTCAGCTCATACAACCGCTTGACGACCTGCTGCGGCTTGATCGGTCCGTCTTGCTCTTGGTGATAGGTCAATGGATGGGCCTGCTGCCATTCGCGTATTTGATCCCACCAGGGCTTCCGAAGGTCTTTCTGTTCCCCATTCACCGTCGCGCGCAGGATCTGGTTCAACTCCCGAAGCACCGTCTTACAGTCGCCCACAATCGGAATATCGACATTGATGTTTTTCCGAATAGAGGTCGGGTCAATATCGACATGAATCACTTTTGCATAGGGACAGAACTCCGACACCTTCCCCGTCACCCGATCATCAAACCGTGCGCCGATGGCAATCACCAGATCGGAATAATGCATGGCCATGTTGGCTTCATAGGTGCCATGCATCCCCAGCATCCCCATGGAGAGAGGATGCTCTCCCGGAAACACCCCGAGCCCCATCAGTGTCATGTCGACCGGAATCTGCGTCATCTCAGCCAATTCAAGCAGTTCCTGTGAGGCGCCTGAAAAGCCGACACCGCCGCCAACATAGAGAATCGGCTTCTTGGCCTTCATGATCGCTTCAGCGGCCTGCTTGATCTGCCACTTATTCCCTTCGTAGGTCGGATTGTAGCCACGAATCGAAACGGAATTCGGATAGGTGAATTCCGCTTTAGCCATCGAGACATCTTTCGGGATATCCACCAAGACCGGGCCCGGACGACCGGTCGTCGCAATATAAAACGCCTCTTTGATCGTGGCCGCCAAATCGTTCACATCTTTGACGAGAAAATTGTATTTCGTGCAGGGGCGGCTCAAACCGATGTTGTCCGCTTCCTGAAAAGCATCGTTTCCGATCAGACTAGTCGGGACTTGGCCGCTGAAACAGACCATAGGAACAGAATCCATATAGGCATCGGCTAACGCCGTAATGACGTTGGTCATGCCAGGGCCCGAAGTGACCAGACACACGCCGGCCTTTCCCGTTGCCTTCGCGTAGCCTTCGGCCATATGGCCAGCACCCTGCTCATGGCGTGTCAAAATCACTTCAATGTCTTTTTGTTGATGAAGTGTATCGAAAATCTTCAGGACGACGCCTCCGGGAAGCGCAAAGAGCGTCTTGACTCCTTCCCGCTTCAGACATTCGATGAAGATTTCAGCACCGGTGAGTTTCATAACAACCCTCCCTACGACTGCATGAGACGATCTGCCTTAAATAATCAGATATCAAAAGAACACGTCCGGCGGAGGACGCATCATCATGCAGAAATATCTTTAAAATCAAGGGGAAAGATTCGAGATCCTAGCATCCCCATCAAGACCCGTCAATACAGCGCCACGTGAATCACCGAGAACACTGGCCACGAGGCGTTTGAGAAGAAGCGTGAGCGGAAGACCTATAAGCCGGATTCTGTCCCGCAAAGAAGTTGCCCTCTTTGCTTGGATGATCATTTCTCTGGGATTCGAGTTACCTCGAACCTCAAGCGACCTACCCGAAGACCTCGACCGGGCCAGCCGGCGTACAACGGTCCGTGAGGAACGCTGTACATGTCTTCCTATTTGGCCTTGCACCAGGCGACGCTTACCGTGCCGGTGATGTCGCCACCCCCGCGGTGGGCTCTTACCCCACCGTTTCACCCTTACCTGAGCCGCAGCGACCAGATGGGATCCCGTCGCGTTGGCCATCGGCGGTTTGTTTTCTGTGGTGCTGGTGTCGGATTGCTCCGCCTGGGAGTTACCCAGCGCCCTGCCCATGGAGTCCGGACTTTCCTCTCGACGCCGAAGCACCGAGCGACCATCCAGTCTTCCACCCACGCCTGCTCAGTATAAAGGACCAGGATCGGTCGCGACAAGCAGACCGCCCAGGTGTATTCGACGAATGGTCGATTAGGAGTTGCATAGGACAAGAACCGTTATCGTCCACCAACGTCCGGTAACGGAGCCGCCGGTACAGGTGTCCGCTTCTGATAAATAGCCATGGCCTCCGGCATCCACTCCTTCAATTGATCAATTCGGGTATCATGGCTGGGATGGGTGGAGAGAAATTCAGATTGTCCCCCACCACCCGATGCTTGCCCCATTCGTTCCCAGAGCGCCACCGATTCGCGCGGGTCATAGCCGGCATCGGCCGCCAGGAGAATCCCCACATAATCAGCCTCAGATTCATGCTTGCGACTGAAGGGCAGCAACACACCAACCTGCGCCCCTGCACCAAGCGCCGCCATCGTCGCCTGACCAAGCATGGGATTGCCACCACTGAGACCAATCGCCGTGCCCGCCACCTGCAACACCGTGTTCGTCAATTGTCCCTGACTCATGCGCTCCGCGCCATGGCGAGCCAAGGCATGCACGACTTCATGTCCCATCACGGCCGCCAACCCTGCTTCCGTCTTCGCCATGGGAAAGATACCGGTGTACACCGCCATCTTTCCGCCAGGCAGAGCAAAGGCGTTCGCAGTCTTGTCATCCTTAATGATCGTCACTTCCCACTGAAACTGCTGAGCCATCTGCGCATACTTCGAGCGTTTGGCCGCTTCGACGATGCGAGCCGCAACCCGCTTCACCGGTTCCACCTCACGAGGATCTTGTGACGGTCTCATCTTCGGGTCGCTCTTGACCTGATCGAAAGCCTGATCTCCCATTTGCACTTCTTGACCAATCGACGTCATGAGTAACTGCTTCCGACCGGTATAGGGATTGGTCTCGCATCCCACCAAGGCTACTCCTCCAGCCAGAAGACAAACCATCGTTGTTACGCGCATGAGTGTTGAGGTACGCATCGTCAACCTCCAGCCAAACGGAACTGTTTCTAGATCCATCATGATTCATTGACCAACGAACAAGCGATTGAGTAGATTACCGTGCCCCTAAGAAGAATTTCTAGAGTGGCGCGGACCATCTCATGACTCCACAACCCTCTCATACGATTGAGCGTATCGGTATCGACGAATCCGGAAAGGGCGATTACTTTGGCCCCCTCGTCATCACCGCCGTGTTTGTTGACGCCACGACACAGGGGGAACTCAGGCTCATGCAGGTCCGGGATAGCAAGAAGATTTCAGACGGGCGGATTCTTGAGATGGCTCCCGACATCAAGACCATCTGCCCGCACAGTGTCATCGCGATCGGGCCGCAGAGGTACAACGAACTCTATGAAAAAATCCGCAACTTGAATCGCCTGCTGGCCTGGGGTCACGCCAAAGCGCTCGAAACCCTGCTCGAACGAGTAACATGCGAGCGAGCCATCTCCGATCAATTCGGAGACGAGCGGTTGATTCTGAATGTGCTGCAGGAAAAAGGACGAAAGATCGTGCTGGAGCAACGGACGAAAGCGGAATCGGACTTGGCCGTGGCCGCCGCTTCGATCTTGGCCCGCGCTGAATTTCTGCTTCGATTGAAACGCCTCTCCAGCGAAGTCGGCACCACTCTGCCCAAAGGTGCCTCTCCTGCCGTTGACCTCGCGGCCAAGATGATCATCAAAAAACACGGACAGGAACGGCTTGGCTCAGTGGCAAAACTGCATTTCAAAACGACGAAGGCCGTGATTGCGGGACTCGCCTAAACCGATTCCCCTACTTCGAGTTCCGACGGCTTACTGCCTGGCGCGGACGGCTATACCGTGACCGGCTCTCCCTCCCAGTACAATATCCGCCGACAGTAGGGGCAGATCTGTAGATCATCGGAGCGTTTGACTTGCGCAATGAGCTGAGGCGGGATCTGGAGACGACACCCAGCGCACATCCCATCGCGCACCGCCGCCAGCGGTTGATCTTTCCGCGAGGCCCTCACCTGGTTATACCGATCGAGCAAACCCTTCTCAATCCGCCCGGCAGCCTCTCGATGGCGGAGTTCGAGTTGAGCCAGTTCTGTCGCCAGCTCCTTATCCCGTGCGTCTAGTCCCTGCTTCTCCCCCGTAAAGACGTTCTCCAGCATGGTCTTTTTCTCCTGAAGCTCTTGGATGGTCTTCTGAAGTTGATCGACCTTGTCCATGGCCAAGAGAATTCTCTCTTCAAAGTCTCCCCGCTTCTTATTCGCTAACTCGACTTCGAATAAATGCGCTTGATACTCTTTATTGGTCTTCAGACTCGCCGCGTGCGATTTCATCTTTTCGGTCTGCGCTTCATGAGCTTCCAGATCCTTTTCGTGAGCGCGCCGTTCCTTGACGGCAGCCTCACCGGCGGCTTTCGTGTCATTCAGGAGCTGGGTTGCTTCTCGAAGAGGTACTTCCGCAGTGTATAGACGGTCGGGGATTTTTCGGCGGATCTCATTGATCTCCGTGATCCGGAGATCGAGTTTTTGTAGGTCAATGAGCGGGGACAGCTTTTGGTTCAACGTATCCTTTCCAGCAATGCTGATGCACCGACATGGGTCAGGCACCGGTCCCGACTGGTGGGCCCACTAGGACTTGAACCTAGGACCAGCTGATTATGAGTCAGCCGCTCTAACCACCTGAGCTATGGGCCCGATCGGAATGGTTCGGACTCAGGCTGATGTCTTGTTGGGCCAATCATTTCTAGCGGCTTCCGTCAGCCTCAACAGGTGTCGCCACCCGAGCCGTGATTTTAGTCCGCCGCTCCGAGTAGAGTCAATTGACGCTGCCTGATCACTCTGAAAGCTATACGCTCTCGACAAAACTCCTCAGCTTTTTACTGCGGCTCGGATGTCGCAATTTCCTCAGGGCCTTGGCTTCGATTTGCCTGATGCGCTCACGCGTCACTTCGAAGTCCTGTCCGACTTCTTCCAGGGTATGATCCGTCGCCTCTCCAATGCCAAACCGCTTGCGCAGCACTTTCTCCTCGCGAGGCGTCAAGGTCTCCAAGGCACTGTTGATCTGCCGCTGCAAGTCGTAGCGAATGGCGGCTTCCAGCGGAGACACGGCCTTCTTGTCTTCGATAAAATCGCCCAGATGGCTGTCTTCTTCTTCACCGATCGGCGTTTCAAGCGAGATGGGCTCGCGGGCAATCTTGAGAATCTTCCGAACCTTGTCCAACGGGAGGTCCATACGCTCGGCAATCTCTTCGGGAAGTGGTTCACGACCAAGCTTCTGCACGAGGTGCCTGGAAGTTCGAATGAGCTTATTGATGGTTTCAATCATGTGAACCGGGATCCGGATCGTTCGGGCTTGATCCGCAATCGCTCGGGTGATTGCCTGCCGAATCCACCACGTGGCATAGGTACTGAACTTGTACCCACGCTTATACTCGAATTTATCCACCGCCTTCATCAGCCCAATGTTGCCTTCCTGAATCAAATCGAGGAACTGCAGACCGCGGTTCGTGTATTTCTTGGCGATGCTGACCACAAGCCGTAAATTCGCCTCGACCAGCTCCGCCTTCCCTCGCTTGACCTTTTCTTCGGCAATATCCAGATGCTTGACGGCATCCTTGATCTCTTCAGCCGGAGCCAGTGCCTCTTCCGTTTCCAACTGGCGAATCTTTGCTTTGGCGTTTTGGTAGACCTTCCGAATCTCCACCAGCGCGTCTTCTGACACTCCGGTCTTCCGCTTGACCGCCAAGAAGTCCGGCCGACTCCGGCACATCTTCCTCAGCAGTTCGGCACCTGCCTCTCCCCCCACGCCGATCCTCCGTTGGCAGCTGATCGCTTCCCGTTCGACAACCCGGATCTGCACCGCCAGATCGCGGACACGCTGTACCATTCGATCTTTCAGCACACCATGGAGGTTGACGGATTCAATTTTGTCCACCACTTGCTGGCGGATTGCTTCGAACTGCTTCTTGAACTTCTTCTGCTTGACCGGATCACTGCCGAGATGCTTGCCTTTTTCGGCCAAGACCTTCAGTACAAGCGAAACTTTCCGCACGGCATTGAGCGACTCGAGGGTCTTGACCCGCAACTCCTCGTAATCCCGTTCCACCGGTGGCTGGTCTTCTTCAAACTCCTCCTCGGTCTCCTGGATCGGCACAATCTCACGCACGTCGATCTTGGCGTTCTTGAGCTGATCCCGGAGAGCCAGGACGAACTCGATGGTCATCGGCATGCCGTAGATCACCGACGCGATATCTTTTTTCCCCTCTTCAATCCGTTTGGCGATTTCAATCTCGCCTTCGCGGCTAAGGAGGGCCACACTCCCCATTTCCTTGAGATAGAGCCGCACGGGATCGTCGGTCCGGCTGAGCGCGCCCGGCGTCAGGTCGATCGCCTTCTCGTTTTCCTCCTCGGCCTCCGACTCAGCCTCTTCCACCTCTTCGCCCGCGTCACCTTCAGATCGCTTCTGCGGCCGATCCCCATCGCCTGCCTCGACGATTTCGATATCCATTTCACCGAACATCGCCATGATGCTACCAAACTGATCCGATGCCACGACTTCAGCAGGCAAGGTGCTATTGAGCTCATCATACGTCAGAAAGCCTTTTTCCTTCCCGATCGTAATCAGCTTCTTCACCTCACTGAGCAACTCTTGTTTCGACATGACTACTCCTTCACCAATGAAACCACACCGGCGGTCGGCGTGCCGGCTTTCCGCATCCGTACCTCGTTAATCTGCATATTCAGCATACCTGCATCGTCCACACGGCCTTCGCGCTCAGCCGTTTTCAGCTTGGCAATCAGCTCTCTCAGAACCTGCTCCGATCGCTTTCGGTCCAGGCAATCCAAACAGGCCATAATATGCGCCGGCGCGTCGTCGAAATGATCGTCACGAAGCGACAACTCCGTCGCCAGGGCGCCACACGCAGGGTCGTCCACTGACTCATCCAGCAGCGACTGGACCTGAATGCGCCCATCGCGATCCAGATGGGTTAGAGCAAGCTCCGCAAGCTTGCGACAGGCTTCGACCGAAAACTTCTCAGGCTGCAGTCGCCGGACATCGGCTGAGGACAGCGTGCCCCGCAACAGGAGGAGTATTAAGTCTCGTTCCTCGGGGATTCCCTTGAAGAGGGAGTCCCCCGACTTTCCGACAGCGGCAGGTCGAAGTGTTCCTGAACCTGGCTTTTGTTGAGCCATGAGTGCGGGGTACCGTTCGATCAGCCGTGATTGATTGATCCCCAGACGTTCCGCGACGAGCTTGAGACGCTCTTCCCGCTCAATCGGATGCTCGCTCTTCTGTAAAATACGCAGCACTTCATCCACACTTCGGATCCGTCCTTCGATCGTACTTGCCTCTGTGGCCTTCAAACTATATTCCAAAGCAAAGTCCAACAGGCTAGGCGCCTGCTCTTCCAGGCGTACAAACGATTCTGGCCCATGTTTCCGCACATAGGTGTCGGGATCGTCCCCGGACGGCAGCGTCACCACTTTGACGCCCAACCCACTGTTCACAAACAAGTCCAACCCTCTCAACGCCGCTCGGACGCCTGCCGCATCAGGATCGAAGAGCAAGACGACCTTCGACGCAAACCGCCGGAGGACTTGGATATGTTCCGGCGTCAAGGCCGTACCCAAGGTGGCCACCGTATGCGTCAACCCAGCCTGATGAAGCGCAATCGCATCGAAATATCCTTCGACCACAATGACCGTCTTCGTCCGGGTAATCGCTTCCCTGGCGTGGTCGAGCGCAAACAGCGTCTGCCCTTTCTTGAAGAGCGGCGTATCGGGAGAGTTCAGATATTTGGGCGTCCCCTCGCCCAGTATGCGCCCGCCGAATCCCACCACACGTTTCCGCAAATCCGTGATCGTGAACATGACACGACCGCGGAACCGATCGTAGAACCCAGTCTTGTCGGTTCGGGCGATCACAAGACCCGCCGACGCAACCTCGCTCTGTGAAAACCCCTTCCTGGCAAGCCCCCTCAACAACCCATCCCATTCGGCCGATGCCACTCCGATTCCGAACTGATCGATCGTACGAGGAAGAAGCTCCCGGCTCGTCAAATACTCACGAGCGACAAGGCCTGCACGTTCATCACGTAAGTTCTGTTGAAACCAGGCGGCAGCGGCTTCATTCACTCGCTCAACCGTCTGGGCCAGGTGGGCCTGCGGCCCAGAACGAGCCGTCGCCTCCTCAATCTCAATCCCGACCGTTCGTCCGAGGTCGCGCACCACTTCCGGGAAGGTTCCTCCCGTGACCCGAGTCAAAAATGTGAAGACATTCCCCCCGGCCCCGCAGCCAAAGCAGTGAAAAATTTGTCGGGATGGGCTGACCGTGAACGACGGAGTCTTTTCAAGATGGAACGGACATAAGCCCTTGAGGTTCTGTCCAGCCTTGCTCAAGGACACATGTCGGTTGACAATGTCGACGATGTCGAGACGGTCCTTAATCAGGGTAAGGGTCTCGTCTGAAATCAAGCTTCGGCCCACCAGAGTCGCAGCTCCTACGTTCCCGTCGCGCACGACCGGACGAGTCGGTTACTAAGTAATAGTAATAATTGACCGTTCAGATTAACAGACGGGTGGAAAAGCTGTCAATTCAGCGAATTCCCTCACCCTGGAGGCCACGCCATAGGTCGGCCACCCATCACGTGAAAATGGAGGTGGAAAACGGTTTGTCCAGCATCGCGACCGGTATTCGTCACCAACCGATAGCCCGACTCCCGCAGCCCTTTCAGCGCGGCGACCTTCGTACAACTCAGGAGCAACTGCGCCAGCAACGACTCATCCTCCATCCCTACATCTTGAACGGCCGAAACATGCCGCTTGGGTATCACCAACGTATGGACGGGCGCCTGGGGATTGATATCATCAAACGCTACCGTGTGCTCGTCCTCTTGAACCAGCTTCACTGGAATCTTCTTTTCCACAATCTTGCAAAAGAGACACTCACTCATGGCACACCTTTCACGTATCTCGCAGGCCAGACTTACCAAACCGCGTTCCCAATTCCTGAAAAATCTCCTGAAGACTAATCTCGTGATATCCCAGCACCATGAGGGTATGAAAGAGCAGATCAGCGACTTCGTACACGATCTCCTCTTTCTTGCCACCTTTGGACGCCAACAGGACTTCTCCAGCCTCCTCCGCCACCTTCTTCAGAATCTTGTCATGCCCCCCCTCAAACAGCTTCGAGGTATAGGAACCAGCCTGGGGATTAGTGCGGCGCTCCTGAATCGTCCTGAGAACACCCTCAAGAATTCCTCCCTGTGCATCTTGCGTATTCTGCTGAGCAAGGGGGCCTTGTTCAGCTAGCCGAGAAAAAAAACAGGCTCGCTCGCCTGTATGACACGTCGGTCCGACTGGTTGCGCCTTCACCAGAATAGTATCTTGATCACAATCAACGAAGAGTTCCTTCACGTGCAGCGTATGACCGGAGGTTTCGCCTTTTTCCCAGAGCTTGTTTCGAGACCGACTCCAAAAGTGCACTCTCCTTGTGGCCACCGTCTTCGCGATGGCCTCTTGGTTCATGTACCCGAGCATCAACACCGTCCCATCAAGCCAATCCTGAATAACGGCAGGAAGCAGGCCTTGCCCATCGAATTTCAACTGATCTGCCGATCCTTGACTCATCGTGTCATGCCACTCGAGAAAGACTATCTGATCGAACAGGGACGCCACGTTCCTGTAAGTATGCTTTCGCTTGGGAGATGGTATAGGTCCGAAAATGAAAAATCGACGCGGCCAAGACCGCGTCCGCCTTCCCCGTCACAAAGCCCTGGTAGAGGTGGTCAAGGGTGCCAACTCCGCCAGAAGCGATCACGGGAATCGATACAGCCCCAGACACTGCCGCCGTCAGGTACAGATCATACCCGGTCTGCCGACCATCCTGATCCATGCTGGTCAATAAGATTTCTCCGGCACCGTACTGTCTCATCCGCATTGCCCACTCCACCACATCAAATCCCGTCGCTTGGCGCCCACCATGCGTGAAAACCTCCCAGCGACCATCCGCTACACGTTTGGCATCAATGGCCACAACGATGCATTGCGTCCCAAACCGCTGAGCAGCCTCTTGCACAAACTCAGGCCGTCGAACTGCCGCGGTGTTGATGCTCACCTTGTCCGCCCCGGCATTCAACAAGGCTCGAATGTCGTCGAGCGTTCCCACGCCCCCACCGACCGTCACCGGCATAAATACCCGGGCAGCCGTCCGCTCCACAACATCAATGATCGTCTTTCGGTTTTCATGCGAGGCAGTGATATCGAGAAAGCAGAGTTCGTCCGCTCCTTCGTGATCGTAGCCTACCGCGGCTTCAACTGGGTCTCCGGCATCGCGGAGATTCACAAAGCTGACGCCCTTGACCACGCGGCCCTCTTTGACGTCCAGGCAGGGAATGATGCGTTTGGTCAACATAGTCGCACTAACGTGAGGGAGAGCCTTGTTCGGCTCCTAACCCTTCACTCCTTACCAAGAGCCGCCACTGCGGCCTTCAGATCAAGTTTCCCATCGTAGAGGGCTTTCCCCACAATCGCCCCCTCGATTTTTTGACCAAGTGATCGTACGGCTTGCAGATCTTCCAGACGAGTGATCCCTCCCGAGGCAATCACCGGAAACGAAGAGTATTCGACAACTTCTTTCAATGCAGGAATATTCGGCCCGTTCAGCATGCCATCACGCGCGATATCCGTATAGACCACGGCGGCAATCGCACAGCCTGACAGTTCCTTCAACAAATCGATCGCTCTCACATCGGATACCGTTGTCCAACCTTTTACAGCGATTCGACCGTCACGTGCATCAAGCCCAAGTACGATCCGCTGCGGAAACTCCTGGCAGGCCAGATCGAGCAGCGCCCGGTTCGTGAGCGCTGCCGTGCCGAGCACAACGCGCGACACCCCAGCATTGAGATACCGGCGAACCGTATCAATGGTCCTGATGCCGCCGCCGACCTGAACTTTGACGCGAACAGCTTTCATGACGGACTCGATGTGGGGCAGATTCTTGGGCTCGCCATCGACGGCGCCGTTTAAATCCACGACGTGAATCAGACCGGCTCCCTGTTGTTGCCACCTGCTGGCAACCTCCGTCACATCGTCAGAATAGACTGTTTCCGCCGCCATATCGCCTTGACGTAACCGCACACAACGCCCATCCTTCAAATCAATTGCGGGAATAACCAGCACCCTACTTGCCCTCCCCTACACCGAACGGAAAGTCTTTGAAGACCTCATCAACCCCGTATTCTGCGAGTTCCGCCGCAGTCACGAAGGCCCATCGTTGTAGGAACCCCATGAGATCCTCGTTCATGGGCCGTTGCCGTTCATAATAGCCACCGACCCAGAGCACTTGCCCATCAGCCGCCACCACCTTAGCCTCAAAGCCGACCGTCGCGGAAGGATTCGCTCCCAGTCGACTGCCTACCCGCTCTTGATATACGGATACGAGGCCGAATAATGCCGCATCCGCTTTCAGTCGCTTCGCAACCGCAGCGGCAGCCTTTTCCATCCCCATTTTGACCAGCTCTCCGTCGGCTGAAGAGACTCTGACCGCATCACTGGGAGGCAATACGAGAAGACCTTTCCGATCGCGAAGGCGCCCCCAGAACAATTCCGTCACCGTCTCCGCCGCATGTCCCGGCACCACCATGGTTTTCTTGGGCAGGGGTTGCCCTCCCGGAGGAACCCCCATGGAAATATCAGACCGACGGATACTGTCAGGGGTCGGAAGGAAGAGAGCGTCTTGATCGGACGCTTGGGGCGTGGCAATCGATGTAAACGGGATGAGGGCAATGGAGTGAATCCGATATCGGGCGAGTTCCGGAGCCGATTTCGTTGCGACCTTTGATCCACTGCATCCTGTCGCAATGGTTGCCAAGGCAACAGCACTTATCATCAGGATCACGCGAGAGAACAGACCGTGCAC